>Ga0315314_1002728_pt1 | contig 14377 bp, 19 predicted proteins | sample TDP9_MG_FD_203631 | JGI IMG/M metagenome (GOLD analysis project Ga0315314, IMG submission 203631) | Freshwater sediment microbial communities from Lake Towuti, South Sulawesi, Indonesia - TDP9 | ecosystem: Environmental > Aquatic > Freshwater > Lake > Sediment | place: Indonesia: South Sulawesi...
GATCAGCCGATTCGATTTCGCGACGAGAATCGCCAGACGGTTCTCTCTCGACGAGAGCCTACTGGTTCCGGCCGAGATGAAGGATCTGGACTGGGTCGCGAGAAGGCCGAGGGACTCGTCTCTCAATGTCGGAAAGGCTGAAAAGGAATTGGGCATCGAACTGTTTGGAGTCGACCGTGGCCTAGAAGAGATGGCGAGGACTAAGCCTTGAAAGGTGTAATTCTGCACGGCGGAGCCGGAACCCGCCTGAGGCCTCTAACGCACACGGGACCCAAACAGCTCATACCAATCGCGAACAAGCCCATGTCGCTGTACGCGGTCGAGGCGTTGAGGGAAGCCGGCGTAACAGACATCGCGATCATTCTCGGCTCCATCGCGCCTGAGAAGGTCCAGGAATACTATGGAGAGGGTGAGCGGTTCGGCGTGAATATAACGTACGTCCATCAAGGCGAACCGAAAGGCATCGCCCACGCCGTGAAGCTGACAGAGTACTTCGTCGGCGACGAGCCCTTCGTGGTTTTCCTGGCGGACAACATTCTGAAGGGAGGAATCCGAGAGATGGTCAACGATTTCGAGGAATCCAGAGCAGCCGTCGAGATCGCGTTATGTCATGTCCGAAACCCGCAGAGTTTCGGCATCGCCGACTTGAAGGACGGCAAGATCGTACGGCTCGTCGAGAAGCCCAAAGAGCCTCCAAGCGATCTTGCATTGGTGGGCATCTATTTTTTCAGGAAGCCGGTCTTCGACGCGATTCGCCGACTCAAACCCTCGTGGAGGAACGAGCTTGAGATCACCGATGCGATCCAGACGCTACTCGACGACGGACTCGAAGTGAGGCACCGTCTGGTGAAGGGCTGGTGGAAGGACACGGGTCTCCCGCAGGATATCCTAGAGGCGAACCAGCTCGTCCTCTCCGAGCTATCATCCTACAACAAGGGAACTTTCGAGAAAGACGTGAAGGCATCAGGGATTGTCTGTGTCGATGAAGGCACCGTTGTTCTCTCGGGAACGACGCTACGCGGCCCGCTTATCATTGGAAAGAACTGCAGGATAGGGCCCGGATGCTATGTCGGCCCCTACACTTCCATCGGCGACAACACGACAATTCGGGGCGCCGAAGTGGAGAACACAATAATCATGGGCGACTGTAGAATCGAATGCGAGAAGCGCATAGTCGACAGCCTCATCGGACGCAACACGCAGATCACGGATTCCGCGAACAACCTACCTCGCGGGTCGCGCTTCGTGATCGGTGAGAACACCTTCATCTGCCTGTAGTTCACTGGCTCCAGCACAAAGCGGGTTCAGCAACTGATCGACAATCGACGCGCCGGGCCTCTTCAGGGATCTGTCTTAAGGTAGCGATTAGGAACCGGTTAGGGTAGTAGGATTCGCTTTATGGGATAGGACAGCCTACTGATAGCATTGGGAATCAAAATTGGGCGTCGTCGTTAAGGTCACGAGAAGAGGCCAGACGACCCTTCCTGCTCAGTACCGCGCGAAACTCCGAATCGACGAGGGTGACGACTTGCTGGTCGAAGAGGTCTCGCAGGGGCTGTTGATTCGTCGCGTACCTAACCTCCTAGACCTTGCAGGGGTGGACGCCAAGTACGGCACCCCCGAAGAAGCGAAGAAGGTAATCGAACAGATGAGGGAGGAGTACTAGAGAAGCTTGGAGGTTATCGACTCACGATTCCTCGTAGAGTACTTCTTCTCTGACGACCAGGAAACTAGGTCTAAGGCCACGAAGCATCTGACGGACCTGATCAAGAAGAAGAGAGGAGTCCTACCTACGATAGTCATCACGGAGATTGTACGCTACGTCTGCGACAAGCGTGGGGCAGAAGAGGGAACGATCAGGTATCTATCCCTCATTCGTAGCGGTCTCCTAGTCTCCGAACTCACTGGCGAGATTGCCAGAGAAGCAGGTCTGCTGAAGTGCCTGCATCCGAACGTTCCGACAGGCGACTGTATCGTGGCGTGCACAGCCCGGGAAAGAAAGGCCAAGATCTTATCAGATGACAAGTACTTTGACGAGATCAAAGGCATATCGAAAACCTGGTTCTAGGCGACTTGGGGTCACTCGCTGCTCTTCTTCTGATCGTTCCACAGAGCCGGCCAGCGGCCATACGAGTGCCCGAGAGTAGAAAAAGATATGAGTATACGTGTATACTATGAGCTTGGTGGAAGACGTGGTTACGACTGTGAAGCTGGACGAAAGCAGGAAGCAAGCATTAGACCGTTTGCTCGCCTCCCTTATTGTTGAGGGAGGCGTGAAGGTGAGCCTTCAGGAGATACTCGGCCTTATGGTGGACTTCTCGCTCGAGAACCGCGACGAGCTTGTCAAGCGAATCAAGAAGCTGCCTCCACTCGAAGACGACTCGGCTTGGAGGATGCTCAAAGAGCCAGACAACTGGGGTGTTAAGGACGCCTCAGAAAAGATAGATGAGTACCTCTATGGCGAGCGCCATGGCAGTGTTCGTTGACACAGACATATTCGTGGCCGTCAGGAACAAGATAGACAGAAACCATCAGAGGGCGAAGGACCTTATGAGAAGCGCCCTCAAAGCAGAGTTCGGCATCATCCACACTTCAGACTACGTAGTAGATGAGGCTGTCACCACAGCCTTGGCTCGAACGCGCAACCACCAGATAGCAGTCAACACGGGCAGATACATTCTGAGCTCGGCGAGGATACAGACGCTTCCAATATCACGGGAAGACTTCAACTTGGCATGGAGCAAGTTTCAGACGATCCGTGACAAATTCCTAAGCTTCACGGACTGCACCTCCTTGGCGCTTATGGAAAGGCGGGGCATCGAAAGGATCATGAGCTTCGACTCCGGCTTCGATGGACTAGCCGAACGCATCTGCTAGTTGATCGGCAGGACGAGCCCTCTGACAAGTGCACTAGACAGCCTTCTTGGCATTACGATGTCCGAATGCCCGTTGAGCCTGAGAACGTAGTCTCTCGTCAGTTCCGGATCTGCGTTGAACTTCTTCTCGAGGGTTAAGGGGTTGCAGCTGAACTCAGAAACATTCGAGCCATCCATCATGACCGGACGATTTATCAGTCCAGTTGACAAACGACTCTGCGTGGGCAAGCTTGGCAGAGAAGATACCTGCGTGGTTCGCCTCAGCGGTGAGCCGCTACCTTGCACCTGAGATAATGCGAATAGTTGACGAGCGAGTGACGAAGTCCGAGAATTCTTTGAAGGAGCTCATGAACGTCCGCTTCGCAGCGCTGGATGCCAAGATCGACGGGGCAGAGAAGCGACTCGACGCAAGGATCGATTCCGTGGAGAAGCGACTCGACTCACTGGAGAAACGCCTCGACCTCGTTCAACGTGTCGCTCTGCTTGAAGCCAAAGTGAGAGAGATCGAAGCGAAACGCTGACGAGAGATCCTCGTCCTGTCTTGTCGCCTATCGTGAAAGCTAATCTTCCCGACCCGCCATCGTCCTGCATGTCACGTGACACCAGTTGCGTCGTTGCAGCACTAAGCATGAAGGTTCACACAATCTCTGAAGGTCTACAGAAGTCTCATCTTCAAGAACTGCGCGGCTAGGGCTGGATGCTATGCCTGAGCGCAGTTGCGTCCGCCGGTGATTTCACCTGAACGGCCGCGGGTCTCCAGAAGCTTGCCAACAGTGTCTCTGAGTCTTCTTCCTTCACGTTCGTATCGGGCCTCAAGGTAACTGTACTCAACGCGGCTCTCTCTCACTGTTCTCTCAAGAACTCTCAGAAGTTCACGTTTGGGGTCAAACTCCTCTATAAAGTTCATCAGGAATTCTGGCTTCCAGTCAGAGTACAGCAGAAGCGCGAGCAGGTCTACCCTGTCCTTCACGCCCTTCTCGCTGGTCCATCTTCCCTTTGCAGCCTGGGACTTCAGGAGCAGTAAAACCTCTGGCAGCGCCACATCGTGCCCTTCGATGTCTGTGTACCACCTCCTGTCAAACAGTGAGGTTACTGGAATGATGAGGTTCGATTGGAAGGGCGTGTAGATGTCTACCTCGACGTCGCCAAGTTTTGCTTCGTACTTTCTGAGTCTAGGGTTCCTGTTTACGTACACGTTCTCCTTCTGAAGCTCGCTTTGGAGCCTGTAGAAGTTGTCTTGGTTGATGCAGAGGTCCACGTCTCTGCTCTTCAGTTTGCGCGTCCAGAAGTAGACTGCCCAGCCTCCGATCAGGATGAAGTTGGACAGCTCGCGAAGGTGCGCAAGCACCGTCCAAGATCTATCGACTATCTCATCACGCCACATTCGGCTTTCCTACCATAGCCCTAAGCTCGGGAACGACTCGACGATGTCCTTCAGAAACGGCTGGGCCTCAGGCCCATCGGCGGCGTAGACGTCCACATAGATCTGAGGAACGCACGCCACACCGCGCGAAGAGGTTCTTGCTAGGTGAGGATCATGCCCGTCGAGCGCGAATACGTTCGGGTTGGTCTTGCGAATCCTGTCCCGCCGAAACTTCATCCACGACTCGAAGCGCGCCTTGTCTGTGACATAGAAGTAGGCTCTACCGTACTCGGCTGGCCTTCTCTTCGCCTGCGCTGCCCAGCCAGAGAAGGCCGTCAGAATTACTTCCGGCGGAAGATCCCTTTCCACGCTCGCCAAGTTGTCTATGCGGAACGACCTCCAGACGTCGCCTTGGAGACGCCGTTCTGTCGCCCAAAGGTTCAGTATTCGGCCAGGTGAGAGGACTCGCAGACCACGTGGGCCAGCCTCCACACACGAGGCCTGCTCGAGTTTCCGGACTACCTTGTTCGTCATGCCAATCGACACGCCAGCGGCCTCCGCAACGAGTTTCTGCGCAACGGTATCTTGCCCCCTCATCGAAGCGAGCAAGATTTCGCGGTAGACGGCCTCAAACTTTCGCAAACGGGCTCGTTTCACTCTCGAACCCACGTGATATATAAGGAATTTGCTGAAAGGTGAAAACTACTCAGAATCACCAAGGACTGCTGCAAGAGGCTTCTTGCGATGGAAAGATGCCGGCCGCCTTTCAGTTGTTCAATGACTCGTGCTCCCAGTTCGTCTCCAGATCCAGCTCGTCGGTTTTCGGCAACAGAGCCCAGTTGAGAGCACGCCTGACGTGCGGCCTGCTGGAGACCTGCGTGTGAACTGCTTCTCTAAGGATTTGCATTATTGCAGCGCTATTGATTCGGCAGTCGGCGGGGCGGCGTGCTCTTGTCCACGGGTACCTGAATGGGTGTCTGCGGGGCTTGCTTCAGAATGATTCAATGGGAGTCTTCTACCACATCGCAGAATCCGCCCCTCTTCGCCCGCCGCCAGTCCGGGTCACAATGCAGAATCTTCTTTCTTTGCAGCCCAGTAACCATGCTCTGTTCTGCGAAAGCTTTCTTCCCAAGAGTGAGCGTTCGGTGCCTACCGCAAGCCAGGATGCCTGAGATGAAGAACAGTGTGCTAGCCTGGAGCCGGAACTTGAGCGAAGCGCAAGATCCCGGGCTTAGCGCCTCGTGACTTCTAGTTTAGGGAAAGTCATATGTGAGACGGATGGTTCCGAAATGGTCGATGGCAGAACTTGCCGTTCTGTGACATCTGCGGCAGACCAGTGCGTTCCCGTGCGAGGTCTTGCGATTCATGCGGTAGGGAACTAGAACCTTTTGTGTTCTGCGATCTATGTGGTAGGCAACTGGAGCTGGCTGCAAGGTTCTGCGACCTATGCGGTAGGCAGCTGGAGCTTCCTGCCACGCTCTGTGAAAGCTGCGGAAGAGAACTAGAGCCTGGGGCAAGCTTCTGCGATGCCTGCGGTCAGAAGCTCGCGGTCGAAGAAGCAGACCAGGAGGCGTATGCACCCGTTATGTACTCGCCGCCTCCGCGCGTCGAGTTCGAGGAGGCGCCTCCGCTTCCGCCGCCGATGGCCGCGCCTCAACCGCGTCCTTCGTACGAGACTGTGTTGGCGAGACCGACGTCAAGACCTTCAATTCCATATGCCGCGTTGTTCGAACAGGCGCCTCCTCTTCCACGTTCCGCAGCCCCACTTCAAGCGCGGCGTCTGTACGAGATCGTGCTGGGGGAAGCCACAGTAAGACCTTCAAGCGAGGCTGGAGAGGCGCCGGCCGTTAGAGAGAAACGCGCTGAGCCTGTGGCGGAGCCTAAGCCAGCAGAACCTAGTCCTCTGTCTCAACCCCACAAAGCACGGTGGCGTCCGATTCGGATTGGGCGCCTTCCTATGACGCGAAGAGCGTTGATGCTTTCTTTGGCGGGTGTGGCCGTCATCGTGATAGTTGCGTTCGCGTTTCTCGGAGGTCCCGTCACGCTCCCTCCGCTGATTAGCACTGGCGCAAGTACGGGTACCCAGGCATCGTCTCAGACCACAACGGCTCAGGCCACAGGCCCGGTCCTTGAAGTCGCGATCAGAATCTTGAGGGACCCGATCAACCTAGGAAGCACGCAAGCGATAATAGTGACTGTTAATGATCCGGGAGGAGGAACCGTCTCTGACGCTTCAGTCCGCGTCGAGGTGCTGTACCCATCAGGGCAAAACGTTGTTTCCGAGGGACTGACAGGCACTAGCGGTCAATATGTTTATTCTTGGCACATCGCGGTCTCCGACGAGAACGTCGGAACTTTTCAGGTGACGGCGTCCGCGACGAAAGCCGGATACCAACTAGGTCAGGCGCAGGCAACCTTCCAGGCAATCACTGGATAGTACAGGCAGCCTTCAGGTCAAGGCCCTTGCTCCACGAATCAGGTTTGGCGAAGTTACAGAAACGAGTCCGATATGCTCCTCTGCTGTCGGCTGGCGTTCTGGTCTTTAGGGCTGGTGATGTTGGGGGTCTGCCACGATCGCCTTGCTCTTGCTGAAGAATTTGTCGCATGCATTTTCTGTCGCATCTGAGCTACTCGCTGAGGGCGCTCGAGCTGCTCACTCTCGTCGGTTCGAGATAGATGGTCGCGGCCTCCCATCTGAGCGGATCCATCGTTGCGGAATGTTCACGCTCCTTTCGGACCTTTCACAACGAGGCTGCGCTGGTCTTCGACTTCAGCTCGAAGCGAGTTTATTTCTGGCCGGCCACAATATCACGAACCGGAAGATAGTACGATGCGTAGGAGCGAGGAGGCAAAGCGCTGGTTCTCAGAGGCTGAATGGGATCTCGAATCCGCTCGCATACTGCATGAGTCGAGAAGATACAACTCCTGCGCGTTCCTCTGCCAGCAGGCAGCTGAGAAAGCTGCTAAGGCATTGCTGTTCGCGGTTGGCGAGTCTCCATTTGGTCACTCGGTATTGCAGCTGCTACAGCGGTTCACGGAAGCTCGCGAGAAGGATATCTCTGAACTCAAGTCCCTGGCGGCTGAGCTTGACCGCCACTACATTCCTGCAAGGTACCCGAACGCTATGCCCTCCGGCAGTCCTCACGAGAACTACGATCAGGAAGTCAGCCAGAGGGCTCTGCAATGCGCGGAAAGGATCTTGGACTACGTTCGGAGGCAGCTCGTATGACGGCAGGTGGAGCTTTGAAGGTCAACCTGAAACCGTTCTGTGAGCGGCTTAGATCTCTGTTCCGTGATCCGGTGGTTCTGCTGTGCGGATCTACCGCTCTCGGGGAAAACATGCCATGGAGTGATGTGGATTTGATCGTGATCGCAGATTTCGAGAAGCCCTTCCTTGAGCGGCTCAAGGAACTCGCCTTGCTGAACGAGACGGATCTAGGGTTGGAGGTTCTCGGCTACACGCCTACCGAATTCATGCAGATGCTGGATCGTCTTAACCCTGCAGCGCTGGAAGCTGTCGAATTCGGCATTCCAATTCTCCCCGGAAGGTTCCTGCCCGATCTCAAGCGGAAGCTAACGGAACTGAAGAAGCTCGGACTGACGAAGACGAGCTGCACCTACCTCCTCACAGAGAAGACAGAGCGATAGCGCTAGGAGCGCTGATCAGCAGCCATCTGATCTTCCCTGGCCCACCAATCCTTTTCGCGACGGCTACGGGTCAGCCCTTTCAGTGGCTGAGCTCCGGAGATCTCTGATGAGTGCTTGGCAGGCTTCGTGGGTTTTTCGCGCTTTCTGAAACACGTCGTCTGCCTGCTCCTTCCGGAAAAGGGCAGATGGTGAAATCATCCTGACCTCATCGCCGTACATGGCTGGTTCTCTCAACTCCAGAAGTTCCCGGCCCGTCCGCACGAATTCATCGACTGCGAACCACGCGGGAAAGCGGCCCTTTACTCTTAGGAGAACGCGGCTTACGTCGTGCTTCTTCGGGTACTCGACGGCAACGGCCCTCAGCGCCGCCTTGAGGCTCAGTTCCACACACTCCTGGGAGCTTCTCACTGCGTATGAGTAGTTACCGCTCGAGATTGCTCTCTCCGCCGTGCTCAGCCGATCGCGGGCTTGTTGAAGCATCGCCTCAGCTATGTCGAGTCCCTTCACATCGCATACACCTCTCCGGCTGTCAGTCTAGGGGCGAGGTCCCAGTACCACTCATTCGGCGACAGGAATACTCTCTTCGCCCCAGCCAATCTTGGTTGAAGTTTGCCTTTGATGTCGAGAAAGGTTCCGTCGTCGACGATCGGAATTCCGTCATCCAGAATGTCCAGTAGGATTGGCGGAAACTGCATGGCTTCTTCTTTGGTGAGGGGCAAGTTCGAGATGTGGGTGCAGATCTCATGGCTATCGAGCCAGTCCAACTCTTGGCTAGTCAAGCCTGAACCTTCAACCCGGAAAAGCTGCTGAATCCTTTCGCCAACGCTCGCGTCGGATTCCATCAAGACTAGGAGGTCGACATCGCTGTCGCTCCTCGCGACGCCTCCTGACACAGAGCCGTAGAGAACGACGCTTTTGATCGTCGGCAGTGCTTGGAGCGCCTCGACCGAGAACAGGCCTATCAGCCTGGCGTAGCGGCTCTGTCGTACGAGGTGTAGATTCTGGACCCTGCCGGTTGCAAGGTACGGCAGTAGGATCGGGTTCCCGAGGAAATACTGCCTCCTGCGCTCGGCCGCCGAGAAGACATAGATGAGGCCCATCTTCTTCAGTCGGGAGACGGCAACTCGTGCCCTCGCCGTCGACCCGACCAGGGTCACGACTTCAGCGAGCGTAAACAGGTCGCGCTTGTGGCGTGTGTACAGTTCGGAGAAGAGATCGCCGAGCCAGCGCTGAGGCCACATACGTATACAAGCTGTTAACGCTATATTTAAAGCGCTGGCCCCCTCCGCCCCTCATATTTGCGACAACATCTACAGCGTACCAGTGTTATCGGTCGGATTCAGGAGGGCGGCCTTGCCGGCTGAAACGTCCAGCAGTACTTCAAGTGTTGCGACCACTTCAAAGTCATGTCAAGAGTGCAGCCTGTGATACTGTGGCCAAGACAGGTGAGCGGAAGAACAACCGGCGGAATACTCCTCCAATGATCAGTCGCGCTCCGCCGTCTTCAATCAACACCTAAATATGCTTGCTTGTCGTGTTGCCTGCGCTGATCAGGATGGTTCAACGTACCTTCACGGTTCGTCTGAGGAAGGATGAGGAGTCCGGCTACTATGCGGCTAGATGCGTCGAGTTGCCGGAGGCCATCAGCCAAGGCAAGACCGAGGAAGAGGCTCTGACGAATCTGAGGGAAGCCCTTGAACTTGTCCTTGAGGAATACGAGTCTGAAGCCAAGAAGGAAGGCGGCAAGCTGATACCCATCGTTGTCTGAGAAGCTTCCGGTCCTGTCGGGAAGAGAAATCATCAAGGCCTTGGCCAAGGTAGGCCTCGTTCCCGTCAGGCAGAAGGGCAGTCACGTTTTCCTAAGGCACGCAGATGGTAGACGCACAGTCGTACCTCTCCACGAAGAGGTTAACAAGTCCACGCTCATGGACATAATAGGACAATCCAAGTTGACTAGGGAAGAGTTCCTGAAGCTTCTCAAATGAAGAACCCCCGGATCCATGCGTCGGCATGAAGCTCATGTGGCTCATTAACCGCGAGAGCACCACCAACCAGAGAAATGGGAGACAGACTGAATTGCATCACGGAAGGGCATGTACAAGGGCCACCAGAGAACTTCATAGTGTGTGAAATATGTGGGAAACTGCTCCCTGAAACTTGAAAGTCTCGCCGGGTGACCCCACCAATGTCTCCATCGCAACCGGCGAATCTATTGTGATTCCTTGTGCGGAGTGTCAAAGCCATGCTGATACCGCATGATGCGATTCGCGTAGCTCACCTTCTTCGGCCTATTCATCGACAGACTCAAGAACCCGGTATCCACTCGACAGGTACGATAAGCTAGTGGCAGCGAAGGTAGACTTCAGGAGAACCGTTTGGCTCGCGAGCCGTTGCCAATGGAGCTGCGCAAGCGACTTGGATATGTTCCTCTTCTAGCGGCTGGCGTTGTGGTCTTTCTGGGTCTCGTCTTCCTAGGAGGTCTTACGGGGCTGCTTTGGCATATTCGCACATTCGACTGGTGGGTGAAGCTCAGCCCATCCGTGCTGGAACCTACAGCAGACTGGGTTGTTTGGGTTGTTTGCTTTCTCCTCACATTGTCTCCTGCCCTCGTCGCTCTTGTACGCAGAAGAGTCGCCCCAGAGCTTCTTGTCGTCTTGACAGCGCTGATCTTTCCGAGCTTGTCATTGATCACCATGACTTTCTCGTACCGCGTAGGAACAGTGCTGCTCGTGGCTTCGGGTTTTCTCGCCGGGTACACGCTCATCTCAAGGTCACCGTCGCTTGTCGGCGTCGAGAGAGGTTTGGCTCTCAGAGTGGTTTCCGCTGAGGTTTTCGGATTCCTCAGTCTGATGGCCGCCGGAGGCGTCGTCTCTGTTCTGCTGTGGCGGGAGGACTTCTTCCTCGCTTTGGTTTCTGGATCGAGTTTGGAGCCCATGGACACTTGGCTGAGTATGTTGGCAGTCGACTTGGAAACATTCTACCTCGGAAGGCCTTTCCTCTCAGCCCTCTCGATCATGCTCGCTGTGGCTGCCGTCGTGTGCTTGTTCAGAGAATCCTTTGACCGGATCACCAAGATATTTTCACGTGGGCTCACAAGGAAGAAAGATTCTACGGACGCCATTCCGCGTCCGGTCGCTGCATGCTCCAAGTCGGTCTATCAGTATTGGCTTCCGTACCTGGGCCTTGCAGGATCTATGGCGCTGGGGGTCGGAATGACATTGTATCCGTATCTGTCTGGAGGATTTGGCGGAGTGCTCGGCGTCGACTCTCCCTTTTACATTGAGAACTTGCGCTCCATGAGAAGTTGGGCGGATGTTATTCGGGTTCTACCAACAGGCCGAGCTCTTTTCTTACTTCTGCTCTTCCTGATAGAAGCTGCAACCGGCTTAAGCGCTGAATGGGTCGTCATACTGATGCCAGCTATTCTGTCGGTTCTCCTTGCTGTCAGTAGCTTCATGCTCACGAAAGAGGCGACAGGTCGCTTGTCGCTGGCCGCGTTCGCCTCAGCCTTGTCGGTGGTCTCAGCCCAGACAGCGCTTGGGATGGCAGCGGGCATAATCACCAACTGGTTTGCCCTGTCCATTGCCAACTTCATGTTTGCCCTGATTGTTAGGTCCATTAGGCTTCGTTCAGTGGTTGCGGCCGTAGGTTCTCTACTAGTCTCTCTTGTTTTGCTGGGCTCCTACGGTTTCTTGTGGGTTGTCGTGATCGCTGAATTAGCGCTCGTGCTGTTCGCGTCTATTCTTGCTTTCCGCGCCGTCAGTCGCCCCGAATGGAGGAATGAAGTTGCTGTCTCAGGCGGTGTACTGACAGGCAGTATTCTGCTTCCTCTCATGCTGTTGTCCGTCGTTTCCCTGCTTGGCTTCCGCGTGCAAGGCATTGACCCGCGCGTCTGGTTTGGTCAGGCCTGGGACCAAGTGACACACCTACGGCCCGAACTTCTAAGCTCAGTCTGGGGCGTCCTTGAGGAGGCCTTCGACCTTGCTGGAAACCGGATCGACTTGCCTTTCCTGACGATCCTGTCCATTCTGGGTCTACTCGACTACAGGTCTCAGGCACGCGCGTTTACTAGGATTCTTTCAGCGATGATTCTCGTTCCTACAATGCTGACGTTAATCATATCCGCTTCTTCTGCTGCACCGTACACGCCAATGTGGCTTACTTGGAGAGGCCTGTACGTAATCCCGCTCTATCTGACGGGAGCGCTCGGCGTCGAGAGTATCATTCGCAGGGTGAACGATTCAGTAGCACCTTGGACGAGTCCGAGTCGGCTGGCCTTCGCAGGAACGTTCGCTACCTACGTCTTCCTATCGCATTTGAGCTACTCGTTGAGAGCGCTCGAACTTCTCATGATAGTTGCGCGAGCCCAGTGAGAACTCAACAACCATGCCCCACTAGGCTCCAGAACCGTTGAGAAGGGACGTCTAAGACAAGAGCGGTGGTCACTTGTTCGACACATGATCCTCATGCTGGGGAGCAGCATGCACTGTGCTGTTCGCTAACGCGAGCAAGATGTGTATGTCCGGCGCATAGAATTCGAATGGAGCGACACGCTTATGTTATACATCATGTATAGCGGGTCTTGAGCGACATATGACGGTCCTTCCAATCAGATTGAGTCGTCAAGATACAAGGAAACTCGACCTCCTCGTGAAGTTAGGCATCTACGGGAGCAGGACGGAGGCAATAAGGGCGATGATCCAAGCCAAAGCCGACGAGCAACTAAGCCGCCACATGCTAAGCGAAAACATCCTGCATGTCTTGGACGAACTCTTGGAGTATGAGAAAAGGATGGGCAGAAACCCCTTGCGCGTAGTCACTGAGAAGACTGCAGTCGAGATCGTTGCCGAAGGTAGAGAGTAGTGGCGACCTACTTGGACACAAGCGTCATCATGACGAGGTATGTGCCCACAGATCCGAACTTCCACGCAGTTGAGGATTTCTTCAACAGGTCGTCGGAGGCCAAGTACATTTCAGAAGTATCCGTCTTAGAATTATGTTGCGTCTTTTCTCGCCTAATCAGAGGAGGACTCCTGAGAGTCATCAGAGACATTAGAGACTTCGACGGTCTTGGCGTCGAGCAGAAAGCGAGAGTCGCCCTCGAACATGCGATTCGAAGCTGGCGACTCAGGGTAGCTGCAACCGAGAGAACCTACGCCAAGCTCCCGCTTTCGAAACAAACGGTTGAGGTTGAACATACGTTCTTTGAGGCGATTCGAATTTCGCCGAGGCTCGGCCTCAAGGCCCTTGATACACTGCACCTTGCCTACGCACACGCAATAAGGGAGACCGCAGTCGACCTTGAGACTTTCACAACCCTCGACGAAGATATTCGAGCACGACGAGAACAGATCCGGAACGAATTAGGCATCAGGGTCGTGAGTCCGCTCGGAGAAGTATGAACGAGGGCTCAGCCTGTTCACAGCTGGCTGATGGTCGCCGACCGGGGCATCCATCCGTGCGACGCTGAGAGGGCCAGAATTCTTCCACGCGCATTGCGGTCCCTAAATCATTCCTAGATACGCGACGAAGCTCTGACCTTAGCAAGCGAAGGCTCCCCGTTCCGAGAGACGCGAATTCCCCCACGACGAAGAGTGTCGTGTCAGAAATCCCACCCTCACCTTCCTTGCCCGCAGACGCAAACCACGTGTGCCTTCCCATGGTCAGGGCTTTCGACAGCTGTGCAATTCCGTTCTGACCGGTTAGATTTGACCCGATCATCATCGAGTCAACGTAGAAGGTGACGTTTGCAGACTGAACCGGGCGCCCATTCATGCCCGTCACTCGTGCCCTGAAATTTACCGGTGAAACAGCGAGTCTGAACGTTGACGGCGAGAGCGGCTCTACAGCAAGCAAGAGCTCAACGGAGAAGCTACGAGAACGCGACACGATCTTCGGGTACCCCTCCCTCATCGCCGCCACCTGCCAGCTGTAGTTGCCGGACGTTGCCGGAACAAGCAGTCTTGCAATGCCATCCTTGTCCGTCTTGGTATCAGAGTCTGTTCGGCCTATTGTCAAATAGTAGACAGTGAATGTCGTCGTGACATTCGTCAGCGGGACGCCTCTGACTGTGACTCTTGCGATGAGCTCTACAGGAGACGACCGAACCCCTGCCCCATCCGGAGGGCTGATGATGTCCACATCCATTGTTGTCTGGTCGCTGTAAACGCCGACTATTAGGAAGAGAATGTAGATTGCGACCACCACGCCAACCTCGATGGCCCTTCTACTGGGCATTCGTGGACGCGCAATCATCTCTGATTCGATCCTAGGTCGATTGAATCAGCTGTCGAAGGCTGAGTTTCTTGATCAATCCGGCAGCGCTCTCCGCAAGATAGAGCTGGCCATCTGAAATCGTGATTCCGAATGGCTCATCAAGTCCGACCAGGATTTCTGTGACTTCGCCTCCATTCGCGCTAACTCTGCTCAGCCTTCCTCCCCACTGCTCTGTGAAATAGACGTAGCCTTGGAAGACGGCAACATCGATCGG
>Ga0315314_1002729_pt1 | contig 14369 bp, 13 predicted proteins | sample TDP9_MG_FD_203631 | JGI IMG/M metagenome (GOLD analysis project Ga0315314, IMG submission 203631) | Freshwater sediment microbial communities from Lake Towuti, South Sulawesi, Indonesia - TDP9 | ecosystem: Environmental > Aquatic > Freshwater > Lake > Sediment | place: Indonesia: South Sulawesi...
CCTTCCAGAAACTCTTTCATCAGACTGTCGGTTGTAGGCGGTAAAAGTGAATATGAGAATGTTACGCCTTCAGCCCATTTGAGGACGACTGGCTGGCCAACTCTGATGATGGTGGCTATGGTTTGTGACAGAGCTTCTATTGATGGATATTGCGTACACTCTAAAATAACCAGTTGCTTAGGGGGACTGCAAACAATTTCAACCATGACAAAGTCACCGAACTAAAAATCGCCTTTGTTTAATTAAAACATTTTCCGTTCCAAGAAGCGTAAAACCATCCGCAGCCTACCCTTCACTTTTTGATTTCTGCTGCATAAAATGAGTATCTGAATGACAAACAAAGCATTGTTGAACCTCAATTGATGGATCGGAGAGTTTACATAGCTCGCACATTAACCCTTTTCGTCTGATGATTTCGCAGGCTACGCAAAACTTTGCCACAAGTTCGTATTTAGACATACGTCCATTAGCCAGTGAGATAACGACTTCCTTAAGCGTAGGCTGAATTTCTTCTACTTCTTCGATTTTGAGGACTATGCCTCTAACGTGGCGGGTATACTTACTCACTGCCGTTTGGGTGACGCCTAAAAGATTTGCCACATCCTTTTGCTTCAATCCATATGATTTTGTTAATTCTCTTGCTATAGCGGATCGGATGGCTGGAACCAGCGATCTTACTGCAACTTCGCATGGGAGCAACATGTTATGCTTCACCGATCATAGTGTTACTGTAGAAACATATATAAGCATGACGTACGTCATATAAAGTATGACGTATGTCATAAAGAGCCTTAAGAGGGGGGACGTACTTGCCATTCTTCTTTTCTCCTTTCTCTCTTTCAGCAAGGCCAGAAACGATGATCCCTCACGGCTTCTTTATGACATGCGTCATTAGAGGTTTCAACCATGATTCTTGAAATAAAGTCCCGTCAATGGCTGTCCAAGATAGCAAATAATAGTGCAGAACTAGCGGAAATTGTAAAACAAGCGGACAGCATTTGCCAATACTGCGAGCCTATTTCTCCCATGATTTGCATTGAACGATGTGAAATATGGAGAGCAAAAAACGATTTTCTTGAAATGAATGGAATGTTATGTACAGACGATCATGTGCATAACTTGCTTAATTCTGTGAAGAATGATAGACGACAAAAAATTGTCGAGGCGCTTTCTGAACGTCCTCGTAGCATAAAGGGCTTACAAGAACACTTAAAGAGTAAAGGACGCTACCACAGTCAATACACCATCGCCAGCGAATATGTTGAACCGCTGGTAGAAGCAGGTCTTGTCAAAAGGTATGGCGACAAGTATAGATTAACATTGTATGGTCAGAAATTTCTCGATGTATTGAACAGATTTAATGTTGAAAATCCGTTGCCGCCCCATTCCCGTTGCTATGAAGAAATAGTGTTGAAAAAGTTGATGGATGAACCGAAATCCTATGCGGACCTTGTTGAATCAGTTACTCAAAAAAGTTTGTCGAGGTCTCTAAAAAGGCTTATAGAAAATGGGCTAGTAGCAAAGAGCAAAATCCCAAACTACATCTTCTACTTCAGAACCAAGAAAGTGCCGAAAAAGTCATTTTCACCAACAGAGAAAAAAGTCTATGAAGCCATTCCAGACGTTGGTATATCCGCCCGCGAGCTTTCTAAGAAAGTTGGTATAAACCTCAGAAGAACCTACAAATATCTACGAAGGTTAAGGAAGAGGCGCCTTGTTTTTACTCGAAAGAAACCTAGAACCTATGAATTGACTCCTTTCGGAATGGAACTTGCCAACTTCCTAAAAGAAACGGCAAATCTTGTCTTAGACGCCTCGAAGGCGTCAACCTTTCTGCTTGAACGTTCTAAACGAGCCACAGACGCACCTGTGTCTTTATTCACGGAGTTCTCTCCAAGACCGCTTCGACAATCCACTTCCTAGAGTTTCGAAGAATCAATATTTCCACCTTTTCTCCATCCTTCCTTTTTTGAATCTCCTCCACCAATTCTTCTATGTTATTTGTGGGCTTACCAGCTAATTCGAGAACCATATCGCCTGGAACTATTCCAGCATTGTCTGCGGGGCTGCCCTGTATTACTCTTGTAACAAGGACTCCTCTATCAATGGGTAACCCATAGTAGGATGCCACTTCTCTAGTGACAGTTAATCCACTTACGCCAAGCCAAGGTCTAATCATACTTCCGTGAGCAATGATTTCGTTGGTGCATGTCTTAGCTGAATTTATGGGGATGGCGAAGCCTATGCCGTGAGCGAAGGGAATAATCGCTGTATTGATGGCAACCACTTTTCCCTGCATATCCACTAGCGGTCCGCCACTATTTCCCGGGTTTATGGCGGCGTCGGTTTGAACGAGGTTTTCTATCACGCCCCTTGGAGATTCTATGGATCTGTTTAGAGCACTTATCACCCCGGAGGTAACTGTTGGACCGCCAGCAAGTCCGAAGGGATTACCAATCGCAAAGACTCTTTGACCTACCCTCAATTTATCGGAGTCGCCCAGTTTTGCGGCTGGAAGTTTTTCCTCCTTTACTTTGACAATAGCCATGTCATGGGTTAAGCATGTTCCTATGACTCTGCCTTCTAATAAACGTCCATCAGCTAACGTCACCCCGATTTTCTCTGCGCCTGCAACAACATGGTTGTTCGTTAAAATCTGACCTTCTGAATTGATGATGGTTCCTGATCCCATTCCTTTAACAGGAACTGCTCTATAGAAAACATGGTGGAGAAGTTTGATGGTACTTACGTTAACCACGCTGCGGCTTACTTTGTCTAACACTTCTAGAACTGAAGCCTCATCATAATTTGACAAGTTATCTCCCACCAGACTTTGATGATTAAGAGATTTTTGTCTTTCGACTTTGACATTTGTTATTGTTGCTGGTGGAGGCAATTCATAGCGCCTTAAGGGTCATTCTACTAGGGTCATATCTTGTCCACAGCAAACTAAGGTTCCAACGCCCGCCTCTAACACTTTCACTTTGTTTCCACATATCTCACAAACGTACACTTCACCCTTCTTAGTCACGTTTTCACCTCCGCTGAATCTAATCCCCGTTAACTTAAGCAGAACTATTGTTAATCAAAAGTTCGCCTATTCTTTCACAATTCTAAGTTTGTAATCCACTTGGACGCCTGCTTGTTCGAATAAGATGCCGACAGGGCAGTTCTCCCTTGTTTTCTTCCAGACTTTGTTTATCTTCTCCTTGCTCTCACCAGTCTTAACGATGATTTCAAAGTCTGCCTTGGTCACGGTGCGGGCGTCTTCTGGTTTTTCCGCCCTAATTTTGACATCTAGATCGCTTATGGAAACTCGCATTTTCTTGGCCATAAGAGTGAATATGGTTGCTACGCATCCCGAAAAACTCATAACTCCTAGTTCGAGAGCAGTTGGCCCCATGTCTGTACCCATTTCCGGAGGCAAATCGAGACAAACACTATGTGCTCTTCCGTCATCTACGGTTATTCGGAATTCTTCCATACGTTTAGCCCTCGAATTAATCACTACCATAACCTAAATTCACCTCCCTTCTTCTTATATAATTTACAATTACTACCTGTTGTACAAAAAGCTCTTCGGGAACAGCGCCCACAACTATTTTGCTCTGGTTGCTTGGGTCGGCTGACGGCAATGTGCCTATTACATTAAGAATTTTCTTACCAGCGTATGTGAACCATTGATAGGTAGCGAATATTCTTCCGGTAGAGTTCAACTCGTTTGCTATGAATTCTGCTGCTTCCATGTTACTGACGAGATGGTAAGGTCTAGGTCCAATAGTGTTCGCCAAAATTGAATCAAACCACTTAAACTTGGTTTCATTAATCTGGCTGACAATGGCTTCCAACACGTCTTTTTTAGTTAGGGCTTCAGCATTCGCTGAGCCTACTGCAGTTCCAACAAACCCGTACGTGTAGTTACTCTCGGAAGAGGGAACCGTCTGAACAGCATGAAAAGGTGCAATGGTTGGCAACAGTATAAAAATAGAGAAGATGCATACAAATGTGCTTGTTATTTTTCTCAAATCTCTTAAACCGTAGAACTATAGAAAAGTTTGATTTTTATCCATTTTGGGAAAAGAACATGAAATATACACCGGAGGAAAATAAATTTTTACCATCATGCTTATCTTATATTTTGTAGTCTTCCTACATTTTACTTAAAACTCCATCATCTATTTGATAACGATGGATCTAGGACTTTTTTTTTCTAGCCAAAGGGAATTAGACAGCCGAATATTCCTTCTACCGCGAGGCATAAGTTTAGACAGATACTCTGGATTCCGTGTCCATTTTTTCATCCTAAATTTATGTATTATTTATTAAGAACGAAGCCGAAGTCTGTTGATCATTAAGTAGTGATGTTTATGACAGAAGCCGATGTTTACGAGAAACTAAGGGAGAAAATCAGTTTATGGCCCATAAAGGTTCCGAGAACGCGGGAAACAATGGAAATGCTTAGGACTTTGTTCACGGAAGAGGAAGCTGAATTCCTAACTCACTTTACGGCTCCCTACCAAGACGCTGAAACAATAGATCAGATTATTGAAAAGACAGGAAAGCCTCGAGAAAAGGTTCAAGCGATCGTAGATCGTTTAGTTTCGAGGGGCTTGCTTTTCAGATTCACGAGCAAGAGAGACGGCAATGTATACTACTCTCTGATGCCAATGGTTCCAGGCATTTTTGAGTTCTATTTCGTTTCCGGCCGCGATTCCGATGAAAAACGGAAAGTGTCAGAACTTTTCGAAAAATACTATGTAAATGGAGGTGGCATGGAAGGAGGCGCTTCTAACTATCCTTGGGCCCGAGTGATGCCTATAGAAAAAACGATAACCCTTGACAAAGAAATAAGCGCGGAACACAAAATCTTACCCTTCGAGAAAATGTCTGAGTACATTGCCAATTCTCGCAGGATAGCTGTCATGAATTGCGCTTGTAGGACGCATAAGAAATGTGAGCACCCTGTCGAAACTTGTCTTGTCTTTGATTATTTCGCAGAATTCATGGTGGAGAGAGGGTACGGACACTACTTAAGCGTTCAGGAAGCATTGGAATTGCTAGAAGAAATGGAGAAAGCAGGTTTGGTTCACTGCACCACTAACGTTCAAACGAGACCCCAGTTCGTCTGCAATTGTTGTACCTGCGCCTGCGGGATCTTGAGAGGTCTCTCACTGCTACATAATCCCAGAGCCTTCGCAAAGTCAAACTTTCTTCCCGTAAGAGACGATGAGCTCTGCAATAAGTGTAGGAAGTGTGTCCGTATTTGTCCCATGGAGGCAAACTTCTACCATACTCCCCACGATAAGGAGCCGGAGAGAATTCTCTTCTTAGAGGAAAGGTGTATAGGATGCGGGCTTTGTGCCTATCATTGTCCAAATGATGCCATTAAGCTGGTCAAAGTTAAAGATGAAGTTCCAGAAGTAACCCCAAGAGAAGCCATGATCAGAGTTGAAGCAGAACGAGTTCATTAAGAAATTGAATGAGAAAGTTTGACGACAGTTTTTAGGTACCGACTAGCCTTGGGATATTAACAACCTTTTATACTTTCTAGGTGCATCATTTACATTGGCGGCAGGTCTTAGGCGGGGGGCTAGGGGTCCCCTGAACCGTAAACCCTCTATACGACGGGCCGAGAGCCTTGGCGAGGCGTCAAAGATCATCAGGACTCCCCAGCCCTCTGACCGTGACTACCCGTCCCTTAGGGCTGGCGGTCGTGGAGCAACCTTCGTAGGAAGGCTGTGGACCGCGTTTGCCAGGCAAACCTGGCCAGGCCCGGGAGGGAGCAACCTAAGCTTGGACGTTCAGCGCTTGAGGGGTTGCGGGTACGAGTAAAGAGGTTGAGGATCCCGGTGAAAACTGGGCGTCGAACCAGGGTGACCCGCCGCCTTCCACTTGTAATGTGGCAAAAAATTTTAAACATAGGTAATTCTTAATAGATGTTGGTGTACTCTAATGAATAGAGCATTCATAGTTATTGGATTTATCATTCTCGTTGCCGGTGGACTCCTGTATACACTTCTTCCATATACCGCAACTGTTCATACTAAAATGCAAACAGATAATTATGATATAGAGGCTACCACAAGTACTACTACGACTGGAAACAATCCAATCGGAACTGTAGTGATGTTTATTGGATTCACGGTAGTGGTCGTCGGATTGTTCTATAAACCGGAAGTAGCAAAAGCGCAGGAAATGAAACAAGAAATTCAATAATCTGATATTTGCATTAGCCTTTACTTTACAATATGTAGTTCTTGGAGCATTTGGCAAGGTTTGCAGAGTTCTCCAACAGTTGGTTCTTCACATATTCTGCAGTTCTGTATTTTTCCCTCTTCCACCATCGCTTCTAGAGCGGGTCTAATCCTTTCCATAGATCTGAAGATGGTGAATTTTGTTCCAGCATGCTTTTCTTCCATGCGGTTCAGCATGGTTCTTACATCGTTTCTTAGTGCAGTTTGGGCGTATGGGCAGGGAATACCCTGAAATTCAATTTTCCTTAGGTATGCGTAGAAGGCGATTTCTTTCTCTGGTACTTCGCAAAGGGGTTTAACGCGTTGTACAAGCTTTGGGTGTATCACCATTAACACAGGCTTGGCGCGGGCTATCCTTAGGGCGTCGCCGTGAATGATGTTTAGAATCATCGTTTGGGTTTCGTCGTCGAGGCTGTGCGCCGTGGCGAGTTTATCCACACCTGCCTCTCGAGCCGCTGTGTTTAGGGCTCGTCTTCTTAGCACTCCGCAGTAGGAGCATGGTGTTAGTCCTTTTTCTTCCCGTTTCCGGATCATGTTTACAATCTCGTCTAGTTGGTATCCGTAGATTTCTTTGAAGGAAGTCACTAGGTGCTCCACGCCTAGCTTTCGGCAGTTCTTTGCAGCAACTTTCAGCGCTTCGTCTCTGTATTCCTTTATTCCTTCATCAACCGTGACCGCGCAGAGAGTTGCCTCCGGATAGGCTTTTTCAATCCTGGTTAGTATGTGTAGGAGAGTTACGCTGTCCTTGCCTCCAGAAACGGCCACCATAATTTTGTCCTTCGGTTCGAGCATTTGGTACTTGGAAATGGTTCCGCGAACTCTGCTTTCTATGGATTTACAAAAGCATCTTCCACAAAGTTTTTCTCCGGAATAGGGGCGCATAAAAACCGCTTCTTTCCCCTTACAAAATGTGCATGTTGGCATCTTATTTCATCCCAAACCGAAGGAAGGCTGTTAGAGTCGTTGTTTCCATTTCCTAGATACTTCCCAAGCAAGGATTAAGTAAATAATACTACGATATTTAAATGTATACTTTTATTAACATGCAATTATAAGAAAATAGTGTTAACAAAAATAGAAAGTAGTTAATAGAATGAAAAGTATAACTAAAGAATTGTGGTTAAATAAAATAGGAGAGAAATTTAAATCGCTATTTACGCATTGTTAGTATCTGAAAGAGAGGAATTGAAACGAGGAAAGGCACCGTAGCAATTCTTGTTTCAGCGTTCTTGTTATCAACAATCTTTTATACAAAACTAGATTTTCCCGTAATAGCTAACCCTAGCCTATTAAATGCTTACGGGTCTGTTCCAGGACCGGGATTTTGGACAGAAGTGCAATCTATGAACTATGGAAGACTCTTGGCTCAAAAAGCAGTTGTTAATGGAAAAATATACGTTATAGGTGGAAGAGATGAAGTGGGCGCAAGGTTTAACTACAATGAAGAATACGACCCCATAGCTAACTCATGGACGACAAAAGCTTCTATTCCCACACAAGAGGACGCTGGTGCAATAGTTGCTTACAACGGAAAAATTTATGTTGCTGGTGGTTACCCTAATGGCAAAAAACATTACGTTTATGATCCTCAACTAGACAGCTGGTCAGATGATCCGACAGACCTTCCATTTCAAATTTGGGATTGTGGAAGTGCATTAATAGGACAGTATTTCTATATTATTGGAGGTTCTGCTGATGCCAACGTTTACACAAGTGTTATTAAATATGATTTGATAAACGGTGGCAGTTGGTCAAATGCAGGATGGATGTCTTTTGGTTTTGCTAAGTGTGCTGTAAGTGTTCATAACGGCAAGATGTATGTCTTTACAAGCAACTGGGCACAGATTCATCAACATTGTGGAGTATTTGATCCAAGTACAGGTTCATGGACTAATCTATCGGATGCTCCTTATCCATTTATGGCAGCTACTCCAACATCTATAGATGGCTATGTATATCTCTTACGTGACTCTGCTGGTTCTAATTACATGCCTAACTTCTTCGCTTATGACCCTGTAAGTGATACTTACACAGAAGTTGAAAGTCTTAAATTAGTAAATGAACTTAGAACATGTTTACAATTAGTGAATATGGGAAGTGACATTTACCATTGTGGAGGAAGTGCAGATGGTTACAAGAACAGAGTTTTCAGATATCGTAAAGGGGTAGCTCCTCCAGAATCTCCTGTTGGTGGCATCTCTATTCCAGTAAACAAACTTGAATTATTAGCTCCATACATTGGATTAACAACACTATTAACTCTAGCTGTTGTGACAGTAAGCTACGTTAAGAAAAGAAAAAGAGAGATACAGAGATTAACTCTTAAACGAATAATCAAAGAACTAGTTAAATGCATGTAGGGTTAGCTTGAATTGGTTTATCATATCTTAAAGATTCAGTTCAGGTTAGCTCTTAATTATCTTACGGGGTGAAATAATTCTCCCCGCAATTCCTTCTAAGAAACAATGTTGAATTTATAGACAAATTGGTCTATATCGTGTAGAAGGCTAAAAATTATGGAAATATGCCTTTGGAAAGGAAGCTCAAATTGAGCTCCTTTAGAGAGTTTAGTAAATTCTTAAGTACCGTATAATACTCTGGTATAGTCTTTGTGGGGGAAACTATGTCGCCTTATGTTGTTGTTATGGTGACTGTTGCAAACAGAGAAGAAGCCGTGAAGATTGTTCGCAGTTTGCTCGAGGAAAGGTTGATCGCCTGCGCGAACATTGTTGGTCCGATTTCCTCCATCTTTTGGTGGGAAGGAAAAATAGACGAGGCAGGGGAGTTCCTAGTTTTTATGAAGTCCCACGAGAATCACTTCGAAAGACTCTCAGAAAAAATTGCTGAAATTCATAGCTATGAGGTGCCGGAAATCATTGCGCTTCCTATAATAAAGGGTTCACAGTCTTACCTAAAATGGCTGGATGATTCCCTTCAACCAGTGAGCGATTATGGCTAAAAAACCAGTTAAACGCGCCGAACGTGTAGAGGTCATTTACGACAAAAGACGCTGGGAACTGCTAAGAGAGCTGAGATCGAAGACAATTCAGCTAATGGAGATTCTAGACCGTGCCCATATTTCTTCCATCGTGCATGGAAGCATCGCTCGCGGCGATGTTTCAGAAGAAAGCGACATCGACGTATTCCTGCCAGATCCGCCTTCTTCCTTCATAATAGAAACAGTTCTTGAGCGTTCCGGTATTCCAGTCAATCGTAGGATTGTTGTTCAAGCTACGCCCCTCTACGCCGTGAAGGGATACATCGAGATAGACAAGCAACTGTGCGTGTCCTTTCCCCTAGTAAAGCTTCGTCCAGTGGAGAAAGACTTCTACAAGTTTGGCGGCGAAGCATCCCTTTCCATGCTCAGGAAGGGTGTGCGCGTCTCGGGCGTGGATAAACGTCTCATGCTGATTGAACCAACGCCAGACGGTCATATTGAAAGCTCCGTCGTGGGCAGAGAGGAAACGGTTGCTCATGTTTTAGGCGTTTCTCTGAACACCGTTTTGGACCGTGTTCACGCTCTTCTGCGTCGCGACGAGGTCGGCAGAACCGGAGTTTTCATTGAAAGGGAGTTGTCGCCCGATGAAACCTTCGAGATGGTTCTGAAGAAACTCGCTGATCAAAACCCGGCTGTCCGTAGACGACTGAAACTCTACGGAAAATAGCGTTTATGGAAGGGAACTAGCGTCCTTTAACCCACTGGGAAACGGAGAAGCGCGGCTACGCCGCCCAGCGAAAGTAGTTTCGTCCCCGCCTCGTGTTCCGTGCTAACAATGGTAATCCGTCCGCCCTTTTCTTCAACTTCCTTCATAAGTTTATCTAAGGCTTTTCTTTTTTCGTCGGCTGATTCCCTTAAAGTGGCATCCGCCACAAGAAGCCTTTCTATGGCGCCATAGGCACCTGCCTTTTCAACCTCGGTGAATCCGTATGTTACGTCTCCTCTTCCCTTTCCTAGTCTTGCGAGAACTTCTTCCATGACCTCTGTTTCCTCAGCTATTCGCACCCGTCTTAACGCTTTGGTAAAGACTCCGGAACGCAGCGCTTCTTGTATTCCGGCTAAACCACTGCTGTTCACGCTCTTCACATCAATAATGGCATTTGCAACATCCGAGGCTACATTTTTCACGTACTTAACGAAGTCATTCTTTATGAATCCCGGGCCGAGAATAACTATTGGGTTGCGGAGATTCATCCATGTTTCTCTTAGAGATTCTAAAGCTGTTTTGAAAAATTCGTTCACTGCCTTCGTCCTTTTTTCCGCTTCTAACTTTCCTGGGAGTCTCGTTTGCTCCTCTGTTTTCACCTCAACGCCGTATTGCCTTAAAACAGCCACACAGTATTCTTCGTAGTCTATTGACATTACGATGATGGGGGCCGCCGTAATCCTGCTGGCTCTTTCCAGTCTGTCAATTTGATGTTTAGACCACTCGGTTTTCATGATGGTTATCGATTTGTTGACGGTCACGTTTATTGTGTGATGTGATCCCGTTACATCTATTTCTTCAGGCGCCTCACAAACGATTCCATGTACCCTTAACCTGTTTAGGATTTTGTCCCAAATCACTTTCTCAACTTTTACACCTAGAAAAACTGGAACCCTTCTCCCCCTTTTCGGTCGGGCGTAGCGTTCTTCAACCTTCATTTCCCGGGTGGTTTGGGCATATACCACGTCCTTTTCGAGAATTATGTTGTAAAGATGCCACATGTCGTCTAGGCTTTCCGGTAAAACCTTTACAATGCCCTTTTTGAGTTTCATCTCTAAGATCTTCAAAAGATGCTCCCTTTCAAATCGATGTGCGTGTATAACAGTTAAAAATGTATTGGCACCTTATCTTTATGGAGATAGCCTGATGAAAAAGATTTTCTGGCTCTTAGATGCTAATTACGAAGTCAAGAATCACCAATCTGAAGTGTGGATTTGGGGCATAGACGACAAGGGAAAACGCATCCTCATCGTCGACCGAAACTTCTCTTCATATTTCTACCTTATGATTGAGGAAAAAGAGAATCCTCAAGCGGTAATGGAGAGGATAAAGTCACGCAAGGAAGACTTCCCATTTATAGTCAAGTTGGAGCCCGTGGATCGAAAATTTTTTGGGAAACCCATGAAGGCAATCAAGGTTATTTGCCAGGATCCCAATTTCATGGAAAAATACTCAAAGGGTCTTAAAAAAATAAAGGGCGTTGAAAAATGTCTTGAGGATGACATCCGTTATTCCATGCGCTACCTCATTGACAACGATGTAACTCCATGTGGTTGGCATGAGGTGGAAGTCGAAGAAACAGAAAATGAACCGGGGGTTCAAGTCGACGGAGTTTATCTTGCGAAGTCTTTTCCCCGAAGCGTCGAAAAAGCAGAAGCCCCGCAGCTAAGGACCCTAGGCTTTTCAATGATTTGCTATAGTCCTGAAGGCGCGCCAAAACCGGAAAAAAATCCTGTAGTGATAATTTCTGTAGCTACAAACGCTGGCTACGAGAAACAATTCGTAGCAAAAGATTCTGACGATAAACCCATCATAGCCTCATTTATAGAATATGTTCAGAATTTCGATCCCGACCTTATTGTTGGCTACGGCACTAATACCCAAGATTGGTCATATCTCCTCGCTCGTTCCAGAAAATTGGGATTCAACTTATCTGTGGACAGAGCCAAAACCGAACCCCACAGAAGCGTCTTTGGCCACATGTCAATACTGGGTCGAACAAACATCGATTTTTTCGATTTCGCAGAAGACCTCCCAGAAGTGAAAGTGAAAACTCTGGAAAACGTAGCCGACTTTCTTAACGTTATGAAACTTGAAAAACGTAGGTTCATCGAAGATGTGGATTTCCCTGAGTATTGGGAGAATCCCGAAAAACGCCCCCTGTTGCTGCAGTTTTCCAAGGAAAACACCCAATGCGTTATGGGCATAGCCGACGCCATGCTAGATTTTGCTATGCAACTGTCCAATCTCGTTGGCTTACCCCTAGATCACGTGGGAACAGCTGCGGTTGGCTTTAGAGTCGAATGGTTTCTGATTCGAAGGGCCTACAAAATAGGTGAGCTTGTTCCCCTACGCGTCGAACGTCCATACTTCCCCTACGCAGGAGCTGTTGTTCTTGAGCCCGAGCCAGGGGTTCATGAAAACATAGCGGTGCTCGACTTTAAAGCCATGTATCCTAACATCATGATCACCCAGAACGTTTCGCCGGACACCTACGTACCGCCTACCGAACCTGAGCCCCCAAGCGGCGTCAATATAGCTCCAGAAGTGAACCACAGATTCCGAACTGAGCCGCCAGGTTTCTACAAGAAGGTTTTGTCCGACCTCATAAGCGTTCGAGATGAAATCAGACCGAAACTCGAAAAACTTTCTCCCGAGAGCGCAGGATACCGAGTTTTGGACGCTCGCCAGAAGGCTGTAAAGGTAATCACGAATGCCTCGTATGGTTATACGGGTTGGGTGGGAGCTCGTTGGTACATCAAACCAGTTGCGGAAGCCACAGCGGCTTGGGGTCGAAGCACCATTCTAGACACCATTGAATTGTCCAAGAAAACTGGATTAGAGGTCGTGTACGGAGACACGGACAGCATTTTCGTAAAGCACGACCCTGAGAAAATCGAAAAGGTTTCTTCAGAAATCGGAAAGAAACTTGGATTAGAGATAAAGCCTGACAAAATCTACGTTCGTGTGTTGTTTACCGAGGCAAAAAAACGGTATTGTGGACTTTTGCCGGATGGACGACTGGAAATAGTAGGTTTAGAAGTGGTGAGGGGAGACTGGGCGGAGGTCGCTAAAAAAGTGCAGGAAAGGGTACTGGAAATAATCCTCAAGGAGCAAAAGCCCGAAAAGGCTGTGAAATTTATGCGCCAATACATTTCTGATTTGCGACAAAGAGGGGTGCCCTATAGAGATCTTGTCATATGGAAAACCTTGACCAAACCTATTCAAGAATACGCTGTTAAAGCTCCGCACGTTGAAGCTGCAAGGATGCTGATGAAGGAAGGCTGGGACCTATCTCTAGGCGACAAAATTGGTTACGTCATCGTCGCTGGTCCTGGCCGACTCTACGAAAAAGTGAAGCCCTATGTTTTGGCTTCGTATGACGAGGTGGATATTGAATATTACGTGTCGAAACAGGTGACGCCAGCTGCATCTCGAATTCTGTCTATGTTTGGCTTGGCGGAAGATGAGTTGTTGCCTTCGAAAGCTCCTAAAACTCTTTTAGAATTTATGGAGAGTTAGCCTTCACTTCTGCAAACGTTAACAGATGTACTCCTAACGGTTCTTTTATTGCTTCTGAGATGCGGGCGGCTATGAGGTACTTGATGTTTTTTTCGTTTGCAATGTCTACGAGTCTTTGGGTTATGACGCCATCAAAGATCACGGTGTCCACGTCCTTCATTTTCTGAAGTTTCTCAGCGAGTTCACTTACTGGCAACCGCTCTATTTGTTTCATCTGTTTGTTTAGTACCACGGCTTCTAAAGTTCCTTCCAACTCCTTTGCGGCTTCGATAATTTGTTTAGGAACCAGTATTTTCGGCCTTTCTTTCTTGGTTTTTTCTACAGGAACCCTTTTTTGGAGGGCAGCCTCGATTTCTTTTGGGTTTAACTCTTCAACCTCTTTTCTCGGCGGGGCTCTGGCAACGTATTTAACGTTGGTTACCTGCAGCAGTTCTTTAAGTATGAGGTCTCCACCTCTGTCTCCGTCGAGGAGTGCTGTGGCCTCCTTTTCCCTGCACAACTTTATGATGGTTTCTGGAACCTTAGCGCCCTCAACCGCGATGACATTTTGTATTCCGGACCTTAACAAGTTTATTACGTCTGCCCTTCCTTCCACGATTATTATTTCCTTTGCATTTTCGATATCTGGTCCTGCTGTCAATTCTTCAGGTCCATATTTTCCGACCCTCGCTAACCTTAACGTTTCTGAAACTTCTCTGAAAATTTCGTCTGTGCCAGGCATGGTTTCAACGGTCCAGTCGTGGAGGACCTCCTTCGCTCTTTCTATGATTGACCTCCGCCTTGCGTCGCGTACATCTTCTATCTTTTCTAAAGTGACCTTTGCTGAGCATGGTCCTACCCTATCTATGCTTTCGATGCTCGCCGCGATAATGGCCGTGGAGACTCTGTC
>Ga0315314_1002730_pt1 | contig 14369 bp, 14 predicted proteins | sample TDP9_MG_FD_203631 | JGI IMG/M metagenome (GOLD analysis project Ga0315314, IMG submission 203631) | Freshwater sediment microbial communities from Lake Towuti, South Sulawesi, Indonesia - TDP9 | ecosystem: Environmental > Aquatic > Freshwater > Lake > Sediment | place: Indonesia: South Sulawesi...
TTCATAATCTCACTAGCTTCCTCCTTCGCTGGAGCCTTAGTCTTCAGGTCCTTTACCATCTCAACCCCGATCATCAGGCCTTTACCTCGAACATCGCCTATGATGCTGTATTTCTCCTGCATCTCCTTCAGCCGCTTCAGTACATATGTTCCTTGCTTCGTGGCGTTCTCAAGAAGATGTTCATCTCTAATTACATTGATTACCTCTAGCGCAGCAGCGCAAGCTACAGGGTTTCCGCCGAAAGTATTCGCATGTGAACCCCCTTCCCAATCCATCAATTCAGCCTTAGCAACTGTGGCGCTCAGAGGAATTCCAGCGGCTATTGATTTAGCTATGCAGACGACATCAGGTTCTACATCCCAGTGTTCGATTGCAAACCATTCGCCGGTTCTCGCAAGCCCTGACTGAATCTCATCATCAACAAGGAGAATTCCGTGCTTGTCTGCAAGTTTCTTCAAGCGTTTAAAGTACTCAGGTGGAGGAAGAACATAGCCGCCTTCGCCTTGAATTGGCTCGAAGAAGATTGCAGCTGTATCTTCAGGCGGAACATATCTCTGAAGAACGTGTTCGTCGATGAAGTCTACGCACCAGTAGCTGCACTCCGGATACGTCAGTTTAAATGGGCACCGATAGCAATTTGGATAAGGCACGTGTGTAACTCCCGGCATCACTGGGAAGAAATGTCTTCTGTGGACCGGTTTGCTAGCGGTTAGGCTGAGCGACCCGATCGTTCTTCCGTGAAAAGCATTGATATACGCAAGGAAAAGCTGTTTGCGTGTATGCCACTTCGCAAGTTTTATTCCTGCTTCAATAGCCTCTGCTCCGCTGTTGCCGAAGAAGACCTTCTTCTCGAATGCCCCCGGTGTAATCTTGCATATTTGTTCACCTAAATCCACGATGTTTTGATAATAGAAGTCTGTCCACGAGTAATGGGTGAACTTTTCAGCTTGCTTCCTTATAGCTTCAACAACTCTTGGATGAGAGTGCCCGACGTTCAGGCAGACAAGCCCAGAGTTGAAATCGATATACTCGTTGCCGTCAACATCGCGGATGATGCAGTCTCTTCCGGACTCTATAGCCAGCGGATAGAATCTGACCATCGATTGAGAAAGAAATCTTTCATCTTTTTCAAGCAAGGCTCTTGTCTTCGGTCCAGGCGGAGTAACAACTATCTTCGGATACTTCTCAACCACACTTGGTTCCCCAAAATATAGCTATCCGGCCACGAAAGCCGCATCCATGTACGGGCTCTGTCTTCGATATCCGTTTCAATATGTCGCCCCAAAAGCTGAAATCAAAGATGACAGAGATTACAGTATTGGAAGATCGAAGACGATAAACTCGTTTTAAAAGACTTTCGGTGAGCAATCATGGAACGAATGGATGAGATAACGAAGAGGCTTTTGACCATTCTCGAGCAAGACGCAAGAACATCATATACTCAGATTGCCAAACGGCTCGGGATATCTGAAACCACTGTTCGGAACAGGGTGAAGGCGCTTATGAAGGAGGGCATACTCAAAGGGTTCACAGTTCGAACTTGTCCTGAGAAGCTTGGCAAAGCCGTAACCGCCTTGGTCGGGGTTGATATCGGTGGCGAGACAACGCCGGAGATCACAAACAAATTGGCCTGCATCAAGGAGGTTTCAGATCTCTATGTCATTACAGGCGAGTTTGATCTTCTATTGAGGGTTACATGTGAGAACATAAGTAGGTTGGATGAAATTTTGGAAGAGATAAGGTCCTACGATTTTGTTGAAGGAACGAGAACGTTTGTAGTTCTCAGAAAAGTTAAGGAATCCGGATTATCCTAGATTCGTTTTGCGTATATAAGCCGTCTCGCCTTGAATGCAGATGGACTCACGGACTATTTCTTGCCTAGAGTTATCTCGATCGTCGATATGCTTGCCGTCGTTCCATCTTGGCGTGTAATATCTTCCGAGCCCACGTTAATCGATTTGATTACTAGATCTTTAACGAATGCTCTCCGAAGCATCTCGACCGTGTCGACTGCCTTACAGATCGCTTGACCTCTTGCCCTTACCATGATTTCTCCTCTACCGGAGTTGAATAGGGTTACACAGGCCACAACGTAGTTCATCACAGGTTTCTTTCCAATTCGAACAAGGTTTGTCTGACTAGGCATCATCCATTGCATCGCTCCGATATAGCCTTGGATATCTCCTCTAAGGAAACAATGTGGTAAGATTAAACTTGTTATCTTATGGGGGTAGTCCATTAGATAGCTTTCTACGCTTACTACTTAAAAGTATATAGTCCATATCGAGACGGTTACAAAGCCGATGGCCACGGTCAAGTATAACGTATCAATAGACGGGGTGAACTCACGTTCTTCGGAGGATTTTGATGCAGTTGTAGATGCGCCAGAAATATTCGGTCGTGTGAGTGTCCACTTGACTTGTATTTCTCCTTATGAACGGAAAAAAGTAAAAGACTGAAAGTAGCGTTTTGAGCTCATTGAAATAGTCTGATCATCGGCTTGGTTAAGTTAAGGCCGGTGCTCATTCAAGGCTTCAACGGACTAGTCGGTGAGTTGCGGATATACGCGTTGGCCGTTCAGCTTTGTATAGTAGTCGAGTGTTGCATCCACCGCTTTCTGGATCTGCACTACCTCCTCAACTGTCAAGTGTCTAAATCTTCCTTGCAGCTTGAGGTATTCTTCCACTGGTTTCCTCTTGGTCTTATCTAGTATGAGGCGGCTTGGGGAGTTTATTGAGAACACACCGTTCTCTACTTCGAATAGGATCCACATTCCTGTTTGAACAGCAAGCCTTCCTAACTCGACAGATAGATCCGCGTCTGACCTCCAACCTGGAGGGCAAGGCGTAAGAACGTGAAGGTATCTCGTGCCCTTAATCTTCTTCGCTTTCTCAAGCTTCTCAGCGAAATCTGTTGGATAGGATGGGATCGCTGTTGCGATATATGGTATCCTGTGAGCGGCCATTATGAATGGCATGTCTTTCTTGTTCTCTCTCTTCCCAGTCGGTGTTGTCGTCGTCCATGCACCCATCGGGGTGGCGCTACTTCTTTGCATCCCAGTGTTTCCGTAAGCTTCATTATCATAGCAGATGTAGATGAAATCCGTTCGTCTTTCAGCTGCTCCACTCAATGCTTGAATTCCTATGTCAACAGTACCTCCGTCCCCAGCCCATCCTATCACTGTCACATCTTTGATCCCTCGCATCCTGAGCCCTGCAACTACCCCCGACGCTGTTGCACCTGTTGTCGCAAACGCGATGTTCAAGACAGGAATGTTGAGTGCGGTTGCTGGAAATTGGCCTTGAATTATGCTTGTGCAACAGGCGGGCACAACGAATATCGTTCTGCTACCCATAACCTTCAAGGTTAGACGCAACGCAAGGCTTGTTGCGCACCCAGTGCACGACGCATTCCCCGAAAGTACAAGTTCCTCTTTGGGCAATTCCTTCGGCATGACCGTCTTCCCGCTACCTCCTCATATTCACCCATTCTACGCCTTCGACCCCCGCCCCAGTCTCAACAATTCGAAAGGTCTTCTTCGCGATCTCCTCGATGTCGCCTTGTGTTACGTCTCTTCCACCAAGTCCAGCTATGAAATTCTTCGTCAACGGTCTTTTGGGTAAATCGAATAGTGTGCTCCTTATCTCTGTGAAGAGAATCCCTTCCATTCCGAAGCTTATGTCTCGATCAATGACAGCGAGAGCTTTAGCTCTCATCCCTATCTCTCTCACAGCCTCTCGTGGAAAAGGCCTGAAAACTCTTATTCTCGCTGAACCTACTCTATATCCTTCATCTCTAAGCTTTTTCACAGCCAGCTTGGCTTCGCTGCCAATAGTTCCCATAGAAACTAGGATTACCTCAGCGTCATCGCACATGTATTCTTCAATTAGGCCGCCGTAGTCTGGGAGGCCAAACTTTTCTGAATATTCTCTAGCGACCTTCGGGATGAGTTGCTTGGCGTTCTGTAAGGCGTCATGCATGAAATATCTCAACTCCATGTAGTATTCTGGCGAAAGCATATTCCCATGTGTAACTGGGTTCTCAACATTGAGTATCCAGCCGGGCTTGAATGGTGGCAGAAAATCATCAATCTCTTTCTGGCTTGGGATCTTTATTGGCATACTTGTATGCGAGAGGATGAAGCCTTCTAGGCAGATCATGGCTGGCATTAATACTCTTTGATCTTCACACACTCGATATGCTTGAATTATACTGTCAAATATCTCTTGATTTGATGCACAGTATATTTGGATCCAACCTGTATCCCTCTGCGGTAACGAGTCTCCATGATCCGCCCATATGTTCCAAGGCGGCCCCATAGCGCGATTGACTACAGCCATCACTATGGGCAGTCTAGCTCCGCTAGCCCACTGTAACATCTCATGCATGTAAGCTAGACCGTGCGCAGATGTCGCTGTGAACGTTCGAGTTCCGACGGTTGAAGCGCCTATGCACGCAGACATTGCGCTGTGTTCAGATTCTACACAAATGTACTCAGCATTCATCTTCCCTGAGTCTACGAGTTCAGCTATCTTCTCAACTATCTGGGTTTGGGGTGTAATTGGGTAGGCTGCTACCACTTGAGCTCTGGCTGCAAGGGCGGCCAACCCTGCAACATGGTTTCCAGTCTCAACTATAGTCTTAAGCATTCTATCATTCCTCACGGACTGTTGAGATTGCTTTAACCTTGCATTCTTTTGCGCAGATTCCACATCCCTTGCAATAGTCGTAGTCGATCCTCGGAGTGTCGTCTGCCATACGTTCGACAACAGCTTCAGGACAGAAGACCCAGCACAGAAGACATTTTGTACACTTCTCTAAGTCAATCACAGGTTTGAACGTCCTCCAAGCATCTGTCCTTCCCGCGGCTCCCTTCGTTGGAATCGATATGCAAGTGAATGGCATATCGAACTGCTTCTTCGATTGCTTAACGTGTTCCAACAAAACTGCACCTCTTCAGGGCGCTTGATAACTACCTTGAAGGAAATAAATAGTTGCTGGAAGCGAACGGTACGTCTCCAAGTCGAGAGTTCTATTTGGCTAGAAAGGTCTTCTGGAATGCGAGTTCCGCTGCATATGCGTTCTTCTCACCGATCTTTCCCGGCCACTCCTCTTTAATGACGGAGATGACTGATTCGAGCTTCACTTCATCGGTGGCTCTTGCGAAAGCACCTAGAATAGCGGTATTAACCACGGGAAGGCCGGTCACGAGAAGGTTCAGTTCAAGCGCGATGCTCGTTGCATCCACTGTCGCCAACATACAGTTTGTTCCGAGTTGGATTTCTTCCGGCTTTTTGCGAGTGTTTATTAGAACAAGTCCTCCTTCTTTCAGTCCTTCTGTCACGTTGATTATTCCAAGTAGACCTGAATCTAGGACAACCACATAATCCGGATAGTAGATTTGGCTTCGAATCAAGATCTCCTTGTCGTCGATCCTCGCAAATGCCTTCACTGGTGCCCCCCGCCTCTCTGCGCCGAAGAGGGCGAAGGCTTGAACGTATCTCCTTTCCTTGAAAGCTGCCTTAGCTAATAGCTCGGCAGCTGTAACCGCACCTTGGCCTCCTCTTCCGTGAAATCTGATCTCTTTCAGAGCCGTAAATCCCCTTAGGATAGAGGGCATCACTGATATACTTCCCCGAATTTAAAAGAACGACGGTAAGAAGTGAACAGTGGAACCGCTATGTCTTCTAAGACGCGTCAAATTCCAGAGGTAAAGTGCCCTGTGTGCGGTGCCCAAAGTCTAACGGAGCAGGAGGCGAAACATGATGTAGACCACTTTGGGCCTGTTCTACTTACCACTATCGTCTGCGCCAACTGCGGTTTCAAACACGGTGATGTTACTTGCCTCAATGTACAAGAACCGTCCTCGATAAGCGCGTCGATAGAAGCCCTGGAAGATTTGAAGATGTCCGTTGTGCGCTCCAGCAATGCTACTATTCAAATCCCTGAATTGGGTGTGCTCATCACTCCCGGGCCTATAGCTGAAGGGTTCATTTCTAATGTCGAAGGGGTTTTAGAGAGAGTTGAACAGGTTACACGGATGCTAGTTCGCGACCCGAAGAAAAGAGACCGAGCTGAAAGATTTCTCCAAAGAATAAAAGAAGCACGAGATGGAAGCATTAAATTCACTCTAATTATCAAGGATCCTCTAGGAAATAGTGCTATAATAGCGAAGGACGAGAGGAAGATCAAGAGGAGAAAGCTGACTAAGAGAGAGGTAGAAAAGCTCAGAGCTCGTCAACAAACCTCGCTGCCTAATAACTAATGTATATGTCGTGACCGCGGCGATCCCCCAAAAGACTTTTCTCATGCGCCGCCTCTATCAACCGTGAAGATGCGGTATGTCTGGATCTCGCGACTCAAGTTCTAAGATGGTAGATATCTTTCATTTGGCTGAACAGTATCTTGATAGAAAGGTTCTAGTAACGATCGACAGAGATCACGGTCTTGAAGGAACCTTATTGGCCGTCTCAAGGTCACCCCCTGGGATCTGGCTTTCTGGAGTAGACGCTGTGATCTTTCGAACCACTTTAGCGAACCCTCTACCTCAAATAGTCTCTCGTCACAAGAAGAGCGACATTTTTATCAATCTGAATTCTGTGCAGCGAATTGAGATTCTTCCATCCGAATGAAGCTATTCTTGACTTGTTTCTGACTATGAACGCTGATGAATGAGTACCCAGCTTCAAGAACCTTTATCAAAAACCTTTAGAAGAGCTGCTATCTCTTTTCGTAGAGAATAGCGATAGATCGGCATAGGCTGGATTTGGAAGCTGAACTATCCAAGAATGAATCGTGAAGCCAAGGATGAGCAGATCGGATGGCTTGGCGGCGTAGCGATTAGAACGAATGAGGCAAAACTTTTATTCGACCCCGTTCCGGGCGGTCTAGTGGAGCCGGATGCTCACGTCTTCATATCTCACGCACATGCAGACCATACATTTGGGTTCTCAACTGGTGCCGCCAAGTATTCAACTATAGAGACTAAGAAGATCTTTGAGGATATACGCAAGAAGACGGTTCGGAACTTTAAAGAGGCTAGGATTAGGCACAGAGTCAGGATAGGCGATGTTGCAGTATCTGCTTTGAATGCTGGACATATTCTTGGGTCCACTCAATTCAAAGTTGAGCTACCACAGAAGACCATTCTGTATACTGGCGACATCAACTGTGTTGATACGTTGACAACTTCTTCAGCCGATGAAATACGGTGCGACCTCTTGGTGATAGAAGCAACCTACGGAAATCCGTCCTACGTCTTTCCTCATAGAGATATGACGTACGCGAAGATTGTTGAATGGGCAACTCAGCAAGCAAGGGATGGGAGAGTTCCAACCTTTCACGTCTATGCAGCTGGAAAGGCGCAAGAGATCGTGAAGCTGTTCAATGTATACACGAAGCTACATGTAGTCACACATCCTATTATCGCTAAGGTGAATGAGACTTACTCGAATGAAGGGATACCGCTGGAGTACACCAGTGCGTTCAATGACGAAGCTGCCGAAATATTGGAGGGCGGTGCCTGCGTCTGTGTGACGACGCCTTCCACACAGTCGTTTTCAGCAGAGAGATCTGTAAGAGCTGTAGCAACTGGTTGGGCCGTTAGAATGTCTCCAGAATGCTTCTCAGCCTTCCCATTGAGTAGCCACGCCGACTTCAAGCAGCTTACGCAATTTGTCAAAGCAACAAGAGCGAAGACTGTCTACGCCTTCACCGGATATACAAATATGTTCGCGACCTATCTGCAGAGGAAACTTGGAGTAGACGCCCGTCCAATTCCAGCGTTCGTGCAGAGAAGACTCTTCGAATTCTAGCTTTTCTCTCTGGACGCGTTCTCAGACCCTTTTCGCTCATTATTCTGGACGAAACACATAAGTGCGCTCCATGCCTTATCTTAGGTTTAAAATGCTGTTCGCACCAATTTTCAAGGATGATGTAAAATGAAGATTGGAAAAGGAACGCTAATGCTCTTCCTGATTGTTGCAGCAGCTTTTTCGGCATTTTCAAGTTCTGTTGGAGCAGAAGTTCCCCCGCAGCTCAAGGCGTCTAAAACCATAACGCCAAGCTCAGCTAAGGCTTGCAACGACCTTACAATAACGATTCGTCTCGAAGGTATCGGTGAGCCCTCGTTGGCTCCTACGCCCGCAGATATCGTGCTCCTCATAGACAGGTCGGGCAGCATGAAAGGCCAGAAACTCGCTGATGCTAAGACCGCGGCCAAGACCTTCGTTGATTTGCAAGGATCGAATAATAGAGCTGAACTCATCTCTTTCGCAGGTTCAGCTATAATCGAAGTGCAGTTCACGAGTATGACTGCGGATGGCAAAACTACGGTCAAGAATGCTATTGACAAGTTGACTTCAGTTGATAAAACCAACATCTATGAAGCGATACAGAAAGCGAATAGTGAACTTGAAGCTAAAGGTAGAGATAAAGTTCTGCTGGTTGAAATCTTACTTACAGACGGAAGACCTACCACTGGAAATACGAAGACAGACGACATAATAGACTTGGCCGTAAGCGCCAATGCGACGGGAATTCGAATCTACACAATTGGACTGGGCAAAGATGTTGATGCGAGCTTATTGAGCAGCATCGCGAACGCAACAGGCGGCAAATACTATTTCGCGCCTGAGAGCTCAGACCTCCAGGAGATCTACACAGAGATTTCTCTAGAGATTTCGAAGATCGTTGGAACCAGCGTCAAAGTTCGTGAAGAGTTGCCGACAACGCTCGTTTCATATAATAACGATGCTACCGTAGCGCCTTCAAGCATTCAAGATGGAAAGTTGACTTGGAATGTGGGGGCGTTGAACGTCGGCGACATATGGGAAGTTAGGCTTACAGTTCACGCGATTAAGGACGTGCTTGTCGACACAACTGTTGTTCAAACGAAGGTTGAATACATCTTAGCAGAGGCGTCTCATACTATAGATGTCCCAATAGGCATAATCGCCCGCGACGTTTCTGCTGTTGAACAAGTTGCTTCAAAGACATCGGCGATTGCTGGTGAAATCGTTCAGGTAAATGTTACTGTGAAGAACCTCGGCAGTAAATCTGAAACTTTCAGTGTTGGCGTCTACTACAACAACCTATCCATCGCTACGCGCTCAGTTACATTAAGCGCTGGAGCCTCGTCAGTACTCACTTTCGATTGGAATACCACGAACGTGACGCCTGGAACCTACAATATATCAGCGAAAGTTGACACTGGCAATTCGCTTACGGAGACGAATGAAACTAACAATGTCTGTTTGAAGCCGCTCTATGTGACCATTACAACAGGTGGCGCTGGATTTCCTTTCCTGCTTCTCGCGCTTCTCTCTGTTTTCGTTTCTATCGCTGCTCTCATCCCTGTATTGGGATTCGCTGGGAGGAAACCGCCGACGAGACCTGCAGTTGCTCGACCTGCTAGGTGGACTCCTCGTCTTAGACCCAGTCGAGAAATTGGATTTTGGAGGAGAAACGTCGTCTGTCCAATCTGCCTCATGGCTCTTCAATACGATCCAGCGTCCAAACGATGGTACTGCCCATACTGCAGACGGTACTTTTAGACCAGTTCAACCAGCTCCCCTCTCTATTTTTGCGGGAATCGTCTCTAGAAAGAGAAGAAAACATGTTCATTGGCAAGCGTTTTAGCTTGAACAATAGCCCTAGTCTTAGATGCATCTCGAGGTAGCTGTATGTGTCCTTTAGGATTCGTTTCGAATGGAAAGTACTTGCAGTTGCAACATGAGAAGGAGAAGGTTGAGAGATTTCTAGAAGAGGCTAAAAGGAACTTTGATGAAGCGAACAAGAAGATTCAACGCCTCACCGCTGAGAACAATGCTTTGGTCAAAAGGAACAACTTGCTTGAGGACCATGTCGTCGCGGTCGAGAGGGAAAGAGATGAGTTGAAGATTAGAGTTGATACTCTAACTGAGGAAAGACAGCTTTTCCAGAAGTTGATAGGTCAGCTTGAGGCAAGAGCTAAAAAACGAAAGAAAGAAGAGTTCGCAGGCCAAGTTTCTCCTTAAGCCAGACGTTCTGGATCGCACCGTTCAATGCTTGAATCAATCTGTTGGGTCAAGTGTCTTCCTGTGAGTATGGTTCACTCATTCATGTTCGCTTGTTCTGACACGGCTACGATGTACATTATGATTGCTAAGAGTATGACGGCCATGAATATCCTGTAAAACCATTAATATTGATTGAGCGCTGATGTACCAACTATGACCTGCTATTTTAGGCATCTTCAAGACATTTTCAAGGAAGCAGGCGTCAAGATCACAGATGAGAATAAGAAGCAGATCGATCGAGCGATCCATAAGATTGTAAATGCGAAGTATAAGAACTGCCCCCTAGCTTGGAGGCGGGTGAAAGAGAGAATTCAGAAGGATGAAATGGAGAAGAAGGCTTTCATAGACGAATTGAAGATGTTGAAGTTCAGTTAGACAGTTTCTATTTGCAGTGTGTGACTATTATTGTTAGTGAGGTTAAGTCAACTGTCATCTCGAAGATATGGCCTAGATCTTCTTCATTTACTCCCCACGTGAAATGCGCTTTTATCAGTTGCCCCTCAACGATAAGTGAATCTAGCCTATGAGTCGTGTTCCCCATAACTGTCAAGAATGTTGTTTCCACGATCTCTCGTGCTTCCTCTTCAGTTACTCCGTCGGTTACGTCTACATCCACAACTATGTCCAGCTTTCTTCCTTCATTGACTACAGCTGTAAATCTTGTCGGTTTTGTGGCTGGTTGAGATAACTCATTGTCTGTTATGAGATCCCAAATGCCGTCGCATATAGCTGAGATGATTTCACCTCTCTGCCCTACGGTTACTATGGCTTCATGTTTAGCTGTGACTTGTATCAGGATTTGCCCTGTTCTGTCGCCGTGTCCAGGGTGAGCTGTATAGAATACAATCCTAATAATCCACGAGTAGCCATAGGGAGGAGGCTCATTGACTATCTTCTTGGTTTCGATCACCTCAAGCCCTTCGTCTAGGCCGTCGAACTTGAATGTGGACGTGCCACGGATCAATGTTACAGCTATGGTTACAGCTTCCTCTCGATCGATGCCGCCAGCTACAGTTTCTACTATCTGATTCACGAGTCCTTCGATCCCTCTCTGTATCTTGATCAATTGACTTGGCAATGGCGTCTCAGAGGCCCATTCATCCACCCATACCACAGTCTTAGTGGTCTTCACCCCAGCTTCTTCGTGTATTGTCACTGTCAACTCGTATGTGAAGTAGTCTGCTGCCACGGGCTTTGCTCGATAGCTTTCAGGGTCTATAGATGTGAAGTTGTTCCCTATGATTATTCCCTTGACCTCTCGGATCTGTTGAGGCGTCAAATCTACTTTGAATGTTTCTCCGGCATGAAATTTGCTGGAATAGTATGCTATGTTATCTATGCCGATTTTGAGGTTATCGTCGGCTCCGGCGAATCCTCCCGTTCGCTTCCATTCTATCTCTACGTATATCCGTGAGCCCTGGATCGATTTGACTTCAACATAGATTTGAGGCGCATCCAATACTCCGGGTTGGTAGTGGACCTTGCCTTCGATAGTTACCTCTGAGAACAGGTATGGCGTTAGGTCCAGTTGTTGCGAGAACGTCAGAGAGATTGTTCCCGTCGAGTCTTTGAGTAGAGTCGCTACTCCGAACTGGAACGCTACCATTGCCATCGTGCCGTGAAGTCGGACTAATGTATTGTCGAACGCCGCTGGATTCGCTAATATCTCTCTGATCGAAACGCTGTGTGTGTAGTAGTATCTCTCGTAGACGACTGTGCTAACTCCAACTGAAACTAGGAGAACCGCAACGATTGCGATCTCTATATTTCTGCGCATCTCGGTCTCTTCTCTTCATTGATGAAAGCCCGGGCGACTCATTAATCTTGATTTTGGAACGTGTGTTCGAAATCGTAGAACAAGCCTTTTAGCGCATAGATTCATTAGCTGAACTTCCTGATGCTTACTTGGAATAGATGGTTAGAATTGAGAAGCGGATCTATAGCTTCAGCTCGGACTATGGCTGTTGAACCCTCACCGATAAGGAAACTTGTGGACGCTATCTCTGCTACTTCTGGAGTAGTTGGCCTCCACGTTGGGGAGCCTGACTTTGATACTCCAGCCCACATTAAGGAGGCTACGACGAGAGCGCTGAATGCTGGTTATACGCATTACACGAATACAGCTGGGATCCCTGAGCTTCGTGAGGCGATAGCTGAGAAGCTTAGGAGAGAGAATGGGATCGATGTCGATCCGGAGAATGAAGTGCTAGTGACTCATGGCGGTTATGCAGCAATCTATGTTTCGCTTCAAGCCTTGACAGATCCTGGCGACGAGATCCTCTTGATTGAGCCTGCTTGGACCTATGATGGTTTTATAGCTTTGGCTGGAGGAATCAAGGTTTCATGCGCTCTACATGGTCCCAGTTTCGAGTTGACGAGGGACACTCTTGAATCGAAGGTTTCTGATAGGACCAAGCTGATTATTGTTAGTTCTCCGAATAACCCTACTGGCAATATGTTCTCGAGAGAGGAGTTGGAGATTGTCGCTGAAGTTGCTAAGAGGAGAAATCTGCTTGTCTTGTCTGACGAGGTTTATGAGAAGCTTGTCTACGATGGCCTAAGTCACTACAGTATCGCCTCTTTCCCAGGTATGAGTGATAGAACGATAACTGTCAACTCTTTCTCTAAGACTTACGCGATGACTGGGTGGCGCATCGGATACATCGCCGCCAGTAAGGAGGTTGTTACAGCCATAAAGAAGGTTGTTGCTTACGGTTATGGTTGCATCAATGCCGCTGTCCAGAAGGCTGCTGTAGAGGCGTTGACGGGGCCGCAAGACTGTGTTAGGGAAATGTTGAATGAGTATGATCGTCGCAGATATCTCATAGTTAAGGGGCTCAATGAGATTTCTGGAGTAGAGTGTAGGAAGCCGAAGGGCGCTTTCTACGCTTTCGCGAATGTTTCAAGCTTCAAGCTTTCATCTCAAGAATTTGCGACGATGCTACTTCAAAAGGCTAAGGTTGCGACGATACCTGGAAGCGCTTTCGGCTCTTCCGGCGAAGGGTATCTCAGAATCTCATTCGCCACATCGCAAGAGAACATAGTTGAAGGGCTCAAGAGAATTAGAAAGTTCGTTGATGTATTGAGGTAGCGTCTTCTCTAGTGCTGTTCAGTTTCGCCTGCAGGAGGCTTTGACGGCTAGTATCGTCCTCTCGCGGATACGAAGAGGATCGTCCAGAACAGTAGACCAGCTATAGAGATTATGAATGAGATCATTCCGAAGTCTCCCATAGTCAACCATGGCGTCCAACTTGATAATGGCCAGCTCGAGCTGTTGGGTATCGTTATCTTAAATGAGGCTACGTAGAGCCATCCGAGGAGACCGAATACAAATACGGCGAATCCTATCATTGAGATTGCTCTTAAGGTTGAACCTCGTATCGGTGCAGAATAGTAATACGGCGGATAATAGTCTTCTGTGAAGGGGAGTCCGCAATGAGCGCAGAGCGCTGCATAGTAGGGGTTCAAGCGAGTGCATCTCGGACAGATCTTGACACTCATCTTCAATCACCTTCAGAATTCAGCTCTAACAAGTCCTACTAAAACAATCTGTCACGTTTGAATTTGAATCTATCGCAAAGCAAGCGTTACGTGCCTTTATCGGTACCCTATGGCAGGAAGTAGCTTGTGATCATTCTCAATCCTATTAGGATTACGACGAACCCGAAGATTCTCGTTAGAGCTTTCTCTTTCAGCCTACTTGCGACTGCTGCGCCGAGTTGGGTTCCAGCTATCACTCCGAGGATGAGATATGCAGCGTATTCAAGTTGAACATTCCCCAATGCTATGTGAGTCATGGCGCCCGAGATGGAAGTGAATATCATTATGAACATTGATGCAGCAACAGCTAGATGAATTGGAAAGCCCACCGCTAAATTCAACACTGGCACCATGACTACTCCACCGCCTATGCCGAGTAGCCCTGACGCGAAGCCTCCTAGAAAGCTCAGGGATATTCCAGGTTTCATGTTGGCTGAGTATTCAAATATCATACCCTTTGAGTCTATGAGTCTCCTACGCCATCCTGTAGCCGCTTTCAGGCTTCTGGTGGAAGAGATCTTCCAGCCCCCTATCATTCTTGAAGCAATAAGAATCAAGGAGACGCCGAATACCGCCGCTAGCACTCTCTCTGTCAAGAGTTTGGTTGTGTATGCGCCGAGGATTGCTCCCGGGATCGTTCCAATGGTGAAGATCAATCCTAGCTTGTAGTCGATTCTCTTCTGTTTTGCGTAGGCAAATGTTGAGAACAGTGCTGTGAAAATAATGGTCACTAGGCTTGTCCCTACAGCTTGGTGAACAGGCAGGCCGAAT
>Ga0315314_1002731_pt1 | contig 14360 bp, 17 predicted proteins | sample TDP9_MG_FD_203631 | JGI IMG/M metagenome (GOLD analysis project Ga0315314, IMG submission 203631) | Freshwater sediment microbial communities from Lake Towuti, South Sulawesi, Indonesia - TDP9 | ecosystem: Environmental > Aquatic > Freshwater > Lake > Sediment | place: Indonesia: South Sulawesi...
GCAAACGTTATTTGAGGCTAAACTAGAGAATGGACTTACAAACTGCGATACAAACAGCAGCTAATGGGGGTGCAGCTAGCTGTATGCTGATGATGATAGCTGTGGGGCTATCATTGTGCTTCGGCGTAATGCAAATGGCAAATTACGCTTACGGGGAATTCTTCATGGCAGGCGCCTATACAGTATATGCCCTATACGCCCTGGGTGGTGTGCCATTCTGGGTAGCAATAGGAGCCGGCGTCGGGGTAGTCTGTGCCATTGGTCTAGCTGTGGAGCGAGCAATCTTCAGACCAACGCGGGGGAATGTGCTCGCTGGTTTTATGGCAACCTGTGGCTTTGCTTTTATCATCCAGGTTTTCTGCGGCGAAGTGTGGGGGTGGGGATTGATGAAGTATCTCCCTAAACCCTACATGATTCCTTTTGAGGTCATGGGTGCCGCCGTAGACTTCAGCAGGATGCTGATAATACCCTTTGCCATTGCTGGCATAGGCGGGCTCATCTTCTTCATGCGCCGGTTTAAGCTGGGGCGAGCACTGCGTGCTGTTGCTCAGGACCCAGAAGCTGCCTCGCTACAGGGGATAAGCATTAATAAAATTACAGCGCTGGCTATGGGCATCGCCGGTGTTCTTGCTGGCCTAGCCGGGGGATTAATGTCAGTAATATATGCGGTAACTCCGATGCTGGGGCACCAAGTTATCTTGCCCGCCTTCATCGTAGTGATTGTAGGAGGGATGGGAAGTGTGGAGGGGGCGGTTATCACCTCCATTATCTTCGGCTTTACCCAAACCTTCGTTACTACGATAATTGACGCCGTCGTCGCTCAGATGGTTATTGTAGCCGTTATGGCTGGCGTACTAATCGTAAGACCACAGGGGTTAATGGGCCGTGTTGCAATTTAATATACGAAGGTTCAGGATGGGGGCACTAGCACCCCTAATTATAGGGATGTGTATTATGCCCTTCTTCGCCAGGACATACATTGTTGAGGTTGCTATCTTATTTTTTATCTATATTATCCTGGCTCAAAGCTACCGCCTGATAACGACTACACATGACTGGACACTGTGCCATGTTGTGTTATATGGTGTCGGCGCCTATACCAGTGGCTTATTAGCCAAGTATTTCAGTATCCCGGTTTGGGTGTGCATCCCCATTGGAGGGGTGATGGCAAGCCTGGTAGGCGCCGGGGTCATTCAGCCTTTGCTTAGAACCGTCGGCTTCGGTTTCTTTATCGCCTCCTATGCTCTGGGGGAACTAATCAGGTTGGTCTGGGTCAAGGTTCACATGCCCTTCGGAGGTCCCCGGGGTATAATAGACATCCCCTATCCTCCGGTAGTAGCCGGGATAGATTTCAGTGACCCTATCCCCTACTACTTCATGTGCTTTGTGGTAATGCTGGTATGTTTATACCTTATGTACCGCGTAGACAAGTCGCGTATAGGGGATGCCTTTAAGGCGATCTCTATCCACCCCCTATTAGCAGAATCCATCGGCATAAGGGTCCCTAGATACAGAACACTAGCCATGGCAATCGGTGCCTTCTTTGCCGGCATCGCCGGTGCCCTTCTGGTTCATCGCCTAGCGGCAGTAGACCCAAGGGTGTTTGACATCATCACCATGGTGTACCTCATTATCTGGGTGGTGGTGGGCGGCACTCGTACCTTCTGGGGTCCCATAGTCGGGGTGTGTGTGATGCAAGCCATCTTCGAATTCACACGCCCCTTCCTGGAAATGAGGCCCATGTTTTTCGGCATCATCTTGATACTGTTCCTAGTCTTCCTGCCCGGAGGTATTGAGAGTGTCATCGCTAAGGCTATAGCCCGATTCCGAGCACGACGAGGTGTAGTAGCAGAAACGGCATAAAATTGCTCCGCCAAGCTGGTTATTAAAGAATAACCCGAGTAGTAGGTTATTACTCGGGTTATTCTTTATTTCTATCGTTAAAATAGGCGTTATCGAGCGACAGGTAAGTTGATATTAGCCAAGAAGCTCTGCTCTTCCCAGATAGGCTTCGATAACCTCTTCATTCGACTGTATTTCCTTGGGTGTGCCTTCAGCAAGCTTCCTCCCGAAGTTCAGCACGGTTATGTAGTCGCACACTCCCATAACCGTCCTCATATCGTGCTCTACCACTAGCACGGTTATCCCCTGTTCCCGTATTTTCTTAATTATGCTTAACATATGTGCCTTTTCTACAGGGTTCATACCGGTAACCGGTTCATCTAGCATGAGCAGTTTAGGCTCTGCCGCTAGAGCAACACTAACCCCCAATGCCCGCATATAGCCATGAGGAAGGTTTACGGCCAGTTCATCCCTGATGTGTGTTAGCTCCATAAAGTCAACTATTTCCTCAGCCTTCTCCAGAGCCCCCTTTTCTACCTGCCTAGTAAAAGGGGTACTGCCCATTACCCCAAAAACATTTTCCCCGGCATGCAGGTGCCGCCCAACGGATATATTTTGTAGCACAGTAAAATCCATAAACAGTGCAGTCTGCTGGAAGGTCCGGACGAGACCCATTTTGGCTATTATGCTGGGCGGAAGGTGAGTTATATCCTTGCCCTGATATACTATAGTCCCCGTTGTTGGTCGATAAACCCCGCTAATGACATTATATAGGGTTGTCTTTCCCGAACCATTAGGGCCAATAAGCCCTCTGATTTCTCCTTCACTTACCTCCATATCGAAGTCGCTTAGAGCAGCCAAACCTCCGAAATACTTACTCACCCCTTTGACTTCAAGTAAAGCCATATTCCAATCTCCTCCTTTCAGGTCGTGGTAGAGATGGAACGAGTCAATATATTTGTGGCGAGTTTAGCACAGGCAACTCGGTTTGTCAACAGAATGTAGGCAAGGATGTGACGCATGTTAGCCGAGGAAACGCCTCGTCTAGTAGTAATCACCGAGTAGGTGGACATTACCCAACCTCACCCGTTTCAGTCCTTGTCTTTTTGCCTCTGCCAGGCATTCTTCAGCATGCCGACGAGAGGTCGGTGGCAGGTCTCGCATCATAAATTGGGGATGGAAGGCAAGGAGAGCATAAGGAATATCAGGGCTAAGGGAAGCAATAAAGGCAGCAATCTTTGAGACTTCCTCCCTATCTATATATCCCGGGACGAGTAAGGTACTGGCGACCAAGAAGGGAGGCACAGGTCTTCTTCTAGTATAGCTAGCCAAACGCTCAAAGTTTTCCAGGGTTCTGTTATTGCTGACGCCGCAGAGGGCAATGTGCAGTCCCTCGCTCCAGGCTTTGAGGTCAAACTTGATACAACCACCGGAGTTAAGGGAAAGCTCAGCCGCCCGGCTTAATAATGCCGGATGCATCGAGCCATTAGTCTCCCAGCAGATGCGTAGAATCCTGCTTCTATTCCTGTCTAAAGCCAGCCGGGAGGTGCGAATAGCATGAGGCAACTGCGGTGACGGGTCGCCACCAAAGTAACATATGCAAGCGGTGCGAGCATCAACCGCCTCAGCCAGCTCTGAGGCATCGACCCTGCTCTCCCGTGTTGCTGAGTAGCGATAGTGCCAGTTCTGGCAGAAAAGGCAATCAAAGGAACAGGCTTGATAGAAGACAGCCAGATTCTTGTAACCATACTCAGCGCCCTGGGAGTAGGCAAATTGAGGGTAACCAACCCCGGTCCCGCCGGGACAGACCCAATCAGCCACACAGTTGGTAGGCAAGGAATCATAATACCAACTGACATTGCCCTTGCTCGCCGTGGCACCTCTAAACCTGCTTTCCCGGTTGGTGCGTAACCCGCAATAGCCCCGACTACCCTGAGAGACACGACATTCATTAACACAAATGTGGCATTGGAGTCCTACCTCACTCCGCGGAGGCTGAAATGGGAGGCTAAACAGGTTTCTTGCCTGACTGTGGGCTTTCTCAATCAGGGAGAGGACTTGATTAAAGTCCTGTCGAATACAGCCCAGGCATAATCCCAGGGCTTGGGAAATAAGGGGTGACTCCTTACCACAGTGTTGGCATATAGCATTAGTTCTGGTACTCGAGCGTTGACGAACTATCCTCGTATTAACTCCACTTGCTGATTGTCTAAAGAAACCCTTAACGGTGCTTTACTTCGTATGAGCTAAAAATAAAGTTTAGGTCATTTTGCAAGGCATCAATCTTTTCCTTGGGAAAAGACTTATCATCTATATCAAGCAATACTTTTGTCTCACCTTTAGCTGAGCCCACGATATGTGCCCTGAGACACTCTTTTCCGCCCGACTCGCCCTGAATCTTAAAGGTTAGCGTACCACGAGAAATAAACGACGATGTGTCACTGGGCAAAGAGTATGTCTCCAATTTTGCCTCACCTATAACTGTCCCCTGCTTTAGAGTAAAGTCTCTTATCTCATCATAAAGTAATTCCGGATTTACGCCTTGGTATGTTTTCTTAATTTGCATCTTTATCTCCTACGCTTCCTTGAGTCGCTATATTCTGACTGGTATTCCCCTTTCCTTCAGGTATTGCTTAGTTTGCCAGATTGAGATTTCACCGAGATGGAAGATTGAAGCCGCCAGCAGGGCTGAGGCTTTACCCATTACCACAGCATCGTAGAGATGCTCTAGCTTGCCTGCCCCCCCAGAAGCAACAACCGGGATACGGACTGCTTCTGCCACTGCCCTGGTCATTTCTAAATCATACCCTTCCTTTGTCCCGTCGGCATCCTTGCTGGTCAGCAAAATCTCACCTGCCCCCAATTCCTCTGCCCGCTTTGCCCAGCCAACCAGCTCTATGCCCGTAGCCTCACTACCACTCCGCACCACCACTTCTAATCTGGGAGAGCCGCTTCCCACCGCATTCTTCCTACCATCAATGGCTACCACCAGCCTATCTTTACCAAATTCCTTGGCTGCTCTGGTTATGAGGTCCGGCTCCCTGACCGCAGCTGTGTTTATAGAGACCTTGTCCACACCAATGTCAAGTAATGCCCTCATATCCTCAATGCTACCTATGCCACCACCGACAGCAAAGGGGATGGTAACTACCTGACAGACCTTCCTGACCCACTCTAACCTTGTCTTTCTACCCTCCACGGTGGCAAAGATATCAAGAAGAACAAGCTCATCAGCGCCCCCACGGCAGTAAGCTGCCGCCGCTTCTACCGGGTCCCGGACATCCCTAAGGTTTTCAAACTTTACCCCTTTAACTACTTTTCCATCCTTAACATCGAGGCAAGGTATAATCCTTATCGGCTTCATCGCTTCCCCTTTTTCTATTAATAATAAACCTAATTGATACGTTTTGTCACCTCCGTCCTGTTGTTGCTCAATACCAAAGGGTATGCTATACTATGGGGTAATCAGAAGGAGTTTGACATTGCCAAATGCAGTGACTATTAAGCAGCTCTTAGAGGCCGGTGCTCACTTCGGGCACCAGACCAGTTATTGGCACCCCCGCATGAAGAGCTACATCTTTACCCGGCGCAATGGCATTCACATCATTGACCTAGAGCAAACCATCAGCATGTTAGACAAAGCCTGCGAGTTTGTTCGGCAGCTGGTAGCTGAGGGCGGCACTATCCTTTTTGTCGGTACTAAGAAACAGGCTCAAGAGGCAATAGAGGAAGAGGCTAAACGCTGCGGTATGCCTTATGTCAACCAACGCTGGCTAGGCGGGGTACTAACCAACTTTACTACTATCCAAACCCGCATAGACTACCTAGTTCGTTTAGAAGACCAGCAAGCTAAGGGCGAGTTTAACCGCCTACTCAAAAAGGAAGCCCTAAAGTTCGAGCGAGAAATTCTACGCCTCAACCGACAGATAGGTGGTCTCAAGGAGATGACCAGTCTACCGTCAGCGCTGTTCATTATTGACGTTATCAAGGAAAGGATTGCCCTAGCTGAGGCCAAACGTGTAGGAATACCAGTGGTGGCTATTGTAGATACCAATTGTAACCCTGCTGATATTGATTACCCTATCCCCGCCAATGACGATGCCATTAAAGCCATCAAGCTAATATGCAGTAGTATTGCCGATGCAGTGATTGAGGGTAAAACTGGTGAGGCAGTGGCTCCAACCGAGGAAGCAGTAGAGGGCTTAAAGGAACTTGAGGCTGCCGAGCCAGTTATTTTCACCCCTGATGAATAAGCCGGAGGGGTAGAGGTTGAAGATTCCAGTAGCCAAAATCAAGGAGTTAAGGGACCAGTGTGGTGCTGGAGTTATGGATTGCAGGAACGCTCTCCTTGAAGCTGAAGGGGATATGGAAAAGGCAAGCCAGATTCTGAAGCAGAAAGGCTACCTTCAGGCACAAAAGAAAGCAAAACGCTCTGCTACCCAAGGAATAATTGAAGCCTACATCCATACCGGGGGGCAAATTGGTGCCATGGTTGAAGTCAACTGCGAAACCGACTTTGTTGCCCGGACTGACGAATTCAGGGAGCTGGCTCACAATTTGGCAATGCAAGTAGCCGCCATGCCTCCTCAATTTATCTCAATTGATGATGCCCCCTTTGGTGATACCATAGAACCCGCGGTAGCATGCCTGCTTCACCAGCCCTACATTAAGGACCCGAGCAAGACGGTTCAAGATATTATTACTGAGACTATTGCCAAGGTAGGAGAGAACATCAAAGTAAGTAGATTCGCCAGATTTGAATTGGGTAGATAGGTGTTAATCAATGATCGCTCCAAAGTATAAGCGGGTATTACTCAAACTTAGCGGCGAGGCTTTCGCCGGTAAAACCGATTATGGCATCGATTCCTCTACCCTGACCATGATAGTCAAACAGATTAAACAGGTGATAGAAATGGGGGTGGGGGTAGGGGTTGTTGTCGGTGGTGGTAACATCTGGCGGGGGGCTAAGGCAGAGCAGGAGGGAATGGATAGAGTCACTGCTGACTATGCTGGCATGCTAGCCACAGTGATAAATGCCCTGGCTCTCCAGGATGCGTTAGAGAGAGAAGGAGTACCAACCAGAGTCCAGTCAGCGATAAATATTCAACAGGTAGCCGAGCCATACATTAGACGCCGAGCTATCCGCCACCTAGAGAAAGGCAGGGTGGTCATTTTCGCTGGCGGCACTGGCAATCCGTATATGACCACGGACACTGCTTCTGCCCTACGAGCTATAGAGATTGAGGCAGAAGTCCTACTTATGACCAAGAATAATGTTGATGGCATCTATAGTGCTGACCCTAGCAAAAATCACACCGCTAAGAAGTTTGACAAACTTACCCACATTGAAGCCCTAAATATGCGCTTAGAGGTAATGGATGCTACTGCTCTTTCCCTCTGCCTAGAAAACAAGCTACCGATAATCGTCTTTGACCTCCTAGCTCCCCGCAGTATTGAGCGTGCTATACTGGGTGAACCCATTGGTACCATGGTATCCAGCGGGACGGAAGATGGTTAGCCGCATTTTGTGGAACATCGAACAAAAGATGCGAACCTCTATCGAGGTCTTGAAGAGAGAATTAGCCACCATTCGCACCGGGCATGCCAACCCTGCCCTAATAGAGCACATTAAGGTAGAATATGCTGGCGTGCCTACCCCACTTAATCAACTGGCTAGTATTTCGGCACCTGGGGCAAGGCTGCTTGTCGTCCAACCTTGGGACAAAAGCAGCCTACGCAGTATTGAGAAAGCCATCTTAACCTCTGACCTCGGGTTAAATCCCACCAGTGACGGGAGTGCAATTAGAATAAATATCCCACCACTGAGTGAAGAGCGGAGACAGGAGCTAATTAAGGTCGCCCGAGGCAGGGTGGAAAGGGAAAAGGTAGTAATACGCAATCTAAGGCGTGAAGCTATGGATGAACTAAAAGGGTTGGAGAAAAATAAGGATATATCCCACGACGAGCTTAAGCGCGCCCTAGACCAACTACAAAAGCTTACTGATAGCTTCATTGCCAGTGCTGAGCAGGCGGGACGAGATAAAGAAGAAGAACTCATGGAAGTATAGCTGAAGTTAAGGGGTAAGTTTAATATTGAGCGGCAAAACTAAGGCTACTTTATTAACTGAAGGGAAAAAGCTTCGCTTACCCAACCATGTAGCTATTATTGTGGACGGTAATGGTAGATGGGCAGAACGGCATGGACTACCTAGGCTTGAAGGGCACCTGGCAGGACTAAAAAGTGTACGCTCGACAATCAGATGCCTCAACCAATACCGGATAAAGTATGTAACCCTCTATGGTTTCTCCACGGAAAACTGGAATCGTCCCCAAGATGAGGTGGCAGGTTTGCTCTGTCTCCTAGAAGAGGCAGTGGACAAAGAAGCCCAAGAGCTTCATAAACAGGGGGGCAAGATTCGTCACCTCGGTCGACTTAAAGGGCTCCCCCAAGGTCTTGAGCAAGCAATAAATAGAGCCGTTGAGTTGACCAAAAACAATACCGGGATGACGCTTAGCCTTGCCATCAACTATGGGGGACGCACTGAGATTCTCGACGCAGTACGCTCCATTATCGCTGAAGGTGTGCCACCTCAAAGTATAGATGAAAAACTATTTAATAATTACCTTTATACCGCCGGTTTACCCGATGTTGACTTAATCATTCGCACCGGTGGTGAACTACGGATAAGCAATTTCCTAATATGGCAAGCAACCTATAGTGAGTTCTACTTCACCGATGTTCTATGGCCAGACTTCGATGAAAAGGAGATTGAGAAAGCGCTCTTATCTTACAGCCAGAGGCAACGGCGCTTCGGTGGACTATGAGCGGGGTTGGTTAGCAACTCTAGCTCTGCAGAAATGCCTTCGATTTCTCTAACAATCCTCTTTGGGCTCCGGCTTCTTGATAGGGGGAGGTAATCGTTATAGAGGGATTACACCCCTAAAGCCATCTTAATTACGGAGTAAGGTTGATATATAAGCCTATGCTCAAGGAAAGAATCATAACCTCTGTTTGGTTTGTTTCTCTCCTGGTAACTGTTGTCTGGTTTGGCGGGGAGCCGGGCTTTACCGTATTAATGGTCGCCTTTGGCATCCTGGCTGCCCTTGAATTCTACCGGATGGTGGCTACATCAAAAGCACCGCCATTGACCTACTTCGGGCTAATTTGGACCGCCTTCTTCATCCTTAGCCGCAATTCAGAGTTACTGTCGCTCTTTGAGACCCGTTTCGGTTCCGGTTTACTCATGCCATTGCTACTAGCCTCAGCCGTGGTATTACCGCTAATCGGACTCCTTTCCCGACGACAAAAAGAGGGGGCTTTTGCCACTTGGGCATGGACAATAGCTGGAATCCTCTATGTAGGCTGGCTGTTAAGCTATCTGGTGGCACTAAGAGGACTGGATGGTGGTAGAAATTGGATATTCTTTGCTCTGTTTACCACCTGGGCTTCTGATACTACTGCCTTCTTCATCGGCAGGAGATTTGGCAGGCATAAGCTAGCCCCAAATATCAGCCCGGGTAAGACCTGGGAAGGAAGCGTGGGCGGAATAGTTGGGGCGATCATAGTGAGCATATTATTCTTTACCCCCACACCCTTCCACTTGCCCCTCGTCTATTGGCAGGCAATAGTCTTGAGCATATTGGTCAGTATCTTTGGTCAGGTTGGCGACCTAGTAGAATCCCTGCTTAAGCGCAATATGGGGGTAAAAGACTCAGGCAGGCTAATGCCAGGACACGGGGGGCTCCTTGACCGACTGGACAGCATTATCTTTGCCGGTGTAGTGGTATACTATTATGTAGTATGGGCAATATAATCAAGCGATTGGCGGTTCTGGGCTCAACCGGCTCCATAGGTCAGCAAACACTCGAGGTAGTCCGTGCCTTACCCCACCGGTTTCATATAGTTGGGCTAGCTGGCGGAAAGAACGTCAATTTACTGGCAAAGCAGAGCAAGGAGTTTAGACCAAGGCTTATTTATTGTCAGGACAGGAAGGCACTGGCTCGCCTGGTTAATGCTGACTATGAATTCCTACCACCAGAAGATATTGCCCGGCATCCTGATGTGGATGTCGCTGTTATCGCTACCTCAGGAAGTTCAGGGCTAAGCCCAACGCTGGCGGCGGTAAAAGCCGGTAAAAATGTTGCCCTAGCCAACAAGGAATCATTAGTTATGGCGGGTGAGATTATCACCAAGGAGGCAAAGCTAAACGGAGCCCAGATTCTACCTATTGATAGCGAGCACAGTGCTATATGGCAATGCCTCAGTGGTGAAACCCAACCAGCAGCCAAGCTTATTCTGACTGCCTCAGGCGGTCCTTTCCTCCATTATTTCCCCGCTGAGCTAAATGAGGTGACCGTTGAGCAGGCGCTAAAACATCCCTCGTGGCAGATGGGAAGAAGGGTTACCATTGACTCAGCCACCCTGATGAATAAAGGCTTTGAGGTCATTGAAGCCCATTGGCTATTTGACATGCCATTTGACAATATCAAGGTCCTAATCCATCCCCAGAGCATTATCCACTCTATGGTTGAATTTATAGATGGCTCAATCAAAGCCCAGTTAAGTTACCCCGATATGCGCCTGCCCATTCAATACGCCCTGACTTACCCTGAACGCCTATCTAACCCCCAACTTCCCCGGCTTGACTGGAGCCTAATTGATAACCTGACCTTTGAACCACCCGACCTTGATACCTTCCCCTGCCTCAGGTTGGCCATTGAAGCCGGAAGGAAAGGCGGAACCTACCCGGCAGTACTCTGTGCCGCTGATGAGGTAGCAGTTGAACTTTTCCTGCGGCAAAAGATTAAATTTACCGAGATTGCTAATCTTATAGAGCAGGCATTAGAACTGCATCAACCCATCCCCTACCCTACCCTAGATGAAATCATAGCCGCTGATACTTGGGCGAGACAGAGAGTCTTACAGCTGGCTACCGGAGATAATCCATGCTAACGACCATAGGTGCCTTTGTCGGTATTATTGTCGCGCTTATCATTGCCCACGAGTTTGGACATTTTATTGCCGCTAAGGCATTTAGGGTAGGAGTGCACGAATTTGGTCTTGGCTTTCCCCCACGAGTATTCTCAATAAGACGAGGAGAAACAATATATTCACTGAACGCTATACCCTTAGGCGGATTCACCAAAATGGCTGGTGAAGAAGACCCCAAGGTACCAGGGAGTCTGGCTAGTAAGCGCATCGGCACCAGGCTTTTGGTTCTTAGCGCTGGTTCAATAATGAATATTATCCTGCCCCTTCTCCTATTCTCAATTGCCTTTATGGTTCCCCATAATGTAGTAATGGGGCAAGTGTTGATAGAAGAGATAGCCCCCAATTCCCCAGCCGCCAGGGCTGGCATTGAACCGGGAGATACCCTCCTCAGCTTTAACCAAAAGCCAGTGCACAATATTGGTGACCTGCAACGCTATATTGAGCTTAACCTCGGCAAAGAGGCTACCATGTTTGTCCAGCATAGCGACTCGTCTACAGAGAGTGTCCAGGTAGTACCGAGGTGGAGACCGCCTGAAGGTCAGGGGGCAATCGGTATTACAGTCAGACTGATAGAGCCAACCGTTGTCCGTCAAAGTGAACCCGCTTGGAGAGCAGCGCCTTTAGCAGTATGGGCGTGTGTGGAAACCTTCGTCCTATTTAAGAACGGAATACTTGGTATGGTTACCGGGACAACACCGGTTCAAGTGGCTGGGCCGGTGGGTATTGCTCAAATCACCGGGGAGGTGGCTAAGGGTGGGATTGGCCCGCTACTTGAATTTGCCGCTTTTCTCAGCATAAATCTAGCTCTAATCAATATCTTCCCCCTCCCCGCCCTAGATGGTGGTAGAATTGCATTCGTGCTGCTGGAGCGGGTTCGCCGGGGCAAACGCGTGTCACCAAAGACAGAAGGACTGGTGCACTTTATTGGCTTTGCTGCCCTCATCGCCGCATTTATGGTAATCACCTACCGTGATATTATACGCATCATAGGCGGAGGCGGTCTAACACCATAATTCTAGTATATAAGGGAAAGTTTGAAGGGGCGAAGCCCCTTCAAACCACTCGTCCCCCTCTCCTTCAAAGGAGAGGGGGATAAAGGGGGTGAGGTTAATAATACCATGAGACTCAGACGACCCAGCAAACCAATTCAGATTGGCAATGTAACTATCGGCGGTAGTGCTCCAATCGTGGTCCAGTCTATGACCAAGACTGACACTCGTGATATTATGTCAACTATTGCCCAAATCAAGGAGCTTGAAGACTATGGCTGCCAGTTAGTCCGAGTGGCGGTACCTGATGCCGAAGCCGCCCGGGCGATACGAGCCATAAGAAGGGGCACTCCCCTACCGATTGTGGCTGATATTCACTTTGATTACCGACTGGCTTTACTGGCGCTGGAAGCCGGAGCTGATGGACTGCGGTTAAATCCGGGCAATATCAGTGAACCGAAAAAAGTTGCTCTCATAGCCCAGGCAGCCAAGGAGAGGAATGTTCCAATCCGCATCGGGGTCAATGCCGGCAGCCTGCCCAAAACAACCAATCCCAAATTGACCCTCGCCGAGCAGATGGTTGATGTTGCCCTACAGCAGGTACGCTTGCTGGAGAGCCTTGACTTTGACCTGATTAAGGTCTCACTAAAAGCCTTTGACGTCCCGACGACAATTGATGCCTATGAAGACATTGCCCAAAAGATACCCTACCCCCTACATATAGGTATTACTGAAGCCGGCACCCCCCGAAGGGGCATTATTCGGAGCACGGTAGGCATCGGCACCCTTCTCTACCAAGGCATTGGTGATACTATCCGGGTCTCACTAAGCGCCCACCCCAAAGAAGAGGTAATTGCTGCCTATGAGATTCTAAAAAGCCTGGACTTATGCCAGTACGGTCCGACTTTGATTAGCTGCCCCTCCTGCGGTCGGGCTGAGGTTGATATTATAGAATTAGCTGAAGAAGTTGAAGAAAGGTTATTAAAGATTGACAAGCCAATAAAGGTAGCCGTTATGGGCTGCGAGGTCAATGGACCCGGCGAGGCAAAGGATGCTGATGTTGGCATTGCCTGCGGCAAAGGCAAAGCCGTCCTGTTTAAAAAAGGCAAAAAGATTGGAATAATTAAGGAAAAGGATTTTGTGTCAGTTCTAATGATGGAGGTGGAGAGATTTTAGCGATGGCACAAGAAAAACAAAAGCCCCTTACCCGTGACGATGTGCTCAAACTCATGAAAGAACATGGCGGAACAGCCAAAGGTCTTGACCTTTCAGGGAAAGTATTTGAAGCAGGTATTGACCTAAGTAACCTTAACCTCGAAGGCATTATCCTTAGGAAGGCAAGATTTGCTGTAAGTTTCATAAGAGGAACCGCTATTATTCCAGCTGATATAGGAGTTCAACTTCAGAATGCAAACCTCATGTATGCTAACCTTCAAGAGGCTTCACTCCGCTTTGCCAATTTACAAAAAGCCAACTTATCAAGAGCTGACCTCAGAGGGGCAAACCTAAGTAATGCCAACCTTGAGGGAGCCAGCCTATATGGTTTTCAGATTTCCCCAGATACACAACTAGAAAATACAGGTTGGGGAAACTATATTATAGGCGAGGAAAATAATAATCTATTCGCTCAGGCTGAAGCTCCTTACCGACAACTCAAGATGTGGTATACAAATGCTGGATATCATCACATAGCAGCCAAATTTTACTATCGTGAGAAGGAAGCTAATAGAAAATCGTTAAAGTTATGCTCCAGACACCGTCTAGCAGCAGAATTTATGCGGGTACTCTTCGGATATGGAGAAGAATGGAAAAGGATTCTTATTTGGATAGCAGTAGTCATATTCGGACTAGCCGGAGCCTATCACTTGTTGGGTTCATTCAGCTCGTCTTCTTGCTTGGATACATTATATTATAGTGCTGTCTCCTTCACCGCTTTAGGCTACGGTAAATGGGCACCACAGCCCACTGGCTGGGCTAAAGCAGTAGGAGTAGCAGAAGCTATAATTGGGGTTTTCATGATGGCACTACTCTTAGTAACCTTCGTTAGAAAATGGACAAGGTAAGGGGGAAGTTTGAAGGGGCGAAGCCCCTTCAATAACCACTCCTCCCCCTCTCCTTTGGCCGAGAGGTATGAAAGGTATAACTTTTGAGAAGACTTTTGCCTTTGTCCATTAGGTGGTCTTAAAAATAGCGCTGTTTTATAGTAGTGCCGGGGTGGATATGGCACAAGGAGATTGGCGCTCCCGCAAGCGGGATTGTTGAGCCCTTAAGGCTATGCCCTGACGCCCCAGGCTTTTTCAATCTCTAACCTAGTATTTGGGCTCGTGCTCCACCACCTCGGCAGGAGTTATTATATCATAGCTCAAGGTAGACGTCATTACCACAAGACGACACATTCCGATGTTTCATGTGAGCAACTACTATTGCTATGATAGGAATATCTCAGAACCGACTGTGCGGTACAGTTTTACTACCGCGCCATCTTGAAGAAGAAGGCTCATCTTCGCCAAATAGCCACGATACTGGTACGCCTAGAA
>Ga0315314_1002733_pt1 | contig 14359 bp, 15 predicted proteins | sample TDP9_MG_FD_203631 | JGI IMG/M metagenome (GOLD analysis project Ga0315314, IMG submission 203631) | Freshwater sediment microbial communities from Lake Towuti, South Sulawesi, Indonesia - TDP9 | ecosystem: Environmental > Aquatic > Freshwater > Lake > Sediment | place: Indonesia: South Sulawesi...
GTTCGTACTCGTGTTCTCTCTCAGCCGCACCCACAGCCTCTCCGCTGAAGGGCAGGATAAGGTCGGTGCTGTTGACAACACTCGGGTTGAATGCGTTTTGTTTCATGTTGAAGAACTTTATGGCTTTGGGATAGTGCGTTATGAACAAGGGTTTGTTGCCGAAGATTTCGACCAACGCTTTTTCGTGTGTGCTCTTGAGGTCGTCTCCCCATTTGACGCCGTAGCTTTCCAACTGCTCCACTGCGTCGGTGTATGTGACTTTCTTGAACGGTGGCTTCACGTTGATTCGGTCTATGTGAGCTCCCAGAAATTCTAGGTCTTCTGTTCTTGTGGCGATGGCTTCTTGAACCATCGAGTAGACGACTCCTTCAATGTGATGCATCAGCTGTCGCAGGTCTCCATCGAATTCCAGTTCGATCAGTGTAAACTCGGTCAAGTGTCTCTCATCCACCGAAGGTTCAGCCCTGAAACTGGGTCCAATACACCAGACTTTTTTGAGGAAAGGCGTCAAGACCTCCAAGTAGAGCTGCCCAGTCTGCGCCAAGTAGGCGTTTTCTCCGAAGTGGTCAACCGAGAACATTGTAGCTACGTTTTCGCAGGCGCCGGTAGCCCGAGTTAGGTGTGGCACAAGGATTTCGGTGAAGTCGTTTGCGTCGAAGTATTTTCTGGCGCCTCTCAAAAGGCTGGCTTCGATTCTCGCAACCGCTTGCAGTTCAGGTGTGGAGAACAGTTCAAACCTGTTTGTTGTGGTTGCTAGTTTCTCGGGGTTCTGACCTGAAAGCAATGGACTGGAGAGAATTTCTTTCGAGGCGTAAATCGGCTTTTGCAAAGCCCAAGCCAAACACTTGAGACTTTTGCGCTTATAAAATTTTTGTTAGTTTTGAAATTATTCAGTTTTATTCTGTGCGCCTTCCTCAGGCTTTGAAACAATTTCCACGGTGGTTGAGGTTCGAGAGACCAGTTCCAGCAGGTTGGAGAAGCCCCGTTTGGCGTAGACGTTCTTCAACCTGATGCGAGTCCCCGCCGACAGTGTCTTTCCGAGTTCGGCTTGTTTACGCCACAGTGACACTCTAATCTTCCCAGTGTCGTCCGCCAGGTCGAAGGCTGCCACCAACACCGTCTCTTTCTGCGCCGTTGTAACCTCCCTGACGTTTGGAGTTGAAGCAAGCAACCCTTCAACCGTTATGGGTCCGCCTTCTTTCAACTCTGCTATTTTGTTTGTTGTTTCGCTGAGGCTAACAGTCGGTGGTGTCACTGAGCTGACCAGCTTCTCAATTTGGGTGGCTTTTTCAACGTGCACCTCTATGCGTCCGTCTGGTTGGGTTTTGACTCTGGCGTTTATTATGCGCAGCTGGTCGTCGCTCTTAACCTCGCCTAACTCGCTTACTTTCTCGTTCCAGAACACCACGGTTGTTTCACCTGTGTCGTCCTTGAGGCGCAGCCGTCTAACTTTGCCGCCTGTTCCATCCGACCTCTTAAACTCGGAGGACGAAAAAACCTCCATAACTACGCCTAGAACGTTTGTCCTCTTCTTTGCAGGCGTCAACTCACCGATTTTGTCTACTAAGGCTGTTATCTGGGGATAGTCGCTTTCAACAATGTCTGAGGGCGAAGCCTCAACGTCTCCCTTCTTTCCGAGGTGCAGTTCAAGTTTTCCATCCATGCCTTCACGCACGTAACCGTGCAAGACGCGTATGATCTGTCCCTGCTTGATTTTTCGCGCCTTAGCCATGGATACCTTGTCGTCCCACAGAACCAGCGTTAACGTGCCCCCAGCCTTGTCAGACAACAATAAACGGGCGACTTTGCCTTCTGTAAGGTCAGCGCGAGGAAACGTCTGAGTAGGGTAGACGGCGATGACTCGCCCAACCAGGGTTACGTCGTTTAAGCCTGAGACCAAGTCTTTAACGTCCATATCTGCGTGAAACGCTTCCTCTCCGCCTTGGATTTCAACGCCGAGTTCAGACGCGACTATGCGAGCTGCCACCTCGTCGAGGAAGTAGTCTTCGGCTGAGCGCTTCTTCTCGTAGATTTTTTTGAGCACGTCTTCTCGAGAAAGGTCGTGTCGCATCAGCAGAATCTGCTGAACTATTTGTTCCAAATTCATCTTTGTGGTGCCTGCACTATTTCGTCGTCAGACTTTATTTAAACCTACTTCCAACGTTTTTGCATTTACTCTAGGGAAAAGCTTTCGGCAACTCTATCATGAGGAACACGTCTCCTTCAAAGAGCCTCTGTCCAGGTGGAGGCTGCGGTGATTGCGGGGTTTTTTGTATCAGGACAAGTACACGCGTGTAAGATTGCCATAAGGTTGGAGACGGCGCCCTGGCGGTTTTGCACCTGAGGACATACTCAACCCAGTACATCAAGCGTGGTTCAACCACAACGACAGAGTTGGATGGCACCAGCTCCGTCATCATGACCAATTCACCGTAGCCTTTCTCGTTTATGGTAGGACCCATTTGCTTAGATGCCTCAACTCCCTGGAGCACTGCGGGGAAAATGACGATTATGAGAAAAATCACAACCGCCACCCTATGCTTCATTTTAGAAACACTGTAGCCCAAAATGAACGCGATGGGTATAAACTCCATGAGCAAGAATCTGCTGAGCCACTCCGGCGGAATGATGGGGAGGCTGAGCATAAAGCCTATGACCGTAACCACAATCAATGCAAGAGCAGCCTCAGTTTTTTTCATTCTCCACTCGTAAACCGCCAAAACAACACCCACAGCGAGGACAGGCATTGTGAAACCTCCACCCCTAGGGTCGAGCAGGAAGAGAATAGGATTCGCCTCTCCTGAAGAGGTCAAGAGGTCTTGGAGAAAAGCGAGTCCTTTGAAAAAATCAGTGAAGAGAGACGGAAGCGCAACTAGGACGCCGACTGCGAAAAAGCCTACAATCAAAGCCAGCACGCCTAGGTTTTTCATCACCGATTTCCGATTGACGTTGAGCAAGAGGGCGAGGGCGAGGTACAAAGCTAGAAACAGCAGAGCCACACCAAAATCGAGAATATGGGTTGCCCCTGTCAAGAGAAGGAAAAATAAAGCCAGGAACAGGTTTCTCCTCCGCTGCTCTCCGAAAACCAGCTCATGAAGATAATAAACAAAAAAGAGCAGGAAGCACGCTCCGACAGCGTTTTTCAAAAGGTCGTTGGTCATCCTAATGTGGGGTGCTGAGAAAAAGCTTATCAGCATGGAGGCGTAGCCAGCTAGCTCCAGGCGTGTGATTCTCTTGACCAAAAAATAGAGCGGCACAGCCGACAGAGCAGAAAAGAAGGCGACTCCAAATCTGACGCCGAGTGTGCTGTCTCCATTGAAGAGCATTGTGAAAAGCGTGAAAATCATGAAAGAAAGCGGTGGGTCCCCGTACACAAGACGACCTGTCTCAAGGAGGCCTCTTACCTGAATGAGGTAGTAGGGGCCATCTATTCCGTAAATGAGTGGGGTTCTGGTCAGAATCCATAGGTAGAAGGTGAATCCGACAATCCATAATGTGGAGACAATTAGGTATTCACGTTTCGCTAGCTCTTCTAGCAAATTTTTTGGTTGTGTCATGCTGCCACGGGGCATCTCTAATGAGGGCAAGAGCTTTAACACTTGTGAAATTTGTTGCTCAAAACTCTCCAGCGACGTGTTCTCGGTTTTGTTGGATGAAGATTTATCTTAGTCTGTTTGTTGTAGTTTTTGAGGGGCAGAAGAGGTCGTCATGGCTGACCAGTTTCTCTGGAGTGTTGGCGTTTCGTTGATTCTTCTAGGCTTTGTGCTTTCCCTTGTCGCCGTGCTTTGGCTCGTTTTTTCAGGCGCGAAGGGAAAGGGCAAGGTTAAGGCTGCTGGCGCCATTATCATTGGTCCTATTCCCATAATTTTGGGCACCGACAAAGAATCTTGAAAGTGATTCTTGTGCTGTCAATTATTCTGGTTGTGTTGCTTCTGGTTCTTATGCTGTTTTCTTACCGAATCTTTGGGTAAGGAGAATAGAACTGATGGGAACCAAGGAGGAGGAAGGCGCAACCTCTGATGTGCCATTGAAATTGTTTCTGTTGGGCTTTCTCTTGATTATTGTAGGCGTTGTGGTGCTGGTGATTGCCGCTTGGCTTAGAGGCGATGCCTCGATTAGTGTGGGCGTGATATTCATCGTCGGCTTCATCCCAGTTATACTCGGCGCTGGTCCCAACGCGTTGTTCGCCATTCTCATTGCTGCGATATTAACAATAATCGCTTTCATCGTTTTTATTTGGTTGCGAAAAAAAGGCTTCAACCTGTTAAAGGATTAGTTTTTGTTTTCAACTTCTTTCATCGTGTCTATTACGATGTCTAACGCAGAGTCAACGAGGTCTTTCGTTATCACTAACGGTGGCGCTATTCTGACAGTTGATTTGCCACAGGTTATGACTACAACGCCGCGTTTCCAACTTAGCATCATGATTTCCTCAGCCTTCTTCGGTGCAGGCACCTTCGATTTTTTGTCTTCAACTATTTCAGCGCCAATCATCAGGCCTTTGCCGCGCACGTCGCCTAGGATTTCGCTTGTTTCCATGGCTTCGTTCAAGCGTTTCATGATGTAGTTGCCCTGCTTAACGGCGTTTTCCATCAAGCGTTCATTTTTGATAACGTCTAAGACAGCCAGCGAAGCAGCGCAGGCAACGGGGTTCCCGCCGAACGTCGTGGCGTGGGAGCCGCCCTCCCAGTCCATTACCTTTGCTCTTGACACAATAGCGCTCAATGGTAGACCAGATGCCAGAGACTTGGCCATGCACACGATGTCGGGTTCAACCTTCCAGTTTTCTATGGCACACCACTTGCCCGTTCTGCCCAAGCCTGCTTGAACCTCGTCGTCGATAAGCAGTATGCCATACTTGTCAGCCAGCTTCTTCAGTCTGGGGAAGAATTCGGGTGGAGGCACTACGTAGCCGCCCTCGCCCTGAATGGGTTCAAAAACAAAAGCTGCCACATCCTCGGGTGGAACATACTTCTGCAAAACATACTCGTCAATAAAGTCGACACACCAGATGCCGCAGTCAGGGTAGTCCAGCTTGTACGGGCAACGGTAACAATACGCGTATGGGACATGGGTTACACCGGGGAGCAACGGAAAGAAGTGCCTACGCTGAACAGGCTTGCTGGCGGTTAGAGAAACCGCGCCCAAGGTTCGACCGTGAAAGGCGCTGATAAAAGCGATGAACAACTGTCGCCTCGTATGCCACCTCGCCACCTTGACCGCACCTTCGATTGCTTCGGCGCCGCTGTTGCCAAAAAACACTTTCTTCTCCCAGTTGCCAGGCGCAATCTCGCACAGTTTCTCACCCAAGTCGACGACTTCTCTGTATAGGAAGTCTGTTATGGAATAGTGAAGATAGCGGTCGCACTGCTTCTTCACAGCGTCAACAACCTTCGGATGATTGTGGCCCACGTTTAAGCAGACAAGCCCAGAGTTGAAGTCGATGTATTCGTTGCCGTCAACATCGCGTAGGATACAGCCTTTACCACTGTCAATAACGAGTGGGTAGAACCTGACAAACGACTGCGAAATAACCTGCTCGTCCTTCTTCACAATCTCGCGTGCTTTGGGACCTGGAGGCCGAACAACAATCTTTGGATAATCGCCCACGGTAATCCACCCTTGAAAGAGTATCCCTTAGGAGCAGTGCGTTTTATAGGCGTTTCTGTAGGCCAAACGAAAATCAGCGATGAATGGAACAACTAAACTTGCCTAAACTAGACCTTCGCCACAGTGATCTCAATCGTGGAAACGTTGGACCTGCGACCCTCCTCACTCGTTACCTCTTCGGTTCCGAGTTTGATGTCCACGAGTCCCAAGTCCTTGATAAACGACCTCCGAAGCACCTCGATGGTGTCAACGGCTCTGCTGATAGCTCGACCTCTCGCTTTGACGCAGAGTCTTTGTCCCCCAGCGCTGAAGAAGGTCAGGCAAGCCATCACGTAGTCCATGACAGGTTTTTTGCCGATGTAAACAACGTTTTCCTCTTTTTTGGACGCTTCGGGCTTCTGCGGTTTTGCGGGTTCTGTCGGTTTTTCTGCCGCCATGCTTCTTACTCCTCAATGTCGATGGTGGCGTTTAGTGGTTATACTCTCAGTTATAGCCTCTTATATTTTTCCCACACCGTGTCAATCCAGCTCTTTAGTTCCTCAATGTCTTCAGGGGTCATCTGGTCGAAGCGTCCTTGAAGTTTTAGGTATTCCTCAACTGGTTTACGCTTGGCTTTATCCACGAGTGCAGCACTTGGGGGATTAAGTGCAAATTTTCCATACTCAATTTCATAGAGCGCCCAGATTCCAGTTTGCACTGCGAGCCTCCCCAGCTCAACCGTTTTTTCTGTGGAGTAGCGCCATCCTGGCGGGCATGGTGTTAACACTTGAATGTATTTGGTTCCAATCATTCCTTTGGCTTTTCTTAGCTTGTTTACAAAGTCGAGAGGATAAGATATACAGGCTGTGGCTACGTAGGGTATTCCGTGTGCAGCCATTATCATGGGCACATCCTTTTTGTGCTCTCGCTTTCCAGTGGGAGTTGTTGTTGTTCTTGAGCCGAAGGGTGAGGAGCCGCTTCTCTGGAAACCCGTGTTTCCGTAAGCCTCGTTGTCGTAGCAAACGTAGATGAAGTTGGTTCCTCTCTCAGCCGCGCCTGACAGGGCTTGAAGCCCAATGTCAACGGTTCCGCCGTCCCCCGCCCATGCCAGCACGGTAACGTCTTTCAAACCCCTGCTTTCGTAAGCTGCGACCACGCCGGAGGCGGCTGCGGCAGCGGCTTCGAAGGCTATGTTTAGGCATGGAGTGTCAAAGGCGGTAAATGGAAACGCACTTTGGAGCACGGATGTGCAGCAGGCGGGAACAACAAACACTGTTTTGGGGCCAAGCGCCTTCTGCGCCAGTCTTATTGCTATGACGGCTCCGCATCCAGTGCATGCAGCGTGTCCGGGGTAGAAGTATTCGTCTTTCGTAAGTTCCTTTAGCGTGGTCATGTTTTCACTCCCTCAACCCTACCCAGTTGACTTCCTTTTCAACTCTCCCAGCTTTGAGGTACTGAAGTGACTTGTTGACCATGTCTTCGATGTCGTGCATCGTGACATCGCGACCTCCTAAGCCAGCTATGAAGCCCGCTGTCATAGGCGAGTCTTGCTCAGAATAGAGGGAAGCCTTAACCTCTGTGTGGAGTGGGCCTTCCATGCCATAGGAAACTTGACGATCTATTATAGTCAGCATCTGAGCGTTCCTTGCAATATTGAGGATTTCGTCTTTGGGGAACGGTCTGAAAACGCGAACTCGAGCGGCGCCCACTTTATTGCCGCTTTTTCTCAGATTGTTAACTGCGAGTTTAGCTTCGCTTCCGATTGTGCCCATTGAGAGAATGATTAGGTCGGCGTCGTCGCACATGTACTTCTCAACGTGTCCTCCGTGTTCAATTCCGAAGTGTTTTCCGTATTCCTTGTCGATTTCTGGAATTAGTCGCCTAGCGTTTTCCATTGCCTCGTACATGAAGTACCTGAATTCCATGTACCATTCGGGGTAGACGATTGGACCGTGAGTAACAGGGTTGTCAACGTCGAGCAGCCAAGGCGGGTTGTAAGGCGGCAAGAAATCGTCTATTTCCTCCTGGTCTGGAATCTTGACTGGCATCGATGTGTGAGACAGAATAAAGCCCTCGAAGCAGACCATTGCAGGTAAGAATACGCGCTTGTCCTCGCATAGTTTGTAGGCTTGAATTATGGTGTCGAAGATTTCTTGATTGTCAGCGCAGTAATATTGAATCCATCCCGTGTCGCGCTGGGAGAGCGAGTCGCTGAAGTCCGCCCAAATGTTCCAAGGTGGACCCATAGCACGATTGACCACCGCCATAACTATTGGAAGACGAGCAGCGGATGCCCAGTGGAGCATTTCGTGCATGAGGGCTAACCCGTGAGCCGACGTCGCCGTGAAGGCACGAGCTCCACCAACCGCCGCGCCTATACATGCTGCCATGGCGCTGTGTTCCGACTCGACCCGAATGTATTTCGCGTCCATTTCTCTAGTTTCGACTTGTTCCGCTATCTGTTCAACCACCGTCGTTTGGGGAGTGATGGGATACGCTGCTATTACTTTGGCTCTGGCAGCCTTGCACGCAAGCCCAGCGACGCGGTTGCCTGTTTCTACTAGAACCTGACCCATTATGTGCCGCCCTCCCTCTCCATGGTTATTATTTTCAGCGGGCACTCGTTTGCACAGATGCCGCAGCCCTTACAAAAATCGTAGTTGATTTTTGGAATGTTCTTCTCGTCTAAATCGATACAAGCTTCGGGGCAGTATACCCAGCAGATTCGGCAAGCTGTGCATTTTTCAATGTCTATATTGGGTCGAAATGTTCTCCAAGAACCAGTGTTGCCAGTGCTTGCCACGCAGGGGCGTGACAGCGGTGTAAGCGGCAAATCGCTCATTCTTTTCGGAGCTTTTGCCATTGGGCGACACCATGGTGAGAATTAGAGTAAGTATGAAGTCTAGGGTTAAAGTGTTTCGCATACACACGAAAAATGCTGTGTACGAGTTTGCTAATGCGTTTTGACTAGTGGTGCACGGGAACAAAAAGCAACGAGGAGTGAGAAACATCATGTCAAAATAGCAGGATTACCAGTTAGTTACAAGCCTTTCGTAGGCTAGAGCTGCGGCTTTTGCGTTTTTTTCTCCCGCTGCGCCCTTCCACTCTTCCCGTATAGTGTTGAGCACGCTTTCCAGCTTAACCTCTCCAGTTGCCTTTGCGAACGCGCCCAACATTGTTGTATTCAACACAGGAAGACCAGCGACTAGAAGCTGCAACTCTAATGCTATTCCAGTTGCGTCAACCGTTGCCACACGACCCTGCTTGATGTTTAATTCTTCAGGTTTCTTGCGCGTGTTTACAATTATGATGCCGTCTTTCTTCAACCCTTCAGTTACATCTACAATGTCAAGAAGAGTAGAGTCCAAAACTATAACGTAGTCAGGGTTGTAAACCTGACTGCGCACCAAAATGGATTCGTCGGACAATCGAGCAAACGCTTTCACGGGCGCTCCCCGACGTTCGGCTCCAAAAAAAGGAATAGCTTGAACCCATTTGCCCTCCATAAATGCAGCGCGTGCCAACAGTTCAGCTGCTGTTACACCGCCCTGTCCACCGCGACCGTGGATGCGGATTTCTTTTATCACTGCGGTTTTGGCTCCTAGCTTAGAAATTAGAGAACAATGTTTGCGCAATATTAGTCTTTACCTCAGTAACAGCGGCATATCTTGGAGAGGTTTGTTAGGAAAACAAGAAGTTTTTTCTGACTGGTTCGGGAAATCCTTATATCAACGTGTATGCTTTTGCAAGAGGTTCTAGCTGGCAAGTAAGGCATGATTGAGATTCGATGGCACGGAAGGGGCGGGCAAGGAATCGTCAGCGTGAGCCGCCTGCTTGCAGAAGCCGCACTTCTGGACAGAAAACATGTTCAATCTTTTCCCGAGTTTGGACCCGAACGGTCGGGCGCTCCTGTTCGTGGGTTTACCAGAATCTCAGAGGAACCCATTAGCATTCACAGTCAAATCTATAATCCGAATATTGTTGTGGTTGTTGACCCAACGTTGTTAAGCAGCAATAACGTTACTTCAGGCTTAGCCAAGAATGGAACCCTGCTAGCAAACACGGAGCTGACGCCAGAAGAACTTCGTAAAGCACTTTCGGTTCGAGACGCTCACGTTTATGTTGCTAACGCAAAGAGAATAGCTTTGGATGTTCTGGGACGACCCATCTACAACACGGCGATGCTGGGTGCACTCTTAAAAGTGGCACCCTTGGTGTCGTTTGAATCAGTAGAAAAGGTTGTTAGGGCACGCTTTCTAGGGACTTTAGGCGAAAAGAACGTTGTCGCCATGAAGAGAGCCTACGAAGAGGTTGAAGGCAAGTGACATCCGAAAACAAGCCTGGTTGGAAGTCTCTGCCAATGGGTGCTGTTGTCCTTGAGCCTGGCTCATCGCTCAAGTACAAGACCGGCGACTGGAGAGCCTTCAGACCGTTTGTTAAGACAGAAAAGTGCGTAAACTGTCTCCTCTGCTGGATCTATTGCCCCGACAGCGCCATCGTGAGAAGGGAGAAGTGGGTCGAAGTCAACTACGACTACTGCAAGGGCTGCGGCATCTGCTCCAAAGAATGCCCAAAAGAAGCCATCTCAATGGTGGAGGAACAAAAATGACCATCGTCGGCTTCACAGGAGACGAGGCAATCGCCTATGCAGTCAAACAGAGCAAAGTGGACGTTGTGGCTGCGTATCCGATTACTCCGCAGACCATTATCGTGGAGCGATTCAGCAAGTACGTGGCGGATGGTGAAACCCAAACTGAGTATGTTTGTGTCGAGTCGGAGCACTCAGCCCTTTCCGCTTGCATAGGCTCCAGTCTAACGGGCGCCCGAGTGTTCACAGCAACGTCCAGTCAGGGCTTAGCACTCATGCACGAAATGCTCTACATAGCGTCTGGCTTGCGCTGCCCCATCGTCATGGCTGTGGCTAACCGAGCTCTTTCAGCGCCCATCAACATTCATGGGGACCACTCGGACATGATGGGCTCCCGAGACAGCGGGTGGGTTCAAATCTATGTTGAAAACGCTCAGGAAGCCTACGACTGGACCATACAGGCTTTCAAACTAGCCGAAGCCAAGGATGTTCAGCTTCCCGTGTCGATTAATCTCGACGGCTTCATTCTGTCTCACCTTTTGGAAGGCGTAGACGTTCTAGAAGATGCAGCTGTAAGTCAATTCTTGCAGACGAGAACACCCTTGTTTATGATGGACCCGGATAAACCCATCACTGTTGGCGCCCTCTGCCTGCCCGACTACTATTTTGAGTTCAAGAGACAGCAAGTCGAATCCATGCTTAATGTTCCAAAAATGTTACACAGCGTGAACAAAGAGTATCAGAGCATCACTGGAAGAAACTACGGTGTCCTTGAAACCTTTGGAATGGAAGATGCTGAAGCCGCCATACTCTGTCTAGGAAGCACAGCTGGAACAGCTAGAGTGGTAGCCCGCAAACTTCGCGAACGGGGAAAGAAAGTGGGTGTCATAAAGCTCTGGCTCTACCGACCCTTCCCAACCGCAGACATTATCGCTGCGACAAAGCATCTTAAAGCGTTAGCTGTGTTCGACAAGGCAGTCAGCTTTGGAGCCCCCTATGGCGCCTTGTGTTCTGATGTGATTTCAGCGCTGCACTCACTTTCAGAGAGGCCTAAGGTCTTCAACGTTGTGTATGGTTTAGGAGGAAGAGACATCGAACCCTCCGACATCGAATCCATCTTTAACGAAGCCCTCAAAACGGCTGAGACGGGGATTGTTAAAGAACCAGTGCTGTTCCTGGGGGTGCGTGAATAATGGTCACACTGAAGGAGCTGCCAACCGAGGAGCTTTTCGCTTCTGGTCACAGGCTATGCGCGGGTTGTGGAGAGGGCATTATCAACCGAATGACGCTGAAAGCGCTGAGGAGACCAACCATAATCGTGGCTGCCACGGGATGCAACGAAGTCGCCTCGACAATCTATCCCTACACGTCTTGGCGCACTCCATGGGTTCACGTAGCCTTCGAAAACGCCGCTGCGGTTGCTTCTGGGATTGAAGCCGCCTACAAGGCTATGGCAAGAAGAGGAGCATGGAACAAGCACGTGGACATTATAGCCATGGCTGGGGACGGCGGAACCTACGACATCGGCCTCCAAGCGTTGAGCGGAGCGATGGAGAGGGGACACGACTTTCTTTACATTTGCGTAGACAACGAGGCTTACATGAACACGGGCATTCAGAGGTCAGGGTCAACTCCCCACGGAGCCGACACAACTACCAGCCCAGCTGGAAGCGTAATTCCAGGCAAACCCGAATGGAAAAAAGACTTGATAGGCATCTGTGCAGCCCACGGAATCGAATACGCAGCAACGGCGTCGCCAGCCTACTGGAACGATTACATAACTAAAGTGCGGAAGGGAATTGAAGTCAACGGACCCGCAGTTATCGATGTACTGTCGCCCTGTCCCTTAGGATGGCGGCACGACTCGTCTCAGAGCGTCGAGATGGTTAGATTAGCGGTTGAAACAAGATACTTTCCAATCTACGAGTTTGAACGAGGAAAATACAAACTGAACCTCAACGTTTCAAAACCCAAACCCGTCGAAGAATTCCTCAAACTGCAGGGCAGATTCGGCCACTTGTTCAAACCCACGTACCGAAAGGACATAATCGACGAAATCCAACAGAATGTAGACGCCAACTGGAACCGAATCTTAAAACTCTGCGCAAACTAGCTGTTTACAATGCAACGATTATAGACACATCACAAACGTTTGTGCCCGTGGGTCCCGTAAAAATCAGGTCGCCTAACTTGGAGAAGAAGGAGTAAGAGTCGTTTTCTGCCAGAAACTTTCTGGGATTCATCCCCAAATCATGCGCTTGTCGCAGGGTTTTCCCATCGACCATTGCTCCAGCCGCGTCAGTCGGTCCGTCCACACCATCTGTGCTCACGGAGGCAACAACCACTCCATCGAGATCGCCTATCTTCAGTGCAGCACCGAGAGCGATTTCTTGGTTTCTTCCACCCTTTCCCTTACCTGTAACCGTGACTGTGGTTTCTCCGCCCGCAACTATGCCCGCTGGTTTGGGAACGGGATTTCCAGAGGTAACTACTTCTCTAGCTATGGAAGCCAGCATTGTGCCCGCCTCTCTGGCTTGACCCTCAAGGCAAGATGATATCAACAGAGTGTTTAGTCCAGCTTTTTTCAGACCATTGTGGGCTGCGAGGCTAGCGGTTAGGTTGTTTCCTACAACTATGTTGTGCACCTTCTCGAACACTCTGTCACCAGCCTTGGGAGTTTCAGGAATCAACCCCTTCACACCTTCAAGCAAAACCTTCCTCACCGAACTTGGAACCTTGTCCCACAGTCCGTGATGTTTCAAGATTTCGACGGCGTCTTGGAATGTTGTCGGGTCTGGCACTGTTGGACCCGACGCTATGGAATCTAACGGGTCACCGACAACGTCTGACAGAATCAAGTTTACAACTGTGGCTGGATACGCCTTCTTTGCGAGCCATCCGCCCTTTAAGCCTGAAATGTGCTTGCGCACCGTGTTGATTTCGCTGATTGTGGCACCAGATTTGAGCAAGGCATCTGTCACCGTTCTTTTGTCTCGCAGAGTCACTCCCTCCCGTGGCTGAGGCATAAGGCTGGAGCCCCCTCCCGATATCAAACAAAACACAAGGTCGTTCTCCTCGGCGTGACCGACCAAGTCCAGCATGCGGTTTGTGGCCTTAACGCCTGAAGCGTCTGGAATCGGGTGGCCAGTGCGTTGGAGTCTAACCCGCCCAGTTTCATACGGAGGACAAGAATACGGCACGTTAACGGCACCGTATTTTATGCGGTTCCCCAAGAGTTCTACGAAAGCCTCAGCCATGCACCCGCAGGCTTTGCCTCCACCCACAACATAGATGTCCTTGAACTGATCCAAGTTGAGTGAGAGGTTTTCAATCTTCAACGTGTTGCCCTTCGCTTTGACCTTAGACTTGACTATAGCCGTGGGGTCAGCTGCTTCAAGAGCCGCGTTGAGGGCGTTTATGGCTAGTTCCCGAGCTCTTCGGTCGAGGCTTGACTCGGCATTTTTCAACAGTTGTTCGGTGTTTTTTATGGAGACCATACCGCGGATTCACGCTGCGATGTCAAGAGCGGCTCTGCTGTGCACCGTTAATGAGTGGTCGCAAACGTAATAAGTTTGCGCGTTCATACACACAAAACTTCAACCACCGAACAAGATGAAAAAATGCCAAAGCCTAAGGTTTATGTTACCCGCGAGATGCCCGAACGAGGACTACGCGTTATTAAAGAGAGGTTTGACATTGAGGTCTGGCCAGACTATGCTCCTCCGCCCAAGAAGACCATAATTCAGAAAGCAGCCCAGGTTGACGCTTTGGCAACGCTCTTGTCTGACAAGATAGACGCTGAAGTGTTTGACGCTGCTCCCAACCTCAAGATTGTTGCCCAGATGGCTGTTGGGTTCGACAACATCGACGTCACAGAAGCCACGAAACGAGGAATCTCCGTGACCAACACGCCGGGCGTGTTGACCGAGACCACGGCTGATTTTGCCTGGGCGCTGTTAATGGCAGTTGCGAGAAGAGTTGTTGAAGCAGACAGGTACGTTCGCTCTGGACAATGGAAAGTGGGATGGCATCCCATGATGATGCAGGGCAGAGATGTTTATGGCGCCACGTTAGGCATCGTTGGCCTCGGAAGGATAGGCTGCGCCATAGCCAAGAGAGCCAAGGGCTTCGACATGAAAGTCCTCTACTACGACGTAGTAAGAAGACCTGACTTTGAGAAAG
>Ga0315314_1002734_pt1 | contig 14359 bp, 12 predicted proteins | sample TDP9_MG_FD_203631 | JGI IMG/M metagenome (GOLD analysis project Ga0315314, IMG submission 203631) | Freshwater sediment microbial communities from Lake Towuti, South Sulawesi, Indonesia - TDP9 | ecosystem: Environmental > Aquatic > Freshwater > Lake > Sediment | place: Indonesia: South Sulawesi...
TAGCCTCCAAAAGTGCGGTGGGTTCGTTGAAAGGTGCGGGGGGTGGGACTTGAACCCACGAAGGCCTTCGCCAGAGGATCTTAAGTCCTCCCCCTTAGACCTGGCTCGGGTACCCCCGCCTACCGCTATTCTCACAATGGGCATTTTACTTAAGTATTGCTAATCCCATCGAAGCCAAGCGGCACTCTACCAGTTCCCAACAAGAAAGACATCTATTTTCCTAAACCCAACCTTCCCAAAAAAGGGGAAGCTTCTATCTGTGACGCAGGCGGAAACCGTTGGCGCTCCCATCTCCTTAAATTTCTTCACAATTTCCTCAACCAGAGCTCGTCCAATTCCCCGCCTCTGATACGCTGGATGAACCGAAATCTGATGGATCATCGCCCTTGAACCATCATAATTGCCCCTGATGACTCCCACGACCTTACCGTCCATTTCGAAAACGAGAAAAACAGCTGCGTCACAGGCTTTGACCCTACTCATGGCGTCTGGACCATCAACCTCAGGAAAACCATACTGATTATTCAACTTGAGAATTTCAACAATTTGACCAACATCATCAAGTTTGAATCCTCTTATCAAAAACGACCCCTTCTTTCTTGCATAATCTACTTGACGATAATTGCTATTCAACTTAAGCCTTGCTTGAAACATGAAAGCAGTAGTCACCGCACATACGGCACAGACAGCCAGCTTGCTAAGACAGAAAACAGCTCGGTATTATGACTTGTTCTAAGCCGAAATTAATAACACCTGAAAAGAAAACCGCCCACAAACATCCGAAAAATTGTTATCGCAGACATACCAGAGTCAACAACAACTTCGAAACAGCCACAGCTCACGCTTTCGCCAACGCTAGAAGAAGTTGTACAGCACAGTTCAGCGTGTTCAACAACTCAAGAACACAAACAGCCCGCAGCCTTGGAGCACAACATGGCAGAATTAGCCCAGCCACCTCGGTATTACTACAATTCCCAAGCGAAAGTTAACGACTCATGAAACAGAGACCGCCCACAAACAGTCTAAGTTCCATGTTCAACTGCAACTGTCCAAGCAGTCCAAGCAGTCCCAGAATAACAATGCTGGATGTCATCGTCACCGGAAACAATCGTCAGACGACATCCATACAGCTTCAGCCAGAGAGCGTGATGATGATGAAACAATAGCGCGAGTCAACTTCATCACGCACACAGCCGCAACATAGTTGAAGAAGAAACTGAACCAATGTGCCTTTCTTCTTCTTTCACACAGCCTTTCAGCCACAGCATGACGCACACACCAGAACCGCCACGCACTCAGTAAGCATTATATCGTTGTTTCTTATTCTAACCGCTAATCTCTGGAAAACCCAAACCGCCACGGAAACTAGAGCCAGTCTGGCTCACCGAGAGAAAAGGAAAGAGCATCAAAAATGGGCGCCGTAATCAGAGTGCTTAGCTACCTACGAAGATACTGGACCCTAGAACTCATAGTCATCACATGCCTCCTAGGCGGCACAATCCTCAACATCGCAGTTCCCATCCTCATCAGAACCATAATCGACGACACAATTCCCCGAGCAGATACCCAAATGCTCCTATTCCTAACCCTCGCCATACTCGCCATGGCAACCCTCAGAGGCGCACTCGCATTCGCCCAAAGATACACAACCGAGTACGTAGCTCAAAAAGCCGTTTACGACGTTCGAAACCAAGTCTACGAAGCCCTGCAGCGCCAATCTTTCACGTTCTACGACAAGATGCCCACAGGACAGCTCATGTCCAGAGTGACCGCGGACGTCGATTTGCTCAGAGGATTCATCGCATGGGGCTTTCCCCAGTTCATAAGCATCATGGCGATGTTCATAGCCGTATTCGCAATCACCGCCTCAATAAGCTGGACACTCACCTTGCTCGCTCTTTCGCCAACACCCATAATATTCCTGATTACATACAGATTCGCGCGAAAAGTAAGACCCGTGTTCACCGAAGGCCAAGAACGCTTAGCCGTCATAAACGCCGTCCTCCAAGAAAACATCACAGGCGTCAAGGTTGTGAGAGCATTCGCAAAAGAAAACCTCGAAGAACACAAATTCCAAGAAAAAAGCACCGAGTATTTCAACACTAACATCCGCGCAGCCAAGCTCAGAGCAAAGCACATACCGCTCATGGAATTCATGGCAGGTCTAGGCACAGTTTTCATCATATTCTACGGTGGCCAACAAGTCATATCCAGAGAGATATCGATAGGCACGCTTGTGCTCTTCAACACATACCTTATACTGTTGCTTCAGCCCATGCGGTTCTTGGGTTTCATTACTTCGTTCATGCAGAGAGCCCTCGCAGGTGCAGGAAGAATCTTCGAAATCACAGACGCAGTTCCGCAGGTGAAAGACAAACCCGACGCCGTTGAACTGCCACCAGCAAAAAGTCACGTAAGGTTCGAAAACGTCTCGTTCAGCTACGGTCAGGAGCCAGTCCTGAATAATGTCACCTTCGAAGCCAAACCTGGAGAAACCGTAGCGTTGCTCGGCGCCACAGGCTCGGGCAAAAGCTCCGTTATCAGCCTTATTCCAAGATTCTATGACGTCACCGACGGAAAACTGACGATAGACGGCTTCGACGTCAGGGACCTGAAACTTGAGTCCCTGAGAAAACACGTGGGCATAGTCCATCAAGAAACCTTCCTGTTCTCCGCAACGATCAAGGAGAACATCGCTTACGGCAGATCCAACGCAACCATAGAGGAAATCATGAATGCAGCGAAATCAGCCGAAGCCCACGAATTCATCGAGTCACTTCCCGAAGGCTACGACACCGTGGTTGGAGAAAGAGGTTCAACGCTTTCAGGAGGTCAAAGGCAGCGAGTTGCAATAGCAAGGGCTCTCTTGAGAGACCCCAAAATCCTCATCCTAGACGATTCAACCTCAAGTGTCGATATTGAAACGGAGTATCAGATCCAAAAGGCGCTTCAAGCACTTCTCAAGAACAGAACAACGTTCGTGATAACGCAGCGGCTTTCAACCATAAAGAACGCCGACAAAATCGTTGTGCTCGACGCTGGAAGCGTAGCAGAAATAGGAACACACAACGAACTGATGACGAAAAACGGGCTGTACCGACGTATCTACGAAACCCAGCTTGCCACCCAAGCCAAGGCTGAAATTCAGGTAACCGCTTCTAAACGCATGAACCGGGCACGACACGCGAAGCATTTTGGAGGCTCTGAGTAAACATGGGTTTCCAGCATGCCTTTCTCATAGATGAGGAAGAAACTAAGAGAACTGTCCCTGACCGTGTCCTGATTCGAAGATTGCTGGGATACATGGCGCGGTACAAGCTGTATTTCTCAGTGATTATCTCTCTGCTACTTGTTTCTGCAGGGCTCGGAATTGTGGGACCATATCTTTTGGGACCAATCGCCATAGACCAGTACATCAGGCATGGCGACGCTACTGGACTGTACTGGATTGCAATAGTGTACGTGGTCGTGTACCTTTTAACGTGGGTGGTCAGCACAGCGCAGACGTATTTGAGGTTCTGGCTTGGACAGAGACTGGTTTTCGACCTGCGGATGGACATGTTTTCCAATCTTCAGAGGCTGTCCATGAGCTTCTACGACAAGCGACACGTGGGCAGAATCATGTCGCGTGTCACAAACGACGTGGAAACCCTGAATGAATTCTTGACTTCAGGTGTGGAAATAGCCATCGGCGACTTCTTCATCCTAGCTTTGATAGTCGTCATCATGTTCATTCTCAACGTTTGGCTAGCCCTCGTAACCCTCACAGTGATACCCATACTCTTGATCGGCACTGTTCTTCTGGGCAGACGCGTTCGAGAAGCTTACAGGCTGACGAGAAAGAAGATTTCAGGCGTCACAGCGAACCTTGCTGAAAGCATATCTGGCATGAGAGTTGTGCAGTCGTTTTCCAGAGAAATGGCGAACGCCCAGCAATTTGATCGAGTGAACGTGGAGAACCTTCAAGCGAACATTCAAGCGGCAAGGGTTTCCGCCTTGTTCTTTCCGTTGGTTGACATGCTGGGCACTTTGGGAACTTGCCTTGTCCTCTGGTTCGGTGGAACCGCGGTGATGAGCAACACCCTTGAACTCGGGGTCTTAGTTGCCTTTATGTTGTATGTGACGCGGTTTTTCATTCCAATTCGCGAAATAAGCATGCTATTCAACAATGTGCAATCCGCTTTAGCTGCGACAGAGAGAATAACTGAAATCCTTGACGCAAAGCCTGAGGTTGCAGAGGTAAAAGATGCCGTGGAACTGCCGAGGATAACCGGGAAAATCAGGCTGAGCGATGTGTGTTTTGGATACGACCCAAGCAACCTCGTTCTAAGAAACGTAAGCTTAGAGGTTAAAGAAAACGAGCGAGTGGCACTGGTTGGTCCTACAGGCGCAGGTAAGACCTCGTTAGCTGGTTTAGTTGCTAGGTTTTATGATCCTCAGCAGGGATGCATAACAGTTGACGGCTACGACATAAGGAAGGTTTCTATCGAGTCGTTGAGGAGCCAGATGGGCATCGTTCTTCAGGATCCATTCTTGTTCAGCGGCACCATTCGCGAAAACATAGCATACGGCAAGCCTGATGCCAAGGAAGAAGACATTATTGAGGCTGCGAAGGCAGTGGGCGCGCATGAGTTCATCATGAGGTTCGCGCAAGGTTACGACACATTGGTTGGTGAGAGGGGAATCAGGCTTTCGATGGGGCAGAGACAGCTAATCTCATTCGCGAGGGCTTTGTTGGCTGATCCTAGGATTTTGATTCTGGATGAGGCTACTTCCAGCGTCGATGCCTACACAGAGCTGCTGATCCAAAAAGCAATGAAGAAACTGTTAGAAAAACGAACTACTCTGATTATTGCTCATCGTTTGTCGACTGTGCGAAGCGCGGATAAGATTGTGGTTGTGGATAACGGCAGAATTGTGGACGTGGGCTCTCATGAAGAGTTAATGCGTCGAGAAGGCTTGTACCGCAAACTGTATGAGATGCAGTTGAAGCCCGTAGAAGCTACGTAGGACTCTGCCGTAGCTGACCTGAAGGGGCAAGGCTGAGAAGTGAAGAAAAGAACTGTTGCCGCTATTCTAGTGTGGATGGCGATAGCGCTTCTAATTTTGAACGGGTATTTGAGGTCACCGTGGATAATCGTTGTGTGCATTGGCTTGGTGATTACTGCAGTAGTAGTTTACTTCATTCCGCGGCAGAAGAAATAATAAACTGCTCTCAGTCTTTCGTGCGTCGCTGTGCGATGACTCTGGTTACCAGCGCGACTGCTGCACTGATTGCGCCTGTTAAGAGACCCACAAGCAGACTGAAGAAGAATGTGAAGATTGCGAGAAAGATTATTCCCAAACCAGTGAATCCGAAGTTCCGAAGGCCCGTAGAGTAAGCTAAGATGAAGCCGAGGACGCTGAATGTGGCTGTGCCGAGAAAGGCAGTTAGAAAACCGCCTATGATGGCTTTGCGTGCAGTTTTCACTAGAATGCCGACCACGATGCCGTTACTCGCAGCGCCTAGAAGCACGAAGGGTAGTTGCAGTTCTTGAGGTAGGATAAACTGTGCTGCGACAAAGGCGCCAATAAGGAAGAAGCCTAGCAGCATAACTATTCCATATTTCATGTTTATCATTCAGTAATTATGATATGTAAGATATAAAATATGTTCAGGTAAGATGGCGTATACGATCGTTGCCCTCGAGACCACGGCTGCTGCTTATTTGAGGAGAAAGCACGTGATAAGACTCACTACTCTAACGCTTGTTCATTGTCTTTTGTAAGCATCTGTATCTTGAGCAGCATGTGGTTTTGTGGGCAGGTGGCTTTGACTATTGTTTCAAAGCGTCTGCGATGTTATGGATTCTGAGCTATTGGGATGTCGACGACGAATTCATCGGTGGTGGGGCTAAACCGTATCCATAGATCCAAGTTTGTTGTTCCTGAGACTGTTCTTCCTTGAACAGTTATGCGGATTGCTAGTCGCTCATAAGCATTTATTGTTGCGTTAACCGGGTTAGTCAGACGTATGTTAACGCCCGCAAAATAGCTATTTAAAGCCCCAATTTGGCCGAAGTTTTCAGAACCTAGCCATGCCACTTGCGTCCACGTTCCGCTCATAGAGATTTTCCCTAGCCATGCGACGAAACTGAGAAGGAGGCTTGCAGAGGGAGAATTCGTTAGATTGAAGGTAAGCATAACCTTGGGTATACCGAGGACTTGATAGGAGTCTGTTGGTATTCTCTCGTAGATGAACGTCTGATTATATATTCCAGTCTGTGTTGTGTTCAAAGTTGCTGAGACAGAATCAGATGTCCTTGTGTAATACCAATTAGAGGGGGTTGTGGTCGCATCAACCAATTCTCTTATCGTCGCCGCTGCCCCATATCGGGTTGCTCTCAACACTAGATTCCCTGCAAACAGTGGACGGTCAACGGGCCAGTTTGTTACGTTCACGTTTCTCGTTGGGTCTCCAGAAGCGCCATAAGCTTGACCGAGAGGTTGAAGATCATTGGCGTCTATGATTCCGTCGCCGTTGAAGTCAAGCCAAGAGTCATACGATCCGCTTAGTTGAGCAGACAACGGACTGAGAGCCACCGTCAGCAAAGCAAGAGCAAACAGAACCGCTACTAAGAAATGTTTTCTATTCGATCTATTCACCTCCTCTCTCTGGTGTCTTCATATCATTTTTATCATATGTAACATAAAAACCTTAAACAAAATCGTTGGACCGTATTGTCAGATCATGGGCTTCATAAGGCTTCAGCCCCAAACGTTAGACCACCATCATCGTATGAGACGCTTTCCTGCAAAAATAAAAGGTTAAAGAGCCTAAATAGAACAAACCTAGGAGAAGCATGAGCTTATGCCTGGCACAGAAACCCTGGTACCATTCTTGAAGGAACCGGAGAAAACTGATCAGCCCACAATCATCATAGACACTCGAGAAGCGAGCAGTGCCCCGAAGATTGTTAAAGGTCTAACCGAGATGGGCGCCACGATTAGGCTAGAAGCCTTGCAGAAGGGCGATTACATAGTTTCAGATCAGGTTGCCGTCGAACGTAAGACCGTTAATGACTTTGTGTACACGTTGACGCGGCGGTTCTTGTTTGAGCAGTTGTTCAAGTTGAAGGAGGTTTACTTGAAGCCTTTCATTTTGATTGAGGGTTATTTGCCTATTGTTTACAGGTTTAGTAAAATTCAGCCAGCGTCTGTTTGGGGCGCAATGTTCGCGTTGGCTAAGCAGGGCATAGGCATGATTCACACCAACAGCTACAAAGAAACCATTGACTTTCTCTACGTTGCAGCTAAGCAGGAGCAGATAGTTGAGAAAAGAGCTCCGGTTATCCATCCCATCAAGCCGACTGAAACCCTTCAGGACCAGCAGGTTTTCTTCTTAGCCAGTCTTCCGGTGATAGGACGCGAAAAAGCCATATCGCTGCTGGAATCTTACCAGACACCCATGAACGCCTTATTGAATGTGGACCAGTGGAGAAAAGAAGCCTATGGACTAGGCCCCATAATAACTGAAAAAGTTAAACAAGTCTTGAATACACCATTCGCCCAGAAGAAGAACACCGAGTGAGTACGTGGATTAGTTCTGCTCGGTTTCTTGGTTTCATGTGTCGCGTTTGTCGAGGTTCTGGCAGGCTATTGCGGTAGCTATGGATCGGAGCTCTCTGGACCTTTTTGCTCGGTGTTGTTATGATGGAACGACGTAGAGGGCGATGCTGCCTGCGAGTTCTCCGTTCACCATCAGGTCGAAGAACGCGTAACCTGTGCTTGCTGGCTTGAGGTTGATGATGTCGCTTCCCGTTCCGTAGGAGGTAAGGGTCACTGTGTACGAGTTTGTTGTCAAAGCGCTGATGGTAGCGGTGTCGACTCCGCTGTTACGAACTAAGGCTAAAGAAACGGTTACGAAGACGGGATCTCGCCTCATGTTTGTCAACGTAATCGTTAAGGAACTGTCGCTTCCAGGTTTGGCAAACGCGACTGATGGATAAGTCACGGTGAGGTCGTCCAGCCTAAGTGTTCTGGTTGCTTCTTTCGACGTTGAAACCACGGCGTAATTTGAAGCCCCAGGACTCCACACTAGGTAGCCTACGCCAACACCGACGAGCAGTCCAGCAACCACGATGGCAATGAGAGGCATCCAGCGCGTCATCTGTTGCATCTGCTGTTGCACCAAGTCACCTCCCAGTCGATTCTGAGATTAAAGACTTCATGAATCACTTGAAAAGCATTGTGAAGTGCTACTCTTAAGCCGGAATCTTGATTGGAGCTCAGCGGCAAGTGCCTGCTCTACTCAGAGTCGGGTGATTAGTATTCTTCTTTCTTGTCGATCAGGCCGTCTCTTCGGGCTTTGAACATGGCGACTTTGAAGACGGCTAGACCCAGTAGCACGGTGCCGATCATAGTCACCACTAGGTAGAGCAAGTTCAGTTGCACGTCAAAGTTTGCCTGATGCAAGAATGAAGATCTCACTGTTTTGAGGAAGTAGGTGACTGGCAACGCGTTTGAGATTTGTTGTCCCCATGTTGGTAGGATTTCTGGCAGGAACACGACTCCGCCAAACAGGTAGAGTATGCCTGACACGTATTCGGTGAGCATGAACTGCACTTTCGAGGTCATTATGTTGATGCCGCAGAGGATGAACCCCATGCCCATGAAGCAAACTATGCCCAACAGCAAGGTTAGACCTAGTAGTCCCCAGTCAATGCCGAGCCAGTTGATTGGAACTTGAATCCCTAAGCCGTATTGGAAGATGGCGATTCCGAGTCCGAGGGTTAGTAAGAGCGAGACTGAAGCATTCATCACGCCATTCAGGGCTCTGCCCACAATGTACCATGATAGTGATCCTGGTGCTAGGTAGATGTGTTTGAGTACTTCGTAGTGTGCTCTGTCTTCGTGGATGAGCATGGTCATGGTCATCATGATTTGTATTACGTAGATGAAGAAGCTGTTGCCGATGAACAGGAACGTGAAAAGATTGCTGTCGATTATGCCTGAGACGAAGCTGCCGATCAGGAATATGAAGCCTACTATCAGTAAGCCGGCTACAGGTCTTACTAGGTAGTAGATTGCGAATACTATTGGGTCTGCCCAGTTGGTTTCGACTTTCCAACCTAGCCACACCGCTTGTTTGACTGTGCGGAGAATAGTGCCTACTGCCATCTGAGGGTTAACCTTCCTTCTCGTTTGCCCAAGTTCTCCATGAAGCTGAGCGCCTGTCTCGCAAGCGGCAGGAGGATTAAGGTGAATATGGTGAGAGCTAGTATGTTTGGCCAGACTGCAGTGATGCCTTGTCCTAGGATGGCTACTTTTCTTATGCCGTCTAATCCAAAGGTTAGAGGAATGAGCGACGACAAGAGTTGAACCATGAATGGAACGACTTGACTGCTTGTGGGATAATAGGTTCCTGAGAGAAATTGGATCGGCTCCTGTAGTAGGTTGGCTGTGTGCCATGCTTCGCGTCCATATAGCAGGAACAGCGACGCGAACATCATTCCCAGCGCGTAGAGTGCTCCGATGGTCAGGAAGAAGATGAGCAATGCAGTCACTGGTTCATATATTGCTATGGGCACTTGGAAGATTAGTATGCCAGCTATGAAAACGGCTACAGCTCTGATGGTTGTGTTGACGAAGCCGCCTAGAGCCATCCCCAGCAGGATTGCCATTCTTGAGATAGGCGCTACCATGTAAGCTTCGAGAGTGCCGGTTTCTTTTTCCCAGTAGAACTGTGCGGACATGTTCCAGAGCACGTTTGCCCAGAACGCCATCATGGTTCCGCCGACGATGACGAAGCTGGCGTATTCAGGTGGTGCTCTCACCATTTTGTAAAGGAAGATGTAAGTGCTTAGCGTGATGATTGGTATGATCATTTCGGCTATGAGCCATTGGGGTTCGCGGTTGCCGCCTTTTAGTCTTACCCAGAGTCTGGCGTATGCTGCTCTCAGGTTGTGAACTAAGTACTCCCGTGATATCAGGTGGCTTCTTCCTCCTCGAAGCCGCGTCCGACGAGGCTTATGTAAACATCCTCCAGCGTTGGCTCAGCTCGGTTTACTGAGAGTATTTTGAGGTTTTGCCCTTCCAGTTTGGACAGTATGTCGTTGAAGGTTTTTTCTTCGCGCACCATTACTTTGAGCGATGTTGTGTTGGTCTGAATGCTCCTGGTCTGTGAGTATCCTACAATTCCTTTCATGTTGTCTACGAAGCTGAAGTCGGCTTGAACCGAGGAGACTTCGGTTTTCATTATCACGTTTTCTTTCAGTTTCTCCTTGAGTGTTAGTGGGCTGTCGCAGGCTAGGATTCTGCCTCGGTCGATTATGGCTACGCGGTCGCACATTTCGTCTGCCTCTGCCATGTAATGTGTTGTCAATAGAACTGTACCTTTTCTTTCCTTCTTCGCCCAGTCGACGATGTAGCTTCTCAGCTTCTTGCTTGTGAGCACGTCTAATCCGAGGGTGGGCTCGTCTAAGAAGAAGATTTTTGGGTTGTTCAGCAACCCCCTTGCCAGGTTGAGTCTCTGTTTGTAGCCAGTTGAGAGCTTGGACATTCTTGTTTTGGCGTAGTCTTCGAACTCTAGGTCGGCGATCAATCGTTTGATCTCGGCTTTGGCGGTGGATGATGGCAGTCCGTAGAGTTGTGAGAAGAACCATAGGTTTTCGCTGGCTGATAGGATTCCGTAGCCCGGTGTCTCTCCTCCTGAAACTAGGCTGATTATCTTCCTAACTTTGTGTGGCTCTTTGACGACGTCGTAGCCTCCGACGCGGGCTTCGCCGCTTGTTGGAAGCAAGAGCGTTGTCAATATCTTGATTAGCGTGGTTTTGCCGGCGCCGTTTGGACCCAGAAGACCGAAGATTTCGCCTTCATCGATGTAGGTTGAGACCTTGTCGAGAGCTGTCACTGGCTTGTCGTGTCCTTTGAATACGCGCACTACGTCGTGAGTCTCTATGGTATGGGGCAATGAACATTCACGAGCCAGAACCAGAATGCAACACTATCTAGTTAAGAATTTCGTTTACAGCTGATTGTTGTTCAATCGACGCGGGTTCTATCATGAAAGACTTAAAACGAGAAATCTGCGCCGAAAAAAACTGCAACAGGCTTCTCCCTAGAGTTACTCGACACTCGTACATTCCTTCCAAGCGTTGATTATTCAATTGTCCGGATATGCATAACTATCGGTCTAGACTCAGGCTGTGCGCAGACTACGCTGGCACCGGGTACCAACGGTTGGATGTTTAATTGACTGATTGCCCCGGAGAATCAGCAACACAAAACACTCTATTCCTACACTTTTCTTGATAGGAATTCTGCGTAAGACTATATGTGAGATCTTGATTTCAACCACATTGTATGACTGAGGAAACAGTGTTAAACAGAATGTGCTTGTCTATCTTGTTCGTCTTGACCATGTGATATGGATAGGAAAACATCTGAAGCACTAAACAGTCCTCGCTCGGATACGTTTTCTCCACTTTAACGACCACGAACAAGCCGGTGTCAATGATTTCCTTTACCTCTATTTCATATCCCAAGGTATTGCGGGAACCCAGGAAGACGGCGATCACAGTGCTTTTCGAAAAATCGATATCAGGTATTGAAGATTGAGGAATGGAACCTCCTCGTTGCTGATTCAACATATCTTCCCATTGGGCGGCGTCGTTGATAACGTAGTATCCTGATCTCTCATGCGTTAAAAAAAGTTCCTTGCCAATTGTTTGGAATGAAATTCTCCTCCCTGTGGCAGTCACTCCGACGGTGTGCAGAATTGAGATGGTAGCCAATAGAATGATGAAAGCAATTGAAACGAGCAAGCGCTTTTTGCGCATTGTCTTGTCACAATTAGCAATTAGACTCAGAATCCTCATATTTAATCCTACACATTATAACGAGCGTCCAATCAGAACGCATAATTCCTAAAGTAACCTTGGCCATGACTGTGTACAGAATTTCACAAACAACAGGAGAAGTGGGGTCAATCTCTTTGAAGTTCGGGAAGTATTTTCTCGTAGAAGGCTAGTGATTCTGGATTGACTAAGGCATCTTTGTTGGTGACCGGTCTGCCGTGGATGATGTTTGCAACTGAGCTTTCCACCTTCTTCATGTTAAACGTGTAGGGAATATCTGGTGCCTCAATTATCAAAGCTGGAACGTGCCTTGGCGAAGCCTGCTCCCGCAACGCTACTCGTATCTTGTTCTTCAAATCCTCAGTCAAAGCGAAGCCCAGCGCAAGCTTGACGAACAAAATGACGCGCTCGTCTCCTTTCCACGCTTGCCCCACAGCCATGCTGTCCGCTACTTCAGGAAACTCCTCCACAACATTGTAGATTTCGCTCGGTCCGATACGCACGCCAGAAGGTTTCAATGTGAAATCCGACCGCCCCAAGAAAGTTATGCCGCCCGTGTCGCCGTGAACTAGAATCCAGTCGCCGTGCCGCCACACGCCCGGAAACATGTTGAAGTATGCATCTTTGTACTTGTTGCCCTCAGGGTCGTTCCAGAAATAAATGGGCATAGGAGGCGCAGGTGCCTCACAAACAAGCTCAGCCTGCTGGTCTACTACCGGCTTGCCCTTCTCATTATACGCTTTGACTTTCATGGCTAAGGCTGCGCTCTGCAACTCCCCAGCATAAACTGGCTGAATCGGAGTGCCAATAGCGAAGCAACCGTTGATGTCAGTGCCCCCAGCAATAGAATTGAAATGCACGTCCTCCTTGATCTCACGATAAACGTACTCAAAGCCTTCCGCTGACAAAGGCGAACCCGTCTGACTAACCTCCTTAAGAGCAGAGAGGTCAAACTCCTTACTGGGCTTGGCACCCACGCTTCGGAGATAATTGATGTAGCTGGCACTGCAGCCAAAAATGCTAATCTTCTCATCCTGTGCCATACGCCACATAGCTGTCCAGTCGGGATAATTCGGGTTGCCATCGTAAAGAACCACAGTTGCTCCGACGCCCAACGAGCCGAGCAGCCAATTCCACATCATCCAACTAGGCGAAGTAATGTAGAAAACATGGTCTTCACGCTTCACATCCGAATGCAACAACAATTCTTTCAAATGGTTGATGAGCACGCCGCAGCCCTGAACCATACACTTGGGCTTACCCGTAGTGCCCGAAGAAAACATAATGTAAACCGGATGATTGAAATCCACCTGCTCAAACCAAAACTCGGAACGGCTACTTTCAATAGCTAAATCCGTGTACAACACAGACTTAGGAACGCCCTCTATGCTAGGCTTCCCACTCATATACGGAACCACAACCACCTTCTCCAACGAAGGCAGTTCCCGGGCAATCTTCTCAACATTAGGCAAGAAGTTGAACGCCTTCCCCTTGTACGGATAACCATCAACCGCGAACAGCACTTTAGGCTCAATCTGGCTCAGGCGATCCAGAACCGCAACTGGTCCAAGCTCACTCCCACAAGACGACCAAATGGCGCCCACACTCGTCGATGAAAGCATAGCGATAGCGGTCTCCATCAAATTAGGCATGTAAGCCGCCACACGATCACCGGGCTTTACACCCATCTCCCGAAGCGACTCAGCCAACCTAGCCACGGCACGATACAACTCGGCATACGTGAGCTTCGCAGTCTTCTGCATCTCACCCCAGAAGACAAACGCTAAATGATCATCCCTGTAACGCAACAAGTTCTCGGCAAAATTCAACCGACTCCCAACAAACCACCTGGCGCCGGGAAACTTACTCAAATCATCCACAACACGATCATACCCGCGTGAAGCCTTGATCTCCGCGAAATCCCACATCGCACCCCAAAAATCCGGAATACACTCAACAGACCACTCGTACAGTTCGTTATATGAACTGATCTTAAGCCCATGTCTCTTGTTAACCAAGCGGATGAACTTAGTCACATTTGCCTGCCCAACCCTCTCTTGGGAAGGCACCCAAAGCGGCTCCCTCACCCCAGACACCATCCCCACACCGTGAGCAAGTATGCAAAACACAAACATAAAACCCTTAACACAAGCGAAAGAAGTAGTCATCAAACACGCGGCACAGACAACTACTTCGGAACACAGCCCGCCTCAGTATTGTTACAGTTTCTAAGCGAAAGTTAACGACCCATGAAAACAGAAAACCGCCCCAACCATGCAGGGCGTTGATGTCACTTGAAACACTCGTCTGACCACACCCACACACCTTCAGCCGCACCAAAGGTAGAAGAAGGCTAAAGCCTCTCAGCACCTTCTTCTTTTGAAATTTCTTTTCCCACAGAGCCCGCCAACATGCTCAATAGCCACGCATAGGTATGTTGAAAACGCACCACAAACTATGTTGAAACGCACCACAAAACACAGTCAAACAGCTTCTGAAACACCATTCAGAAACCAGCACAG
>Ga0315314_1002735_pt1 | contig 14350 bp, 20 predicted proteins | sample TDP9_MG_FD_203631 | JGI IMG/M metagenome (GOLD analysis project Ga0315314, IMG submission 203631) | Freshwater sediment microbial communities from Lake Towuti, South Sulawesi, Indonesia - TDP9 | ecosystem: Environmental > Aquatic > Freshwater > Lake > Sediment | place: Indonesia: South Sulawesi...
TTGGGAATGTTCCGTGAATCCAAGCAGGCTTACTACGGACATTTCACGGAGCACACTCATGGGTTACTCCACAAAGCCAAGGGTGAAGACCTAACCGCACGCAAGGCGTCCCACTATTTCAACAAATGCGGCTTCGTGGCTTCCAAATACGTCAGAAAATTCGCCTTCGATAAGATGATCGAGCTGGAGATCCCCGAAAGCGTCGCGGACTTCATCCAGGGCAGGGTTCCAAAGAAGATTGGAGCCAAACATTACATGGCCTTAAGAAAGCAAGCCGGCAAATTCTACCCGAGATACGGAGAGTACATCACGGAGTTGAGGCAGAAAGCCCTCAACTAACCCTCTATTTTTTACTTTTGGTTTTCTCTCTCCTCGTTTGGTTTTCTTTGCTTCCCCGGTTTTTATGGGCTTCGGTTCGATTTTAATGTGGTGCCCTAATTTCAGTATAGTGAAACTCAGGAGGTTTGAGGGTTGATTGATGATGGGAAGTGTTGGCTTTGCCTTCGAACCACTCCGTCTAAGATTTTGAGGGTTTGCCATGGTCTTTATGATGATCCTGAGCTGGCTCGTGAGGCTGGGCTGAGGGCTGCGCAATTGCTTAGGGACGCTTACCTGAGGGATCCAGCTAAAGTGGGTGGGAGGCATTCAAGGGTGTTGATAGCCAGCGCCATTTATCTGGTGGGCGTTTTGGATGGACGACTTCGGAGAACTCAGTGGGATGTGGCTGTTGCTACCAACACTGTTGATCGTACAGTACGAGAGTGTAGCAGGCTTATTGCAAGAGCGTTGGGGATTCCCTCACGGCCGGATCAATGGTGGAAGCTGGAAAGGAAGCAGGTTAGATGATGGGAATGTCTGTCCTCATATGATTTTTAGCGTCGCGCGCGCTTGCGGAATTCTTTTACGTTCTCATAGCATACACTATATGATAGAGCGAAAATCCATGTCTGCATCCGAAAAGAAGGGCGAGCTGGTCAAGATCACCTACGAACCTTTCAAGGAAGTTATCATCAAAGAGTACACACGCTTCGAAAAGATTGAAGACTTGATCTACATTTTCGCACAGCTTAGAGCTGGTGGAGCACCTGTTTCCCTCAATTGGGCAAATGGCATAGTATTTGTTTACAGCGTTCTGCCTCCGGATACCGAGCAAATAATGGAAGAGTTTCTGAAAGGCAAAGTCTATTGGGTAAATGTTACTTTCGCAGCTATGCCCGAGTACAAGCCTGTCTTAGAAACAAAAGAGAAGATTCAGGTACCCATAGTCAACGTAAGCTCTAACCCTATAATAAGACAAGTTACAGAGTGGCTTAAACAACAAAAGTGACGATTTTCTGTAATCGGTTTCTTATTGCGCAAAGCCCGGGGATTTTCCCACTTTATGTCTCTTTTTGCGTCTGGTACTCTCTCGCTCGAGTAACCACTCGAGGATGGTGACCTAAGAACAGTTTGACTTATGGCTTATTCCTCCGCTTTCTCGCTTCTTTCTTTTGAGAGCTCGGGCATGTCTTTTTTGAGCCTTGATAGGAGTTTCTTTAATTACCCGTATCATTTGGTTGAGCTTTTCCCTTGGGCTAATCTCCCTTTCGAGTCTATGCTCAGGATTTTTGGTGCATATCAATAGCATTTTATCGTCGGTTGTGCCAGCATTATACATTTTTGCACCACATTCTTTGCAGTTTGTCAAGGCTTCTCCTTCCTTTTGAAACCATTATTTTCCATTTCTTTTTTCAGGTATTCAATGACCCTTAATGTATTTTGTATCCACTTTCCATATTTTCTGTTAGCTTCCAAGCCGACATACGCTGGGAGGGGTCTTTTCACGTGAATTATTCTTCTTCTTTCAGCCCATATCTGTTTGATTTGAGTAAAATGTGCGGGTTTTATTAAATCGAGTCCGTAGAGAAGAGTTGCAACCTGAGGAAGCGATAGCTTTTCTAAACTTTTGCCAAAATTGAGTTTCTTTTTTTCAAAAAATTGCTTCAATCTGTCAGTGCCAAACTTTTCTAAATATGTGGCTGACAATATTATTGCTGGTTTCCAGTCTATTTCTTTGCCCGACTGTGCGAGTTTCGCGAGGACTTCCAGCTCCTTTTCTGGACCGTAGACAATTATGGCGTCTGCGGTAAATTTCTTGATAGATCTGTGCGCTTGACTCATTGAGAACCCTTTCCTTCCCTTAGCATTAGTTATCACGTTCCCGATTTTTCTCATGTTGACTTAGTGAAAAGAGTTTTTGATGTTGTTCTTCCCAGTTTGGCATGTATGCTGATAGTAGGGCTTTGAACGTTTTTCCGTGGTTTGGCACTATGAGGTGTAGTAGTTCGTGGAGTATGGCGTATTCGGCGATTTCTTTTGGTAGTTTTGTTAGTTCGCTGTTTAGGGTTATGTTGCCTTTTGTTGAGCAGGAGCTCCATTTGTTTTTCATTTTCATTACTTGGATTCGGTTGGTTTTTATGTTTAGTTTTTCCTGCCATTTGCGGGTGATTTCTAAGAGATCGTTTTTAGTGAGGATTGGTTTCATGTTCTTCTTCTTCCCTCTATTAGGATTTTGTGCATTTTGAGTAGGTTGTTGACGAGTTCCACGAGTTGGTTTTTGGGCGTCGCTTTAAGGAGGAGTTTGTAGAGGTTTCTTCTTAGGGATCGTTCGATTTTTTCGTTGTAGGGCCATTCTTTATGCTCTTCTATTTCTTTATAGATTTTCCCTGCTACAGTTTCTGGCTTGCTGACTTCGTGGCTTCTTAGGATCCAGAATATGCTGAATTCCTCTTTGCTTAGTCCAGACCTTGCCTGTTCTTCTTCTGAGGCTGCTATTTGTTCTGCGAGTTTGGTTAATTCTTGTAGTGCGTTTTCAACGCTGATCTGTCTCTCTTTTAGTTGGGTGATTATTTTTTCGATTTCTTCGGATATGGATAGGAGGTAGGGTTGTTTTGTTATGCTTCGTTTTATGTGGGTGGCTAAGCTTCTGTGTAGGTTTATGATTTTCACTCTTTCGGGTATTTTGTCTGCTTTGACGAGGTGGGCTATGTCTTTGTTGATTTCGTAGATGGGTAGGGAGTCCACTATGTTTCTTAGTTCAACTTCTCCCCTTATCAGGTGTTCAGTTTTCTTAAGCACTTCTCGGAGTTTTCTTCTTTCTTCCTCTGGGAATGCGTTGCGAATTACTTCGTGGATTTGAACGAGTAGTTTGTAGTCTTTCATGTAGTCTCTTAGGAACTCGTCAGGGGATAGGATCTCGTATTTCGTTTCTGTTTCTTTGTAGAGTTTTATGAATTCGTTTCTTTTTTCTTCTTCAAAGAAGTAGTTTTGTATGTTGGTTAGTCTGTTTTGTTCGTCTTGGATGTTTATGTTGGTGAGGATTTTGTTTCCTTGGTCTATTAATTCTTTGAATCTTTGTTTTAGTGTGTCGATGTTTTGTAATCCTTTGCCTATGTCTTTTTCGTCGAATGTTAGGGCTCTTTGTATGTTGTTGAATAGGCCTATGTAGTCTATGATTAGGCCGCAGGTTTTTCCTTCGTAGGGTCTGTTTACTCTTGCTATTGCTTGGAGTAGGGTGTGGTCTTTGAGGGGTTTGTCGAGGTACATTGTGTATAGTATGGGGGCGTCGTAGCCTGTTAGCAGTTTTTCTGTTACGATTAGGATTTTTGGCAGTTCGTCTGGTGATTTGAAGGCTCTTCTTATGATTTTTTCTTCGTCTTCGTAGATCCAGTATTTTCTTAGTAGGTCGTTGTCTTTGTGGTCTCTTGTGTAGACTACTTTTGCGTAGTCTTCTGGTAGGTTTTTCTCTTTTAGGTATTTGTTTATGGCTTCTTTGTAGAGGGCGCAGCCTTCTCTGTCTACGGCCACTATGAAGGCTTTGAAGCCTGAGGGTTCGACGAATTTCAGGTAGTGTTCGAGGATTTCTTTGGCTATTGTGTCTATTCTTGTGTCCGCTTTAAGAACAGATTTTGTTTTTTCGGCTTTTTCTATAATTTTGTTTACGCCTTCTATACTTGCGATTCCTTCCTCTTCTACCACTTTAAAGAATTCTTCTTCGAGCGTGTCTTTGTCTACGTGTAACTCTGTTTTGGTTAATGTATAGTACAGGGGCACTGTTGTTTTGTCTTCTATGGATTCATCCATTGAATATAGGTCAAGGTAAGGTTCTTCTGGCGGGTAACCGAATGTGATGAATGTTCCTCTGCCGATTTTGCCTCTATCTATTGGTGTGCCAGTGAATCCAAAATAATAGGCGTTGGGCAGGGCGCTGCGCATGTAGATGCCTAAGTCTCCCTCTTGGCTTCTATGGGCTTCATCTATTAGAACGATGATATTGTTTCGTTTGTTGATGTGCTTAGGCATGCCGTGGAATTTGTGGATTAGAGTAACGATGAGTCCTCTGTAGTCGGAGGCGAGTAGTTCTCTTAGGTGCTCTTTGCTTTCTGCGATTATGACGTTTGGATAGCCGAAGGCTTGGAGGTTTTTGTGCATTTGATCCTCAAGTTCTATTCTGTCGACTACGACCAATATTGTGGGGTTTTCAAGTTCTTCGGCTTCTCTGAGCTCTTGGGCTACAACCATCATTGTTAAGGTTTTATAGGCGCCTTGAAAATGCCAAATTAATGCTTTGTTTTTTTCTTTTTCTAATAAGACTCGTATGACGAGTTTCTTTACCGCTCTTCTTTGATGGGGTACCAGGATGTATTTGTGGACTTCATCGTCGATTGTCAGAAATACTACGTAGTCTTCTAAGGTTCTTAGGACTTCTTTTTTGTCGAAGAACGTTTTTGTCAGTTTTTCGAAGTTGAATTTGTTTTCGGTTTTCCACCTGTAGAAGGTTTTTGTTTCGTAGTTCCATGTTGGTCCATAGTAGAGTCTCAAGCCGTCACACGTAACGTAGAATTGTGTGTATTTTAGGAGTTCTGGGATTCTATCCGTGTAGAGTTTGATTTGACCGAAGGCTGCTTCCTCTGGTTCTTCTATGGTTGGGCTTTTGTTTTCAATTATTCCTACTGGGAAGCCGTTGATGAAGAGGATGATGTCGGCTTGTCTTCTGTCTCTGTCTTCAAACCAAAGATGTTCAACAATAGCAAAGTGATTGTTTTCGAGGTTCTCATAATCAATGAGCTTGATGTTTCTCTCTCGCCTTTCTTTTTCAACATAAACGGTATTGCGATTTCTTACGTAGTTTAGAAACTCCTCGTTTCCGCGGAGATTGGCTGGAAGAAGTTTAATCCTTCTTATGACATCGTCAACGTTTATATCTGTAATGATTCCTTTGTTTAGTTGTTTGAGTTTTTCTTTAACTATGGGAATTAGGAATGGTTCTTTGAGGTCATGGCTTCTAAGTTTGAAAGCGTCGTCAGATGGTGAGAGCTCCCAGCCTATGGACCGGAGATAATCAACTACACGATTTTGAACATCCCTTTTCTCGGAGATGAGGCTCAACTGTTAAACCTCAACATCTTTTAACCTGATTTCCCCGGTCATCAGCTTGTGAAGCATGGTTTTGAAAAGTTCATTAAGTGTAGCTTTTCTTCTTTCCTCAACTTCTATCTTCTCATCTACAGTACTTAAGATACGAGCGATTTCATGTTGTTCCGGAAGGGGAGGAATAGGAATAGGTATGGATTTCAATACTGGTGCTTGAATGGTTTTGATGGTAGTTTGAGGTGAGAGTGTATTCAATGTTGATTTGAAACTATCTGAAAGTAAATACCATCTCAAAAAATGAGAGTTTATAATTTTTCTGTTAGGAGACAACTTCATTAAATTTGCGGTTATAACCGCTCCTTCCAATTCCTTACGAACGTAACCAATTTTGCCCATAGTTCCTCTAACTGAAATTACTAAGTCTCCTTCTACCAATCTTACCTTTGGGAAATTCTTAGCAGTATCCTCGGAAACAAATCTGAATTTACTTAAGTCGTTTTCAATTTCTCCGTTTTCTAATAGTAATTCTCCTCTAACTTCAGGAACTCCTTCCCTTACATACTTTATATTGTAATATGTTGGATATCTGTAAGCTTCCACTAAGATTTCTCCTAATCTTACGGCTTCCCAACTTGCGGGGATTTCCCCGATTTCTGTTTCCTTGAACTCTGTGTGTCCTATTCCTTCTGAGAAGAGTTTTTGCATAAGCGATTTTTTGAGGTTCTTCGCCGCCTCTATGATTTTGTCCTGCTGCTCAATGGCCCTCTGAATAGTGCCCAAAACCTTAGCAATTTTTTTCTGTTCGGTGAGGGGAGGGACGGGAATTTTCAGGGACTTCATTTTCCCCTGGTTTATCGATGATTGACCCACCGCTCTCGAAGCAATACCAATGAACACTCCTCTTTGGCGGTAATGTGCAAAAAGAAAGTTCAGAAAATATGGGCTTAGTCTGTCAATCCAAGTTCTCATCAATAGCAAATTCATCCCGTGCAATAACATGGGCGGGTAGCCAGTGTAGACTACCGACCTACCCAACTGAGGCTCGCTATTGATGTGGCTCAAAAGAATGTCGCCTTCTTTTAATCGAAACTTATCAATCTCCTCTTGAGATATGTTGGCAACATAACCTACTTTATTTGGGTCAATTTTATCCTCTGCAATGGTCTCTATTCGCGTAACTGGGACACCAATTCCATCCTTGTTTTGACGTTTGGTAAGACCATTACGAATTAATGCGAGATAGTCCCCCAGCCTCATCACCTTCCAGTCCGCAGGGATTAAGCCGATTTCTGTCTCCTGGAAAGACTCTTCTTCGGTCCTTTGGGTCGTGTTCACATACTCAGTAATTTTCGCTTGCATTTCATTCCTCGCCGACGAGGTGTCTTTCGAAACCTAACTTTTCCACAATAGCTTTCAGTTCTGCTTCTATCTCCTTACTTTCTTCTTCAACTTGCGCAAGCTCCACTAAAGCTTCATCTATGGGCAAATATTCCTCTTTCTCGCCAACTGCCACATAACGAGATGGGCTCAAATTATAATCGTTCCTTGCCACCTCTTCATCAGTTACTATTTTGCTAAACCCGTCAACTTCCCGCCAGTTCTCATAAACCTTTTCAATCTTTCTTATGTTCTCTTCAGTTAGATAGTTCTTTGGTCTGCCTTTGGCAAACTCTTTTGAGGCATTTATTAACAGAATTTCCCCTTTGTGTTTTTTGTCTTTGTTAATTACTATGATGTTCCCGGGTGCGGTGGTGTTGTAAAAGAGGTTGTCGGTGAGGAGTATAACTGCTTCAACGTAGTCCCTATCCAGAAACTTTTTCCTTATGTCCTTCTCCTTATTGCTCCCCACATTGCCGCTTCCCCTCGACACAACCCCGGTGTCTATCACTACAACAAGCTTTCCCTTCTCTTTCAAAGAAGCATACATGTGCTGAATCCAGCCCCAGTCGGCAGTTGAATTCGAAGGCGGAATTCCAAGCAAAAATCGGTTATGCTGGTCGGTTTCGAAAACTTCTGGCGGAAACTTCTGATTCCACATGGGATTCGCAGTGACCTTACGGAACAGTTTTAATTTGCCTCCCTCAACAAAGCGAGGATTCCTTATAGTATCTCCAACTCTTAAATCTGCGTCCATGTCGTGAATGAAGGCATTCATCTTTCCCATAGCATAGGTGAAGGGATTTATTTCCTGCCCATAAAGCTTCAAGGGTCTCTTTATATCCCCTTGCTTTTTCTCTTTAAGATGAAGCTGCGCCTTGATAAGCAGTCCGGCAGAACCGTAAGCGGGGTCATAAACCTCTTCACCCTCTTCAGCATCAAGAATGCGCGCCATCAAAATGCCCACCTCTCTCGGCGTGTAGAACTCTCCAGCACTCTGTCCAGAACCCTCAGCAAACTTTCTTATCAGATATTCATAAGCCCTTCCTAAGATATCAGGCTCCACATCACTAAGCCCTAACCTATACTTGCTTAGAATTTGTATAAGCCTGGAAAGGGTTCCATCATCAATTATCCTCTGCCCTGCAGCAGTGGCATTAAAATCAACAATGTCAATCACACCCTGAAGCTTTGGATTTTCCTTCGCAATCTCTCTTAAAGCCAAGGTAAGCCTTTCACCCAAGTTTGTTGTTACCTTTCTAATCTCCTGCCAAGAGTATTCGTTGGGGATGTAAAACCTAATCAGTTTACGGTCGGATTCCGCAAGGGTTTTAGCCGTTTCCCTGTCGCCAAACTCCTCCGAAAGCTTTCTTAGCTCATCCTCATAAACATCGCAAAGCCTCTTGTAAAACAAAAGAGGAAGAATGTAATCCTTAAATTTCGGAGCATCTATAGGCCCCCTAATACTACAAGCTGCATCCCAAAGCCAGTTTTCAAGCGTTGACATATCCATTTTTGCACTCACATGAGCCACCCTCGACCTTATAATTTAATACTCGTAAAAGAATTTATAATTAACTTTATCAGCATATAAAACTGTGGTCGCCATGGCTAAATGCCCCAACTGCAAAAAAGAGGTCACTAAGCCCAAGAAATCATGGTCCTATGGAATATTCAAGGTGGATGCTTATTCTTGTGAATGCGGCACAGAATTCAGAGAATACACCAAAGCAGGGAAACATAGCTTCACACTTAAACTCCAAAAAGGTGGATGGATAAAAGCTAAACAACCCCTGTAATGGCTTCTTCCTTTTTTCTTTGTTTTCTTCTAAGCCAAGCCTTAATGAATTCTTCGATTTCACTTTTATTGTATGGGTCTTTCCAGGCTGATTCGAGGGCTTGGCATACGTTTGATGCGCCTACAAGTCCGAAGTAGGCGAGCAACTCCTTGTAGAGCTGTTCGGTTTCGCTCTCGCCTAACAAAACACGCATATCAGTCAAGATATGCATTAGTATGGTTCTGCTCACGTTAACCACCGCTTAGCATTTCATTCTTCACTCAGAATCTTCTTTACCTCCTTTTTCAGGACGGGGATGTCCTTTTTCACCGTATCCCAGACAGCGTCTAAGTCCACGCCAAGATAGTTGTGGATAAGCTTGTCCCTCATGCCGGCGATATCTTTCCAAGCGATGTGTGGATATTTGTTCTTGAACTCGGTAGAAAGCCTCTTTGTCGCCTCTCCAACAATCTCCAGTTGACGGATGACCCCGTCCTGAATCAGGTTGTTTTTAATAAAATCGTCGTAGCCGACCGTCTTAGTGTATTCTTCAATTCTTGATATAGCATCTCGAATGTGTTTCAAATACACTATGTCAGACTTTTTCATCATAAATTACCTTTAGCTCTTTTTTTATGTCATCTATCATGTAGGGACTTACAGATCCTTCAGTCACCAAGTCTACCTTCACGCCCATGATTTCGGACAACCGCCTCTCAATCCTTACCAAATCTAAGAGGCTCTTTCTTTTGGAAAATTTCACCAAAATGTCTATATCGCTCTTTTCTTTCTGCTGACCCCGAGAATAAGAACCGAATATGCCGAGAAAGGTTATATCATTCTCTTTACACGCATCAAGCAGTTCACTTTCTCCCCTATGCCTTGCGAGGATCTCTTTTACCTCCTCAAGATTCATACGTCTTCTCCCCAAGCCTAAAGCTTTAAGCGTGCGCTATGGTTCTGCTCACGCCAACCACCGATTACAGATTCTTTTTAGTAAATGTTTGTTTTGGGTTCGATTCTTCCGTTTGGCTTAACTGTTAAGCCCTTTTTCTCCAGTGTTCTCTGCACCTTTGGAATCTGTATGGCGTATCTTACGTGTTCGCAGTTTCGTTCTCCGCATAGTTGGCAGTGCACGAAGTTGTTGCGGAAGTAGACATCTACAAGTCTTTCCCTTTTGCGGTCGATGATGGTGACGTGGTCCTCGTAGACGTTGAAGTGTTCAAGGACTGGGTGAACGATTGGTTTTGGCCCAAGGATTTGGAGTTCCTCGCATCTTTTTCTAACGGCCTCTGTTACGAAGTCTGCGAGGCTTTTGTAGCCTGCTTCCGGGTGATCCTTGATGTATTGCTCGATTTCGTCTACGAGTTCTCTTTGAAGGCTTATCCCCCTATACTTTTCCACAGGCATGCCATTACCTCATATTTGCTTCATATATAAAGTAGACAAACCTTAATAAATTTTATTTAACCAATTGAGGCGATTTTAACTTTATTCATACCGCAAATTTTAAAGCATTTTTACTTTATTAATACCATATGGATAAGGTTTGAGTGGAGTAGAAATGCCCAATTATCGGAGCATATCGATCCAGGACGAACTTGTCCAGCAAGTGGAGCGACTCATCCGCAGGCTTGGAACCTACAGAAGCATCGCGGAGTTTGTCTCTGAGGCTGTGCGTTTGAGGCTGGAGGCTCTTCAGAAACAGCAGAAGCCGGAGGGAGAAAATGAGCAAGCGCAAGTTTAAACCGTTGACTGAACTCCGCGAATGCAAGGTCTGCGGTAAGCCAGAGAGCCGACAAAGGTACTTCGTGGCTGTCCCGTTGCCCGAGATCATGCACCTCTGCCAAGACGACTACATCCGCTTGAAGGAGGAAGCTAAACAGTTTGTGCGTAAGCTTCTGGGGTGGAAATCATGAAGCTGCAGCTCATAGCCAAAATCAGCGATGAGGAGCTTTTTCTCAAATGCGTCCATGAGCGCGGAACCATATTCTACACGGTGAATGATCGAGGTGTCATCGACCAAGTTACATATTTCAGTGGCAGCAGAATCGTCGTCTTGAACGCTTCTAATGGCGTGAGCGAGCAGCTGGCTCAGCGGGTAAAGGCTGAAGGCTTCCATGTTAACCGTTTAGAGATCGACGAAGTGCAGGGCTACGTTAAGATCGTTCAAGGAAGCGCCGAATGAAACTGAAGGCGGTGGTGATCATCTTGCGCAAAAACAGATTCTTCCATACGGGAGACGCCATAATTTATCGGAAATACAGTGAGCCTCCAAAACTTAAGGGGCCAAAGATTGAGGCTATTCGGAAGGGAAACGGATACGGAGTCGCGCTGCTGCTTGAGCCAAGCCAGGTTGACATTGACCTCGGCGTCCCAACACTATTCATTAGCGCTGACGAAATCCAGGCAATAACAGAGGCCCTTGACAAAAGTGATGAACTAACAGAGAAGCTGCTTAACCGCGGCTGGCTCGGAAAACGACCCTACCTAAAAATCCACCATTTCATGTAAAGGTGAAGAAAGTGCCGGAATGCGCTTTGTGTGGCAAGAATCATGCCGAGGCTGGGGTTCACACCTTGAATGGTTTCAGATATGTTTGCCACAAATGCGCCGAACAAGTTGCTAAACTTTACGAGCGGCGCTACAAATAGGGAGAAAACCAGCATGACTGACTTTCTTTTTACAGTGCCTTCCGGTGAACCCGTTCAACTTGAGCCTTTCCATTATGCTATTGTCGGCCAGACCCAATTCAGCGGCAAATCTACACTCATTAAACGCCTTTCACAATGGGCTGTTGAGCAAGGCTTTAAGGTTCTGATCTTCGACACCAAGGAAACTGAGGCGGACTACGCCAGCTTTGGCCAAGAGGTTCCAGTTTGTCTCCGTGAATCCTCAGACAGCTTCGTTTTGATCGGCCTGTTAGAGAGCATGTTTCGGCGTAAGCTGACGCCATACTACGCTACTTTGAGCAGGATAACTGAAGCCGCTAAGGGCTTTGACGACATTATTGAGAGAGCGAAAGAGCTCGAGCAGCGTACTCGTAGTAGCTGGCTGAAAGACGCCTGCCGAGTCCTCTACGACCTGCTTGAGCGATTAAAGAATGAAACAGCAAAGGTCGACACTGTACCAGAGCTAAAACTCTATCCTGGAATAAATCGCATGGTTATTAACGACTTCAGCCTCGAGGCTCAACAACTAATTGTCAAAAACAGTTTCGAGGATCTCCTCCGCATTTACAGACGCAAAGCGATCGGCGTGCTTGACGAAGGACATAAATTTACACCGCAAGGCTACAGTAGCCCAGCCACAAGACCAGTCATGCATGTCATGACTCAAGGCGGGAAAACAGAACTCTACGGCTGGATAGCCACACAATTCTTAGCAGTAACAGATAAGGGTCCTCTGAAGGCTTGTGCATTCAAATTCCTGGGCACCCAGGACCACATCACGGAAGTTAAACATACTATGGACCTCATTCCGGAGATAAGGGGCAAATTCACTTCAGACGACATCATGAAACTTAAACTTGGTCACTGGATCCTGGTGCGGAAAAGACCGCCCGATGTCAGAGTTGTCTACTCATCACCTTTAGGCGTGCCATCCAGTATCGGTCGAAAGGTGGCCGTTGGCGAATTAACGCCTGAACATATTCGTGATCATTATCTAAAAGTCAAAAAGGAGGATGAAGACTTGGTTTGGAAAGAAAAATATGAGGAGTTAAAAAGGGAGTTTGACACACTTGCCAAAGACCATGAGCTTTCCGAAAAGAGGCTTGTGGAACTTGAGGCTGAGAGAGAAACACTTGAGAAGAAGATTCCGAAGGACATAGACGATTTGAAGGAAAGCTATGAAAAGGAGATTCAGAGGCTTAAGGACGATCTGAAAACCGCTGACGCGTTGAAGTTTCAAAAGGACGGGGAAATTGCAGAACTGAGAAAAGAACTTGAAGATTTTCGAGAGTTGAAGGCTGCTTTCACAAAGCTTCTACCTACGCCGATATCCACCGCTATACCCACGAAGAGTCCTTCTGAGGTTACAGTGCACATTGAGCAGCCAGCCATCACTATCGTGAAAGAGAGGCCGCCTTTAACGCTGAAGCAAGCTGACTTGGAGGGGCGCATCGCCATCGTCTACGCTGAGAACCTGCTTCCCAGCGATAAGACGTTCTCCACCAAGCAGCTCAACACGGTCATGGAAAGCCGCTTCGGCACCAAAGAGTTTCCAGGACACTTCTCGAAGGTGCTGGCCAAGTTTGTGGCTTGGGGCTACCTGGAGAAGGTGCGGGCTGGAACCCGCTGGGACTACCGGGTGAAAATGTCGCCGAAAGAAGCGAAGGAGAGGGGTCTGCTAAAGGAGGTTGAAACCCCATGACTTGTTTTATCTATGAGGGGGACCTTCGCTACACGCGATCGTTCGCCTCACATGGGAGAACCCTTTCGAAGACCCTGTGGCAGATCAAGTCTTTACGCAGGCAAAAGACGATTTCCTCAGAACCTTTGAAGTTGTCACGTTAAGAGCAGGCGAAAGAAGGGAAATAGAAAAAATGAGCTTTTCGAGACAGAAAGGGGATAGAAGACAAATAACCTTTAGAATAACTCCTTTGGCGGAAGAGAGGCTGAAACAAGCCGCTTTTCTATTCCACCTGACACCGGCTCAGTACGCGAAGGCGGTCCTCTACAAGGACCTGGGACTCTTTCAGGAGCCAATTGACCGCCGCAAGACCAGGCCCAAACGCCGTCACGGAGTGTTAACCTGGGAACGCGGTCATGAAGAAGAGGAGATAGACTGATTGTTTTATCCAAAAAGTAGAGCATATCGTTACTGCGTGGAGATCATGCGTTTTCTGGTTGAAGCAGGTTTCACCTATCAGGTTCATGTTGAAGCCTTGAAAGTTGCTATAACCGCCGTGAGAGGTGGAGATCCCCGTACCCTGAAAAATTGGACCCGGACCCTGGAGAGGCTTGGTTTTATTAAGAAACTGAATCAACGTGTGTATAAAATGAATCTTGAGATGGTTCCTGAACTCCTGAATCTTGTAGTTAAGAGTGGTCAGAAAAAGTTGATGTGAGTGCGTGAGTGCGTGCAGGCAGTTCTATGGCACGCTTAGTTAGCGAAGAGGCTATCGATCATGAAAAAGAGAAGAAGCCTCATGGAAAAATAGAGGCTGAAGAGATTAGCGTGCACACACACTCACACACAAACTTTTGGCTCATATCCGCCCGCAAACCGCGCTCGCTATGTGATGCAAAAATACCTACTTTGGTTTGCCTCCGCATTTTGGGCATTTTCCACGCAGTTCGTAGATGCTACACATGAGACAATACCAGACCTTGCAGCTCGGACAGAAATAGTTGGCTCCGCGGATCCTCTTGGCGCAGTGGGCGCAGGGCTTTCCCAACCCCTCATTCATCGTCATCGTTACAACCTTTACCCATGATCTTAGTAAGTTCCTTCCTCAGATGCGCTGCGAGCACATAAAAATCTATTCTGTATAGAATGCGTAAAATTCATAAGAAATAGACCAAACCTTGATTTGGGTTCAAGCATGACAACCGTACGATTAAGCGATGAGAACCATGCCGAGCTCACGAAGGTCGCTGGTGAACTCATAGCTCGGAAAGGCAAGAGAATAACCTATGACGAAGCCATAAAGGAGCTCATCGCCTTTTGGAGAGAACATCAGTGAACTACCCACGCTATCGCATGGGCTTCCTGATTCAACGACGGAACTTACCTCACGCACGCTCTACGAAAAGGGGAGTTTCTCTCTTTCTATCTCA
>Ga0315314_1002736_pt1 | contig 14349 bp, 13 predicted proteins | sample TDP9_MG_FD_203631 | JGI IMG/M metagenome (GOLD analysis project Ga0315314, IMG submission 203631) | Freshwater sediment microbial communities from Lake Towuti, South Sulawesi, Indonesia - TDP9 | ecosystem: Environmental > Aquatic > Freshwater > Lake > Sediment | place: Indonesia: South Sulawesi...
ATCGAGGTTATCGGTGAAAAACCGATTGGCAGAGCTGGGCTCTCTGCAAACTTGCAGCTGGGTGAAGGTGCTACCCGAACCTTGATCGATAGGCTTCAAACCGAGCAACTGATCACCGTGTCGAAGGCTGGATGCAAATTGACAAAGAGTGGGCTCTCGATTCTGAAAGACTTAAACTCCAAATTCCCGAAGAGAATGAAGATCCCTGCAAGCTCGATAACCGTTGGCCCATATAATTTTGGAATTCTCGTTAATAACGCTGCAAGTAAGGTTAGGAAAGGAATTGAGCAGAGAGATTCAGCTGTCAGAGCCGGCGCTTCTGGAGCCGTCACGCTTATTTTTCGGCGAGGAAAACTCTTCATGCCTCCATCTGCCCAGACCGAGTCAAAGGAGTGGCCTGAAATCGCAAAGCAACTCTTCGAGCTATTTCAACCCAAAGAGAATGACGTCATCATAGTTGGCGGTGCAGATACGGAAGAGAAAGCTGAGCGAGGTGCGAGAGCAGCTTCCTGGACTCTCACCGAGTAGAATTCTTCAAGATGTTTTCCTGTATCGTCTTTCTTCCGGCTGAGAGTTCACTCAACACCAGATTTCTCTACCGGATAGAACGAATCCTAATACAACAATATTTTGCGGACAGCTAGTTCTTCTTGGCTATCGCTTTTCGAAGCGATTCTGTGATTGCTGGAACCAGTTGGAAAAGGTCTCCAACTATTCCGAATGTTGCAACCTTGAAGATAGGGGCTTCAGGATCTTTGTTAATCGCAATGATGATGTCTGAGGTTTGCATTCCAACAAGATGTTGGATTGCACCTGATATGCCAATAGCCATATACAGTCTTGGTGCAACCGTCTTTCCTGTTTGACCGATCTGTTGGTGATGAGGCAACCATCCCGCGTCCACTATGGCTCGTGACCCTCCTACAGCTGCTCCAAGAACCTGCGCTAGATCTTCTATCATCTTGAGGTTCTCAGGTGACCCGAGCCCTCTACCTCCAGAGACTATTATTCTCGCTTCTTCAACTTTGATTGTTTCAGGGTTAACTTCCTTCACTATGTCCAGAATCTTGGTTCTTATGCCCTCAGGACCTACGTTGACATCTACTCGTTCGATCTTGGGTTTCCTAGACCAGTCGGGGTCAGTCTTCTTCATGACATTCGGACGGACCGACGCCATTTGCGGACGCTTCTGGGGACAAACTATCATGGCCATAAGTTTGCCTCCGAAGGCTGGTCGTATCTGCACAAGGCGGCCTTCGTCATCTATATCAAGTCCTGTACAGTCTGCGGTAAGTCCGGTTTGAACTCTAGCGGCAACGCGGGGAGCGAACTCGCGTCCGTTTATCGTCGCTCCGAATAGCACGATCGAAGGTTTCTTGTTCGATATCAATTCGCTCAATGCCTTCGTGTATCCATCGGGCGTGTAGCGTCTGAGCAGTTCGTCCTCCAAGAGATAGACCTTGTCTGCGCCGTAAGCGGTAAGTGGTTTAGCGAGATCTGATACGTTGTTCCCTATGAGAACAGCCGCTAGTTCTTCGCCGAGCTTTTCTGAAAGTTTCTTACCTATTCCGAGAAGTTCGAAGGATACAGGTCTCAGTTTCCCCTCGTGCTGTTCTGAAATTGCCCAGACTTCCTTCGTCGTTTCTTGACTCACTGAGGTTCCATCTCCTTTTCGAGGCTGATAATCCTCCGCGAAGCGAGAAGCTCTAAGAGTTGACGAGCAGCTTCATTAGGATCCCTAGACTGGATCACAACGCCTCGGGCGCGTGGTTCAGGGGTGAAGACTTTTAGGACTTGGGTAGGGGAGCCCTTCAATCCGAAGACGGACGTGTCATCAGCGAGATCGGCTGCCGTTATTACCTTTATCTCTTTCTTCTTTGCTGAGAGGATGCCCATTATGGATGGGATCCTCGGCTCGTTAAGACCTTTTATAGCGGTGAGAAGAACTGGTAGGTTTGATTCAACTATCTCGTAGCCTTCGTCAGTTTCCCTATGCGCGATTACTTTTCTGTTTTTAGGGTCAACCTCGACTTTCTTAACGCCGGCTATCTGAGGAATCCTCAAGTGTTCTGCTAGTTCTGGTCCGACTTGAGCTGTATCTCCGTCGATCGCCTGCTTTCCACAGAAAATTATGTCATACTCCAACCTCTTTATGGCCTGAGCTAGCGTGTAGGAAGTAGCCCAAGTATCAGCCCCGGCGAAAGCTCTATCGGTTAGATGTATAGCTCTGTCAGCTCCCATAGCGAGACATTTCAAAAGGGCTTCTCTAGCTTGCTGAGGGCCCATCGTTACGACTACGACTTCGCCGCCGTGCTTCTCTTTTATTCTGATCGCTTCTTCAACAGCAAATTCATCGAAAGGATTCAGAATGCTTGGAACGCCTTCACGTATCAACGTGTGCGTCACTGGATCGATCTTCAGTTCTATGACATCAGGCACCTGTTTCACACAGACGACGATCTTCATAGGCGGGGCCTGCGGATCATTAGCTGCGCTACTATGCGAGCGAGATTAATAAAATCTATCGGATATGATACATCGGGTGATATCTCTTTCTTCGAGCAAAAACCTTTACAAGAACCACTCCAGCTGCAAAGCCTCCGATATGAGCCCAGTATGCGACGCCAGTTTCCACGGCGAGCAGGGCCAGCAGAAACTGATATGCGAACCACATTCCAATCATCACATAAGCTGGGACGTGGATCAATCTGATGAACCAGCCTAGAGTTACCGCTGTCCGGATTCTCACTTTCGGGAAGAGCACCATATAACCTCCCAACACGCCAGATATTGCGCCTGAAGCGCCTACAGCAGGAGCAGTCGAACCCCAAGCAGTGAGCGCAAAGACTAAAGATGCAAGTGTTCCGGAGAGCATATAGAAGACGAAGAACGAGAAGTGGCCACACATATCTTCGATGTTGTCTCCAAAAATGTATAGGTAGAGCATATTGCCGAAAAGGTGAAGTAGTCCTCCGTGAAGAAACATCGAAGTGATCAAGGTATAATATCCTTCTCCCATCGCGATCCTTGCCGGAGTGAACCCGTACTCGAAGATTATTGTGTCAAAGTCGCCCGTTATCTGCCAAACAAAGACTAAAACGCATGCGGCAATGAAGAGCCATGTTACAACCGGCGTTATCGATGACGGGTTCTCGTCTTTAACTGGAAGCAAGCTGCACCACTGGCGTTAGAAATGTATGTTATCCAGAGGCGTCAATATAGATGTTGCTCGATTCACGGCATCGAAATGTCGCTATTTGCGTTGTGTCTTAACTCGCAATGAACTCATACGCAGTTCACGCACGATAGACAGGTCTACGTATAAAACGTTATAATGCCAGAAACTTCGGATACTAATGGACTGGTGTGCAGATTGGTTGGCAAAGCTGCAATAGTTCTAATTTGTGACGGTATGGCTGACCGTCCAGTCCAAGACTACAAGTTCAAGACACCTCTTGAAGTGGCGAATACCCCCCATATCAGTAGATTGACCAAAGCCGGCTCGGTGGGCTTAATGGACCCGGTTAGACCTGGTGTAAGGCCGGGAAGTGATGTAGCTCATTTCGCTTTGTTGGGCTATGATCCTTACCAGTACTATACTGGTCGAGGCTCACTTGAGGCTGAAGGAGCAGGGATAACTCTAAGCCTTGGAGATGTCGCTTTCCGCTGTAACTTCGCGACGGTTGATGAAAATATGAAGGTCTTGGATCGGCGGGCTGGAAGGATCAAGGTTGGAACGAGTAAACTGGCGAAGGTTCTCAATAAAATGCAACTGGAGGCGGCTCCGGGCGTGAAAGCGCGGTTTCAAGAAAGTGTTGAGCATCGAGGTGTACTCGTCTTCAGCGGTGAGGGTACCTCTCGAATGGTTTCAGATGTTGATCCGCATTCCACCGGTGTTCGAATTTTGAAGTCGAAGCCTCTGGACGCTAGTGAAGAAGCGGCGAAGACCGCTGAAGCATTGAATGAATTCGTGAGGAGATCATATGTACTGCTCAAAGACCATCCGGTCAATGTCGAGAGAGCGAAGAAGGGTCAGAAGCCTGCGAATATAATTCTTCCACGAGGCGCCGGAACCCTTCCGTCGATAAAAACTCTTCCAGAACTCTACAATATAAAAGCCGCTTGTATAGCTGCGGTCGCTATGGTTCGAGGAATCTGCAAGATTGCTGGAATGTCTCTCCTCAATGTGAAAGGCGCCACAGGAGGCTTAAACACAGATTTTCTCGCTAAAGCAAGAGCAGCTGTGGAAGCGAGTAAGGAGAATGATCTTGTCTTCGTTAACGTGAAAGCTTGTGATGTAGCATCGCATGACGGAGACTTCAAGACGAAGGTCAAGGCGATTGAGAAGGTCGATGAGATGATCGGCCTGATAATTGACAAAGTTGGCCTAAGCACTAACTATTTTGCAGTGACCTGCGATCATACCACTCCAGTGAACATTCGTGATCATACCTCGGACCCGGTTCCTCTGGCTATGGCAGGGCCTGACGTTTCTTCCAGTAGAATACCGAAGTTCACTGAGAACCACGCAGCAGCTGGAAACATCGGAAGGATTCCAGCATCGAGTCTCATACCCATCCTCATGGACTATCTAGGAAAGGCAAAGAAATTCGGATATTAGACAGCGCTCAACTCTTCGCGAAACCAATTTGTGCGTAGGTTTCATCAAAGCGTAATGCATTGAGCCGACAAAAAATTCTTGAGAGGAAGGATCTCGGTTACAAGGGTAATGCTGACTTTGCGGCCGATGCTGTTAGAAGACAGGGAGCCTGAGCTTGAAGCCTTAACCCGCCAGGTGGAGGAGACGCCTTAACGTGCCACGAGAACTGTGGAACTGAAGCAACAATGTCAGTCTCTCCACGTCTTTTGCTGTTTGTAGAGTGTGACAGATGCAAGCGGTCTTGGTCAATAGATTCAGATTCATTGCCAGCTCCGATACGGACTCAAACTCTTACTTGTCACGCGTGCCAAAATCAGTTTAATGTATCGCAAGGAATCCTAAACCATTTCTGCTCAGAGAATATTTTTGCGGCGTATATTATCAAGAGTTCTTGGATCGAGACCGGTACGACTGATATTCAAGCTGGTCAAATTGCAACGGTCAATTTTAAAACAACTCCGGCAAAGGTGTTCAAGATTTTTCTGACGCCAGATCGGTTGGTAATCCTAGAGCCTACACATATTAGTACGAAGGGTTTCAACATCATAAGTTCGACATCGGCTGGTGAACCCCCAACATCAGCAATCGTAAACTGGTTCGCATTTGGGGAATCTGAAGGCTACCGTGCTGTTCCTTGGAAACAGGCGCTCGCTGATTCCAAGAGTTACGAACTGCAAAAGGATTCAAACATGGAAGTCGTCACCTCTGAGTTGGCTTTCGAATTGTTTATCGATGAATTCCTCAGAAACAAGCTCCGGCTCAGACCAAACACTATGGCTTGGCTTCTAAGGCGAACCATAGAGGAAAAAGTTACACTCTGGTATGCTGAAGCAATAGGTCAAAAACTCTCAGAACGATTCGAGAGAGAACATGGAGCATGGAAGAAAAACACGAAAGAAGTTCGCGATGGAGTTGTCCACAGAGGCTATCAGACAAATCTCCAAGAAGGTAAGAACGCTTTCAAAGCTGTGATCGAATTGATATCAAGAATTGATGAAGATTGGTTTCTTAGGTGACGCACTTTTCATCTACGAAATCGATCATGGGGAACGAACAGAAGTAGGCTCACGTACCTTCCGCTTTTTCATATGGCGGGACCGACGCGCGAAAGCCTTGAAACTCAGCCTCAAAAAAGCTTTCCTCCAGAAACTCGGGACCTTGAGCTTCAAGCGTTAATCAATAAAGTGGAGGAAACGCTTTGAACGTCTACGAGAAGTACGGAGGTAAACACCTTCCTCAGACTATATAGCTTGCTCAATGCGTAGTAACATTGAGAATCCGATTCTGGTTCGAATAGTTAAGAGTGCAATTGCAAGCATGACCGAGAAAGCCACGACTGAGCATTGAATTCTGGGTTGAGCAGGAAAACTAGTCGTCTGTGGCAATCGAGAAATTGATATATCACGAAACCACTGGATGTGAAGTGACGCGAATTGGCAGAACAGAGTTTTCAACGAGATAGTAAAGATTCCATCGAAAAGCAATATAGTACAATCATACTTGCCAAATTTCCACGCTACGCAGAGTTCTGGCAGAAATTCATAGGCGGCAAAGTTGATCCGACTGGTCGTTTTTCAACAGTACCTTACGGACTCTCATTTTCAAAGAGCTCGTTGTCAACAATTGATGTGAAAGCAGTTGAGAGAGACTACGAGGAATTGGCAATGGCCCATTACACGCTCTTTTGCGAATTGCTTGGCGCGCATGACGAACTCGAAAATCTCAGACTAACCCTAAAGATCGCTGATCCCTGCGAGAGATTGTTCAAACATTTCAAAACTTTCGAGAATCTCTATTCACACATGTCGAACGCCATAAATCAAGTATGCCACCTTTGGGCTCTCCTGTACGACATGAAGGGCCTGCAGCGGAGGAATAGGAAGGGAATGTTCGTGGGTTCCCAGACACGTAAGAATCTCAAAAGAACCTTGAACTCGCATAGTCGACATCTTGCGATTAGACTTAAAGAGATTGAGAATCAAATTGACTGCTACAGAAACAACTACGTTCACTTTGCTCATGGCATTTGTATAGTTACCGAGAGCGGATTTCATGTTCCGAAAGTTCCTCCGCGGAATCCATTGTGGAGCAACATGACTCAAACTAAGGATTGGAATGACACTGTCATAAGGTCTGAAAAAGATCTTTCAAATTTGGAAACTCTAATTAATGATTTGCATGAAAAACTCATTTACGAACTGAAAGCTTTCTTCACGAGCAAATCGATATTGGTGAAATACTGATGGTGTCCAGCCGATACTGCCCAGATTGCGGGAGCACTATGGTTGAAGAAAGGATCATCGCAACTGGTGGTTCTATTCTGTGGAGATGCCCATCAGGAAAGGTTTTGAAGTGTCCAAACTGTGGGTACGCAACCCCCATCTGAGTAAGCTCACTCACGAAAATCTGAAAGAATACCTACTACAGGATATAGATGTCTGGCCATATATTCATCCCGATAAGACTACATAAGGTCCTCTTCATGAAGAAGAAAGAGCGGCGAAAAGAGCGGTTAGAGATTTCCAGGAAAGACATATTCTGGTGTTATCCTGGCTTCGTGATCTCCGGTATCCAAGGCTCTACGCTCACAAACGTTTTCACGCCTATCTCATGCACTTTCTTCAATGCTTCAATGCGCCTCGTGTTGCCTGGTGCATAAAGCTCCCAGAAGGGAATGTCTTCAAGAGATGTGATGGTGAATCCGACTTCAACGTTGCGATGACCGCGAATCAGATCGTAATCTCTGGTCACTAGCGGGCTTTTGGTTAAAATCAAAACATGAAAAGGTGAGCCCAGTAGGATCTCAAGGACCTTTCTCGCCAGACCTGTCACAGCTTCAATCGGTTGATATGGATCCGTTATGCTGCAGAACATGATCCGCGCGGGGCGGAGGGTCCTGATATCTCGTCTCGCTAGCTCAACCGCGTTCTCAACCATCTTGACGTCTCGCCAGTCTAGAGGGTCAGGCTCAAATCGTTTGGTCATCAACCGTGCATAGCAGTACTTGCAGTTGTGAGCGCAGCCATTGTAGATATTGGCGTTGTAATCTGTCCACTCGACTCCTGATCTTCTGATTAAAGTCCTACGCTTAATGACCATGACTCTTCTTCTCTAACTCACGCTTAGCCTCGTAGAGGGTCAGGAAGTGTCGATCTCCTCGCTGTCGAGGCCGCTGGTCCAAGCCTTCTCACTGAGAAGAAAAGCTGGCTATTTGGAAAAAACTGGAAAGCTAGCTTTTTCATCACGGAGAAAATCGTTTTGCATTAATCTCAACCCAGACGTTTATCGTGCTTTCAAGCTCTTATGCGATGCCTACTCGAAGCCCTTTCCATCGCACGCTCAAGTTGAATTTGGAAAGATTTTGATTCTTCAGCATTCATATAAACAAGACTGGTGTCTGTGATGGATGCCTTCGAAGCTATCTATGGAAGACGCAGCATACGCGCATTTTCCACGAAAGATGTGACTAAGACACAGTTGACGAAGATTCTCGATGCGGGAAGACAAGCACCTTCCGCTGGAAACCTCCAGCCTTGGGAGCTCGTAGTCGTTCGCGATAGTAGAAGGAAGATGGCATTGGCTGAAGCCGCTTACGGACAATACTTTATCGCTGAGGCGCCTGTCGTGATCGTCGTCTGTGTCCACCCGGCAAGATCGGCTGGACGTTATGGACACCGAGGAACGAACCTGTATTGTATTCAAGATACTGCGGCGTTCATACAGAACATGTTGCTTGCATCTTATGCACTCGGATTAGGTTCATGTTGGGTAGGAGCTTTTAGTGAAGCAAGAGCAGCTGAAGTGATTGAAGCACCCAGCAGCATCAGGCCGGTAGCGATGATTCCGATGGGTTTTCCAGCTGAATCTCCATCGGCCCCGCTGAGGAGAAGCTTGGAAGAGATTGTTCATGAGGAAAGGTTCTGATCAATGCTCGCAAGCTTAATTGGAAGATGAAGCCTAGGCTATTACTGGGATAGATGCTTGAAGTACAATCTCATCGTCGATGTTTACGAGAAGATCGAGGCGACGACGAAGAGGCTTGAGATGACCGATCTACTTGTGGATCTTCTCAAGGAGACTCCGAAGGACGCCATAGACAAGGTGGTTTACCTAACCCAAGGCAAGCTTTATCCAGATTACGTTGGCGTCGAGCTCGGGGTAGCGGAGAAGTTGGCTTTGAAGGCGATGGCTATCACGACGGGGCAGCCAGAGGAACAAGTCGAAAAAAATTACAAGAAGACCGGGGACCTCGGCGAAACAGCTGAAAAACTGTTAGCTAGAAAGGCTCAGCTAACCTTATTCCAGAAACCTCTGACTGTTGAAGCGGTTTACGGTGCTTTCGATAAGATAGCTCACGCATCTGGTCCTGGCTCAATAGATGTGAAGATCAAACTGTTATGCAGTCTTCTTAATGATGCTACGTCGAAGGAAGCTAAGTACATTCTTAGGATGGCTTTGGGTAAGCTGAGACTTGGCGTAGCTGACATGACGATCCTAGACTCCTTAGCGATCGCTTATGCTGGAGGAAAGGAGGCTCGAGAGGATCTTGAGAGAGCTTATAATCTCTCATCTGCCCTTGGACACGTCGCGAAGACCGTAGCTTACGAAGGTATAGGAGGAATAAAGAGATTCAAGATAACCGTTGGAAAGCCTATCAGGCCGATGCTTGCAGAACGTCTTTCAACCGCGTCCGAGATCCTAGAGAAGCTTGGAGGCAGAGGCTCCGCTGAGTATAAGTATGACGGCTTACGGCTGCAAGCGCACGTATCAAAGAATAAGATTACTCTCTTCTCTAGAAGACTGGAGAACGTAACAAGCCAATTTCCGGATGCTGCTCAATTGATGAGAAAGAGCACGAACGTGAAAGACGCTATTATCGAGGGAGAATGCGTTGCCTTAGACCCTGACACCGGTGATATGCAGCCTTTCCAGATGATCTCTCAGAGGAGAGGGCGAAAGTATGAGATAGAGAAGATGACTGAGGAGATACCGATCGGCCTCTTCCTCTTTGACCTCCTTTACGTTAAAGGTAAAGACTACACTCTCAAGCCTTACTTGGAAAGAAGAAAAGAACTGTCAAGAATAACCTCCGAGAGCGAAAGGCTGAGAATAGCTCAACATGTGATCGCTGAAAGTCCCGAAGAGCTCGATCGCTACATGGATCAAGCGATCTCTGAAGGCTGTGAAGGGTTGATAGTGAAGTCCGTGGGATCCGACTCTATATACAAAGCGGGGGCTCGAGGTTGGATGTGGATCAAATACAAGAGAGAATATAAATCTGAGATGACCGATACAGTCGACCTAGTTGCTGTTGGAGCATTTTACGGTAGAGGAAGGCGCGCTGGAAGCTATGGCGCGCTTTTGCTTGCAGCGTATGACGAAGATGGCGATATCTTTCGAACTGTCTGCAAGTGCGGCTCAGGATTCACCGACAAAGATCTAGCTGAGCTACCGAATATGCTCAAGCTATACGAGACCAAGCATAAGCACGCTAGAGTTGACTCGAAGTTGACTGCAGACGTCTGGTTCAGCCCAAGCCTAGTTCTAGAAGTCATTGGAGCTGAAATAACTCTAAGCCCTATTCATACGACATGCCCGAACGCTATCAGAAAAGGAAGTGGACTGGCAATCCGTTTCCCGCGATTCACTGGCAACTATAGGCCTGATAAGGCACCTGAGGACGGAACCACCGCGAAAGAGATAATGCAGATGTATCAAAGCCAGCTGAAGAGGATATCGAAAGAAACGTGATGCCTTGCCTTAGGTTTTCGCTCTCAAACCTATCTTAAGCGTCACGTTTTCTAGGTTCGCCAATAGCAACAATCATGAAACAAGATCAATTATTACCTGAAGAAAGAACTGAAATCCTGTCTTCAACCTGAAGGCAAAAGTAGCCGACGCATGGTCTCTGGAGAGTTCCAGTTTCCTGATCCTAGAATACAACTGAGATCAAAAAACAATCCAAGAAACAGCCAAACAACGAGAGAGTTTAGTGGGCCCGCGGGAACTCGGAGCATTCTTGCCGCTGAAATCGGTTCTGAAATAGTACGCTTATGTCTCCATAGGTTCTCCATTATTCAGTTTCTCGATCGACTTTTGCTGGGGCTGGATTCGCATCCTCGTTCACACCCTCGGCTTACCGCTGATTATGGGCTGAGGTCGTAGCGATTATTTACTATCCTTTCTGCCTGCTCTCTTCACGTATCAACTAAAGGACGCTTTACCCTTTCCTAGTTCGCTCCATGTCCGGTATGTCACGTAGACCGCGTAGGTTATCAGCACAAGCGCTATGAAGTCGATAGCCTCGTGAAGCGTGAGAGCCCACTCCCCAGCCTCGTTGAGCATCTCGGCCAAGCAGACGACCGAGCTCGCTAGCAGGAAGACGGACATGGCTATCACCACCTTCCACGGTTTGGCCATGATGCCGCCCCTGAGGAACTTCCACAGCCACAGTGACATGACGAGGAGCGCGACGGATACAGCCAGCGTTAGGACATCAAAGAATATTGCTGAAACATACATCGGAAAGATACCACCTTGTAACTGTTTGCTACTTCATCCAAAGCATATTAAAGCATTTTGACAACAACGGGCTTGTCTAAATGAGATTTAAGAGGTGGAGCCTTGCATACATGAAGTCTTGTAACTTACCTGATTGATGATTGAAATTAAGTATTCAATTGGTAAGTCTATTGGAAGTTAAATGATTCTAACGCTAGTTATCTCTTGTTTTCCATAGGCGACTTGGCTGCTGAAGAGCCCCCTCAGGCTGGAAACGTCTCTCGGTTCGTGTGCGGAGGAGTTGAGTAGAAAGAAGGCAGTTGTTCTAGGCTCGGGCAGAAGCTGAAGCACGCTCCGCGAGAGGAGCATGCAACCAGCCGTGAGTTCAAAGTTTCACATTGCCCAGCTCTAAGCCTGAGATGCGTCAGTTTCTGCTAGCGATAATAGCCAAAGGCTTATCCCAGTGGCAACTCGCCTATTCGTTGAGACGGAAGAACTGAAGTTGTGAAAGGGAAGTCTTAAGGACACTCATACTTCTATGAAGCCTTACGGTCGATTTGCACCGTGAGTTCAAATGGATGTAGTCTCGAAGGTTGGGATTCTCGGCGTTCCATACAACGTCGGCTGGAGGGGGGAAGGCATAGACAAAGGACCTCAAGTTCTGAGAAACACTGGACTGGCTGAACGATTAAGAAAAGTTGCTCGTGTGGTCAAAGATCTTGGCGACATCGAAGCATATCTGCCGTCTTACGACGCTTCGAATCCGAAGCTTCTCAACTCTCAGCAAGTCATAGCGTTATGTAGAGTCTTAGCTTCAAGAGTTGAGGAGATGTGTCGAGATGGATATTTTCCATTAATCCTAGGAGGAGAGGACAGTGTTCTAATGGGAATAGTCGAGGGCCTAAAAAGAGGTTTGAAGGAACGAATAGGCTTGATCTATTTTGATGCTCACGGAGATTTCAATACCCCTGAGACAACCCCATCAGGTCTAATTGGCGGAATGAATGTTGCGGTTGTAGCCGGTCGCGGTCCGGAACTGCTTACAAACATGTTCGGTTATACTCCACAACTACCTGAAGAGAATATAGTTCTCTACGGTACTAGAGACCTCGATCCGCCTGAAAAGGTCGCCCTTGAGAATTCGCGAGTTCACGTTTACTCCCGAGCGAAAATACGTGAGCTGGGCGCTGAAGATGCGATGAGAGATGCTCTTAAAAAGCTTGAACCGGTATGCGACAAGATCTACGTCCATGTGGACCTAGATGTCTTGGACCAAGGCGATATGAAGGCACAAATTCTGCCAGCTCCAGACGGATTGTTCCTTCCTGAAGTTACTTGCGCTATCCGTACTGTGAGAACGACATGCAAGCTGGGAGGACTTGCCATAATGGTTTTCAATCCGCTCAAAGACCCGGATGGTCTTGAAGCACTTAAGATCGTAAAATTGATCGTCGAAGCGGTGAGTTGAGAATGAGCATGATTGAGAAGATGGGATCCAAAGACGGGTAAGCCCACTAGGATGAAACTCGCTGAACCTAGACTCTATGAAATCGTGAAGGATCTGTGGGCGTGACCACTTCCTATCTGCATTATCCATAAATTGCTCATTGCAGGTTCCAGGCATCGTTAATGGCTTTCAAGGTCCTTAGGGAACGGTATGTCAAACGAGAGAGTATTAAATACGACCTGAAAGAAGGTAGCTCTGGAGCTGTGAGGCTACATGGCAAGATATCTCAAGTCGCTAATCTGCGTGAGGTGTGGAGCTGAATACAGCTTCGAGGAAATCGTATACTCATGCAGAAGATGCGGAGACGTACTTGATGTAACTTATGATTATGATGCTATCGCCGAAGTTCTCAACAAGAAAGTGCTCACCGAACGAGCGCCGACTCTTTTGAAGTATATGGAATTTCTACCCATTCTGGAGCCGAAAAATGTTGTTTCGCTCAGCGAGGGTAATACTCCTCTCATAAAGTCGAAGCGACTCGCCGAGAAGCTCGGAATGAAGAATCTATATGTCAAAGATGAAACGCGAAATCCGACCGGAGTCTTCAAGGATCGCGCCACCGCGATGGCTGCAACGAAAGCGCTTGAGTTTGAGAGGGATATAGTCGCGATAGCTTCTACTGGAAACGCAGCTGCTTCTATGGCGGGGTACGCGGCAAGAGCTGGATTGAAATGCATTGTGATGATTCCGGACACCACTCCGATAGGTAAGGTATCTCAATCTATAGTCTATGGAGCGAGAATCGTTCAAGTGAAAGGGAACTATGACCAAGTCTTTGATCTCGTAACACTCGCGTGCGAAAGATTCGGATGGTACAACTGCAATCCAGCCGTAAACCCCTACCGCACCGAAGGAAAAAAGACGATGGCCTATGAGACTTGTGAACAGCTGGATTGGAAGGCTCCAGACTGGGTGGCGGTTCCAATCGCGAACGGATGCAACCTCGCGGGTCACTGGAAAGGTTTCAAAGAGTTCTATGAGTTCGAATTCACTTCTGGCAAGCCAAGGATGATTGGCATTCAAGCGCAAGGATCGTGTCCAGTAGTAACTGCGTTTAATGAAAGAGCTGACCACGTGGAGCCAGTTATTCCGCATACTTTAGCAGGCGCAATCGCCGTTGGTAAACCGAGAAACGCCACGAAGACTCTCAAAGCGTTGAGAGAGTCTAAAGGTGCGGCAGAGTCCGTTTCGGACCATGAGCTGTTAGAAGCCCAGAGGATGCTCGCAAGCACTGAAGGAATTTTCGGCGAACCTGCTGCAGTGGCTCCTCTTGCCGGATTGAGGAAGCTTCTCGAGAAAGGCACGGTAGATCGAAGCGATAAAGTCGTCTTAGTCATAACTGGGAACGGACTGAAAGATCCGGAAGCTCCTTTGAAGACGGTGGTTAAACCGCCTCTGGTTTCTCCTAATTTGGAAGAACTGGAGCCTCTACGGTCGAAACTCGCAGTCTAACTTCTTTCGGAGAAGCTTCTTCCGTATTCTTTTCCTCAATTTCTATTCCAGAGCTTTGCTATGTTGGTAATATCTGTTAGCTTCCTTAGGCGTCTGAATGGTCCGTTGTCCGCTCTGTTAGGGCTCTATCTCATTCTAAAGACTCTCTATAACACCAAGATGCGTGTGTCGATAGCTGCCTCTCCTTCTAGATATACAAAGGCTTATATTAGAATCTGGTCGATAGAAA
>Ga0315314_1002737_pt1 | contig 14344 bp, 11 predicted proteins | sample TDP9_MG_FD_203631 | JGI IMG/M metagenome (GOLD analysis project Ga0315314, IMG submission 203631) | Freshwater sediment microbial communities from Lake Towuti, South Sulawesi, Indonesia - TDP9 | ecosystem: Environmental > Aquatic > Freshwater > Lake > Sediment | place: Indonesia: South Sulawesi...
ATTTTAGAAAAGGTGCGCAAGACAATTACCGTCCAGCCTTTTTTAACATAGGGAAGCGTCTTAGGATAATCTTTTCTGGTCACATATTCTTGGTAAGCCTCATCAAATACCACTATTATTTCTTCCGGCAGATCCTTCATAAATTTTTTTACTTCCTCTTCTGTAACATAAGTTCCTGTGGGATTGTTGGGGTTGGCGATAAACACTATTTTCGTCCTGCGAGTTATTGCTTTCTTCATTGCCTCCAGGTCATGTGTAAAATTTTTCATGGGGACCTTTTTCACTTGACAACCCATCAACTCTCCGGCCATCTCGTAGCGAATGAAAGCGTGTTCCGACACTATGATTTCGTCAGTTGGGTTCAAGAAAGTTTTCCCGATGATTTCGATTATCTCATCCGTTCCGCTACCGAGGATGATATTTTCTGGCTTGACTTTTAACCTTCTGGCCAAAACCCTCTTTAAATAGAAACCGCTCCCATCTGGATAGAGATTCACTTGATTAAGGAATCTTTTCATAGCACTGACTGCCCGAGGGGAAGGACCTAGGGGATTCTCGTTGGAAGCCAATTTGTCGACCCTGGCGAGACCCAATTCTCTCTTCACGTCGTCGATTGGTTTACCAGGAAGGTACGGTTGAAAATCTAATACATTTTTTCTCACAAGTTTTTCAATCATCAACATATCCTCGGAAATCACTCGCTCCTTGGATAGGAACCCAACATCTTGAGAAGTAGACATTCTCTTTCTAGTTGCCTCAGAGCCCGTCTCACATTTTCATCCTCAAGGTGTCCTATAAAGTCGACAAAGAATATGTACTCCCAGGCTCGGAGCTTAGTCGGCCGGGATTCGATTTTAGTAAGGTTGATATTATTTTCTCGGAAAGGAGTAAGCATATCGTGAAGCGCTCCCACCCTGTCTTTTACGGAGAAAAGAATGGAAGTTTTGTCTTGTCCACTTTTCGCTGGAAAACTTTTTCCTATGACCAGAAAACGCGTGAAATTTTGCACATTGTCCTCAATGCGCTCAGCGATTATCTTCAAATCATACAAAGAGGCTGCGAGCGATGAAGCTATTGCTCCACTCTCGGGATCTTTCTCAGCCATCTCCGCAGCCTTGGCAGTGGAGGATGTCTCCACCAGCTCAGCATTGGGTAGATTGTCTTCAATCCAATTCCTGGACTGTGCAATCGCCTGGGGATGAGAATAGATTCTCTTTATTTCCCTCAACTCACTCGCTTTGGAAAGAAGATTATGAGAGATTTCCAGAAGTAATTCAGAGCAAATCTTCAATTCCGAGGTGACAAACATATCCAAGGTGTGATTGATGACACCTTCCGTCGAATTCTCAATGGGAACCACTCCGTAATCCGAACGACCCTTTTCTACCTCTGAGAAAACATCGGCTATACTCTTGACCGGCGTAAAGGCGGCATACCTACCGAAATTCTTAACTGCCGCCAGGTGAGTAAACGTAGCCTCAGGTCCCAGATAAGCTACCCTCAATTTCTTCTGCATAGACCGGGAAGCATTCAATATCTCCTGGAAGATCCCTCTCAATGTTTCATTGGGTAGTGGCCCTTTATTTTTCTTGAGGAGTCTATCCACAATTTTCTTTTCCCGATGTGGAGCATAGAATTCCTGCTTTGTCTTTGCTTTCAATTTTGCAATTTCCCGGGCTGCTCTCGTTCTCTGGTTCAGCAATCTCAAAATTTTGTTATCTATCTTATCAATTTTTTGACGCAAGTTTTTCAAATCCATAAACTACCCTCCAATCTTTATCCGCTAACCGGTGGTTTTATCTCCTCCAGACTCGGGATCTCAGATAGATCTCTTAATCCAAAGTAACGTAAGAATTCTTGGGTCGTTCCATATAGAATTGGGCGACCCGGTAATTTTTTTCTCCCCGAAATTCTAATCAATTTCCTTTCCAAAAGTGTCCTCAACACACAGGAAGCATCGACTCCTCTTATCTTCTCTATCTCTCCTCGGGTAACGGGTTGCTTATAAGCAATAATTGAGAGCGTTTCCAAGGCAGGCAGAGAGAGTTGAAAAGTAGTTTGTGATTTGTAAAGTTTCCTCACCCAGCTTGAGAATTCGCTCCTAGTACAAATCTGGTATCCTTCAGCAATGTTTACAACTTGCAGCCCACTATTTCTTATCTCATATTCTTTTTTCAAATCTTCAACAGCGCCTTTTATTTTGTCATAGTTATCCATTTCTATGATTTTAGCCAATTTATCTATACTCAACGTTTTATCAGAGAAAAATAACAAGCACTCGATTATATTCTTTAATTCTTCTCTCTCCATTATCCTTGTGCTACCAATTCCTGTTTTGCTCTGTAGATCCTTATATCTCCAAATGGTTTTGCCTGACGAGCAAAAACCATTCTCAAGCGGATGAGCTCTAAGAGAGCCAAGAAAGTTACTATTAGAAGTCTCTTCGTCCTCTGGCCAGAAAATATCCTCTCAAAATTGACAAACCTTCTATTTTCCAAAAGGTTCAGGATTTCACGAACTCGATCTTCAACCCTGATGTCTTCTTGAATTATTTCTCGGACTTCTTCTTCAGCCCGAAATACCACTCTCTGGAAGGCATCCACCAGGTCAAAAAGTGAAGCCTCAATGGTGTAGTCTTCCTCCCCAGGAATCACAGGAAGACGTCCATAGATGTTCCTTTGAATTATCTCTCTCTCCTTCAACATACTGGCTGCTTCCTTAAATTTCTCATAGTCCAAGAGTCTGGCTGCCAATTCTATTTGGTAATCTTCGGGTTCTTCCTCTTCGACCGTTTCAATGAATGGGAGCAACATTCTCGATTTTATGTGGATTAAAGTAGAAGCCATTACCAGGAACTCTCCGGCAAAATCCAGGTTGAGTCTCCTGAACAGTTTTATGTAGTTCAAATAATCGGATGTAATCTGCGCTATGGGGATATTGAAGATATCGAGTTCATTTTTCTTAATCAAATGGAGCAATAAATCGAGCGAACCTTCAAATACCTCCAATTTCACCGTATACGCCATCCATTCTCCTTATATACCAATTGCTTCTCTCGCTTCCTTAAGCGTTCCCCTGGTAATTTTTTGGGCTCTGAGACGCCCCTCTCCAAGGATCCTTGCGATCTCGTCTGGATTTGCCTCCAAATTTCTCCTCTTTGCCTGAATGGGCTCCAATCTCTCTATTAGAACTTCGCTCAAAATTGCTTTACAAGCTACACAGCCCATATTTCCTCTTTGACAATCGGAAGTTATTGAGTCTAACTTCTCTATACTAAAAATATTATGCAGCCCGTATACAGTGCAGACATCAGGATGTCCGGGATCATTCGCTCTAATCCGGCTGGGGTCAGTAATCATAGACCCGATTTTTTCACGAATGACCTGTGGAGGATCCGACAGGAAGATGCAGTTGTTGTAACTCTTACTCATCTTCCGGCCATCGGTTCCTAAAAGTTTTGGCACTTCGGTCAAAAGAGCCTGTGGTTCGGGAAAGACATTCCTATATAAGAAATTGAAGCGCCGAGCAATTTCCCGGCATAGTTCCAGATGGGGAAGTTGGTCCTCACCCACAGGCACAGCATCTGCCTTGTAGACCAAAATATCTGCCGCCTGCAAAACAGGATAGCCTAAAAACCCAAAAGTGGAAAGGTTGCGGTCTTTCAATTCCTGTTGCTGCTGCTTGTAAGTCGGACACCTTTCCAGCCAGCTTAAAGGAATAAACATGGAAAGTAGAAGATGCAATTCCGCGTGCTCCACAACATGGGATTGGACGAACATAGTACACTTTTCGGGATCGAGACCTGAGGAAATCCAGTCAATAACCATTTCTCTAATATTGCTTTTGATTTCTGAAGGGTTTTCATATTCTGTTGTCAGCGCATGCCAGTCGGCTACCATGTAGAAACATTCGTATTCATCCTGTAGAGCTACCCAATTGGTGAGTGCCCCTAAAAGATGTCCCACATGTAGCTTTCCACTGGGACGCATTCCACTCAAAATTCTTTTCTTGACCATTCTAAAATCCCCTTCCTACCCACAAAAAGAGCAGATCGTAAAGGAACTGAACAATAGGTAGAATTATTCCCCAGAGTAACCCTGTCAAAAGGAGGAAGAATATAATAATAAAACCGAAAGGAGCAAGCATCTCATACCTCATAGCCAAATAGCGTGGCAATAATCCCGAGAGAATTTGCGAGCCGTCCAGTGGTGGAATGGGAACGAGATTGAACACTGCAAGCAAAAGATTAATAAGAGCGCTGAAAACGAGAATTACTAATAAGGAATTCTTTAACTGCTCCATAGGCAAGTAGCTCAATATCCATACTAGAAAGGAAGAGACAATTGCCAGTCCGATGTTGGAAAGAGGGCCAGAGGCTCCCACTCTCACCAGATCTACTCGGGGATTATTGAAATTGTAAGGATTGATGGGAACGGGTTTAGCCCAACCGACAACAAATGGGGAACGAGAAAGAATCAACAGTAGAGGAAATATTATTGTCCCCACTAAGTCGATATGGGGTAGAGGATTCAACGTTATCCTCCCCGCATATCTTGCCGTATCATCGCCGCATCGAGAGGACATCCACGCATGGGCAGATTCATGAATAACAATTGCAAAAAAGAAAATAACCAGAGCTACAGGTAGAGGAATCATTTGGAAAACAAGAGAAGGATTCCTCGCTATGTGTTGAAGCGTAAGCATGCATCGACCGGTGAGCCAAAGCTACACTCCTTCGGTCTCTTTCACCTCCTTTCGCTTTGCTTCAGTCGGTGACCTGCCTGCTCACCGACTCGCAGGCGTCGCTAACCCGTTCCTCCTTATCCGTCGGAACAGCGACCCTCCTATTAAATAAAAAATTTTATCAATCTTTGGAGTAATTGTCAACGACAAACTTTATCTCAGAAGATGGGCTTTTCACAATTCCATCAAGTTTAGCCCACAGCAATTCCTCCAATATCTTCTTGAAAATGGGGCCTTGCTTATACCCCATCCTTTTAAGCTTATCGCCTGTAGTATGAACCCTCACCTTGCGTATTCTCGTTAGGTATTGATAGACCCTTCTTTCAACTAATCTATTCCTAGCCTCTAAAACAATAAACAGAAGTGCCTCAACAGGTAATCCTTTCAATGTTCGATATAGTAAACTCGGTTTTAGCTCTGATTCCTTAAGCTTCCCCAGGATTTCTGATAGGCTTTCTCTTCCTTTGTTTATTTTTCTACTTTGTTCCCTTGAAAATTTAAAAATCTTACACAGATTTTTCACATCTAATATACTTAATTTTCGTACCAAGATCAGAAAATAGACTATCCAGCGTTCCATAGCCTCTTCCTTGAGAAGAAATGCGAATCTGAAAAAGATAGCTTTAACTCTTTCCAGGTCCTTTTCCATCTCTCGGGTTAATCCAATTCTTGGATGGATTGACTTGAGAATCCCGAATTTATCCAATCTCAAAATTGCGTCCTTGGGTTCGGGCTCGCTTAAGATGGCAATTATTTCCTCCCTTATTCTCTGTTTACTTAACCGTCTAAGAATTTTCAATTTTAGCGCATCCGTCGCCAGTCGCTCTGTATTTCTGTCCATCAAGAAGCCATATCTCCCTTGGAAACGAATTGCTCGAAAAATGCGAGTGGGATCCTGGATGAAGCTCCTTTTATGTAGGATCCTAACTACTTTCTCTTTCAAATCTTTCCATCCCCCGAAGAAATCGACCAATTCTCCGTATCGCTTAGGATTTAATCTTACAGCCATGGCATTGATGGTGAAGTCTCGGCGATACAAATCTTCCTTTAGCGAACTCTTCTCTATAGTAGGCAAGGCTGCGGGAAATTCGTAAGATTCCTTTCTTGCCGTGGCAATATCTATCTTAATTCCACTCGGTAGACTGGCCACCGCGGTGGCAAACCTCTTGTGGGCAGTAAACTTGCCTCCCAGTCTCTGGGCCAGATATCGGGCAAAGGATATGCCATCTCCCTCAACAACTAAGTCTATATCAAAGTTCTCTACGCCCAATAGAAGGTCACGCACGAAGCCACCAACCAAAAAGACTTTAAAGCTCTTCTGTTCACCTATTCTACCCACTTTTGCCAATAAACTCGCTATTTTATAAGGAAGATTTCTGTTTAAAAGCAGTGCTACATTTTTCTTAGCCAGAAGGCTTTCATCAGGTGCAGTTTTAGATGTGACTTTGGTCTTCAGGACTTCTATCAATTTTTTCTCGGCATCTCGAAGCTTCATTCCTCTTATTGTAGCCGAGGCAGCACTAGCGTGACCACCTCCTCCAAAGACCTGGGCAATTTTACCCACATCTACAGACTTAATTCTACTACGGGCAACCATGCGAATTCTCCCTTTCGTCTCCAACAATACGAAAATGGTATCCAGATTTTCGATATCGCGTAATCTATTGACAATCGCCGCCAGATCAGTGATATAGTCTGGAGACTTCAACTTAATAATGGCAGTTTCTATTCCGTTAATCTCAATTCTCTTCTCCAATTGAAGAAGCTTATGTAATAATTTAACCTGATTCTTAGTTAATTCCCTGCGTATGAAGTCAGAAACGACGTTCAACTTTGCTCCTCTGGTCAGTAGAAAAGAGGCTGCTTGTAAATCTGAAGGGGCGGTGGAAGGAAATGTAAAAGACCCGGTATCCTCGTAAATTCCCAGAGCAAAAAGGGTTGCCTCTTCTGAAGAAATTTTGATTCTTCTCTTCTTTATGAGTTCTACCAGAATAGTGGTAGTGGCTCCATAGTCTCCTCCTATATCTACCGTTCCAGAAAGATCACCTTTGGCGCGGGGGTGATGGTCGTAGAAGTGAAGGATTAATCCAGAATTGTTAAGAGCTTTCTTTGCCTCTCCAATTCTCTTAGCAAGGCGTGTATCTACAACTATAAGTCTTTTGACTTTTCTAAAATCGATTTTTTTCTCACGTTCCAAGTCTATCAAATGGGGATGCTTTTCTAGATATTCTCTCACATCCTTATCAGGTGAGCCGGGCAAAACAAGTAAAGCCTTAGGATACAATTTTTTTGCTGCTAAAAGAGAAGCCAAAGCATCAAAATCTGAACCAATATGAGTCACGGCAACATCCATTTATTTAGCCCTCTTTTTGTATATTTATTATTTAATTTAACCTATTTTAAGCAAAAAGTCAAACCAATCTTTTTATGCAGTAAATAGCTTTGCTAGCCAATGCCTTTCTGTTGTTATCGCTCCTTGGGGACAGAACTCTTGACAACAGAAGCATCTAATACAATTTGAATAATGAATCGAAAATCTACCGTCTCTATTCTTTTTCACGCATTTAACAGGGCAGTTTTCCAGGCAATCCTGGCAACGGTTACAAAGCTCATCTATTATCTTAGGTTTTGGTGAAAGGAAACTTTTTAGCCACTTCAGCAGAAATTTGGGAATTTTCTGGGAAACATCTTGTGCCATTCGCTTGAAATCTTTTACTCGTAAATCCTCAATTCTTTCCCCCAAAATTTCCACATGTTGAGGATGAAAAAGTCCTCTTTCCACAGCTATTCGGTTGGTAGGAATATCCAATGGGTTTTCATAGCCAACGAGCTGGCAGGCAACAAAATCTAAAGCCACGGGATTTTTACTGGCAATAATTGCTCCTACTTTTCGAGGAATCCCGCTGGCCGGGCCATTTCCCTCCATTGCCACAATTCCATCCAGAATTACCAAGTTAACTTTTATGGTGGCTAAAAGATCGAGAAGCATTTCCGAAAACAATTCTCTGTCAGTCAATTTCAAATGGAATTCAGTCTTTCTCAGTCCCGGGATGAAACCGAGATTATTCTTTACCGCGGCAGTAATGTAGGTTAAAGGGTGAGTCTTTAATTTGGGAAGCGAGATTATTACATCAAAATCTTTTATGCGTTTAGTAACCGTAAACTTTTTATAGAGGCATCCTTTACTATTCTCCACTTCCATGACATCGTCCTCAAAAGATAGAAGAGGAATTCCTGTCTTTTGGCTAACTTGTTCCAGTCCACTAGTTCGATACGCTCTGGCTAGTCCTGTAAAAGTTACTCTCTCCCCAGGGCTGTCTCCAATTGCTGGAATCCCTTTAGCTTCCTTAACTAAATTGACCACGGCCTCGACCAAATTGGGATGAGTGGTTACTGCTTTTTCCGGAGGCCTCCCTGAAAGAAGATTTATCTTAATCAACACTTTCTCTCCGGCTTTGACGAATTCGCCAATTCCACCGAGCAAAGCTAATAATTTCTTTAGAGATTCCTCTAAAACTGGGAGTTCATAACTTTCACAACTTACCACTGCAACTCGATCGGTCATCTTCTGTCTCCGCTCTCTTCTCCATTTCAAAGACTAATTTTGTCTTCAGGTTTATAAGGACACTTGATGAATACAGCCCGAACGGGAGACGGGGAGTCGTTCAGGATATCGTGTTTATCTCCCGGTCCCAACCGGAAAGCATCGCCTGCTCCCGCCAGATATTCAGCGTCATCAATCAATAATTTAGCTTTCCCTTCTAAGAAATAGAATGTCTCCTCAACTTCCCTATGGTAGTGGGCTCCTAACGACTCTCCGGGCTTCAGGATTAAAATCCCCCACTCCATCCTCGGCCCTCGGAAAAGATATTTGGGACCGGAATCACCAAATCGGAACTCTCTATCTTTTTCGTTAACTCTTTCCATAAGCCCTCCTTCTGTTGCATTAGTTATCAGTCACCGTTTTTTTGATATTTGATATTTGATTTTTGATATTTCATTTTTAATTTTTAATTTTTGATATTTGATATTTGGCTTTTATCATACACTATCTTTTTCAACAATGATAAGACATCCTCATAACTAACCTGGCGAGGACTTCCTCTCGTCGAGCTTGAGGTAAGAGATTTCTTAGCAAGCTCGGAGAGGTCCTTTAACTTTATACCAAATTCCCCTAAACTCCGGGGAATTCCCAGTTCCCTAACTATCCTCTCCACTGCCAGAAGAGCCTTAGCTCCCGCTTCTTCTGTTAGACCATCTATTTCCTCTCCCAAAGCAGTGGCAATAGATTTAAATTTGTGAATACTTGCCGATAAATTAAATCCTATTGCATGGGGCAGAAGTATGCCGTTTGCCACACCGTGAGGAACTCCAAATAATGCTCCCAAAAATGCTGCCACTCCATGAGCAATGCCCAGGCCAGAATTTGTGAGGATAATGCCGCCCAGAAGACTGGCCAGACACATCTTCTCTCTTGCTTCCAAGTCGGAACCATTGTTGTATGCAGGAATTAAAGCCTCTCCCACAAGAGTAATCCCCTTAAGTGCTAGAACGTCTGTTAGAGGATTCGATTTTCGGGAAATGTATCCCTCGATGAGATGACTCAAAGTATCCATCCCGGTTGAAGCAGTTATTTCTTTGGGAAGGTTTAGGGTCAAGGCGGGATCGATGATGGCTATCCTGGCAAACAAATAGTTGCTGCGAAAACTCCTTTTACTTCTCGTGTTCCTATTGATAATTACAGAATTTCTGGTGACCTCTGCTCCGGTCCCGGCTGTAGTGGGAATGGCAATAAAAGGAAGACCGTACGAATTTAACCTTTTAGTCCCTTCGCCCTCCAGATATTCCGCTACCGAATCGAAATCCTCCTCAACCCCGAGTCCGGCAATTGCTTTAGCCACATCAATAGCGCTTCCACCACCAATTCCCACTATAACCTTACATCTATTCTGACGAGCCAGAATTAGACCCCTATCCACCATCTCAGTATCAGGTTCCGGAGAAACCTGGTCATAAAGGAAGAAGTCAATATTTTCCTTCTTTAGAATTTGCCTAACCTTATCTAATATACCAGTCTCCTGAAGAGCCCTCCTTCCAGTGACAAGAAGAACAGGATCTCCCAGAGACTTAACTTCCCTACCCAGTCTATCCAAACTCCCCTTCCCGAAAATTACCCTTGTGGGCAAGGAGAATTCCCACATTCTTCCTCCCTTATGTGAATCAGCCTGTGTTTCCCGATACATCGGGACGTTCGCTTCGCTCTCTCATTTCGTCTGGGCGCTCACCGTCTCGCGCCCGTGCCTTTCCCTCACTTCGCTCGGTCGTCGCTCCTTATTCGTCGCGACCGGCGCCCCTTCCACAAAGGTTATCATCTATGTTAAGGCTTCTTTCTTTCCATCTCCAGAAGCCAGGAATCCACTTCTATATCCCCGGGAAGAAGCCCCTGGGCAATCTTCCATTCTTTCTTCGCCTTAGCTTCTTCTCCCAGCCTCCAGTAGATAAGGCCCATATACTTATGAATAAGAGGATTGAAAGGATTAATCTGATTAGACTCCTCATAATTTCCAAGTGCAAGTTCTAGCCTGTCTTGAGTAAACTGGAGGGTGGCGAGGTTTGTATAGGCTGGTCCGTAGTTAGGATTAACCGTTAGGGATCTCTTGAACGATTCCTCTGCTTCTCTAAATTTTCCCAGGGCGATGTAGGTCTTACCTATCTCATTGAGAATGACAGGATTATTAGGTTCGATTCTCAAACCTTTCTCATATTCGATAAGAGCAACATCAAACCTGCCTCTTTGGCGATAAATATCTCCCAACCGGATGTGCCCACGAGCTCCTACTCCCACGTACTCTTCCAGTTCGTCGACTTCCTTTCCCTCTTCCTTTAACTTAAAGCTATCCAACGCTATTCCCGGAATCTCTTCCAGATTCATCCCCTGTAAAAAGTCTCTTAACACAGTCTGAAACTTTTCCTGGTCTATCCCAAAGAATTGCCGGAAAAGTTTGTCCCCCTGCTCTTCCACTGTCTCAAAGTTTCTCTCTCCTCCATTCCCGCTAGCTCTGCCAAGCTCTTCAAGGAAATGGATTAACTTCTCCTTTCCGTGATGCTGGAGTAGGTAATCCACTGCCAGAGAGACTTCGGCAAAGGCTAAGATTACCTCCTCACGGCTGTCGAGGGTGGGCATGCCTTTGCTCATCTTCCTAAAATCGATCCATCTTCTCTCTTTTGACGCCCAGGAAAGGGAGTTTCTATAAAGGGGAATTAGATAGTTTGGTTGGTGGACTCTCCACCCTGTCTCATAGTACTTAGCAAAGCCTTCATTTAACCACAAAGGGATATCTAGTCCTGTTATTTTGGCAATAAGATAATGCATAAATTCGTGAGCTAAGGCATCGAGCCAGCGATAACCATATACCAAGCAACGAGGAGAGATAATCATAGTTCGGTTAAATTTACAGATTCCGATTGCCCCGGATATTTCAATCTGCCTCTGGGAAAGACTGGAAGCGCTGGTGAATGCCTCAGTTGTAGGATATATTTCCACCAGAACTTTCTCTTCTGGAAAATACCCCAGATCATCTCCTATTTCTTTATAGGCTTTCTCTAAAGCATTGAGGGCATAGTCAACGAGAAGATTATCTCTATCGGCCAGACGAAGTATAAAATGTTCACTTGAATAATTATTAAATTCTTTAGTGATTTCCTTAGTAGCTTGAACAAAGGAGAAGAGTCTCTTTCGTTCCTCATTCTGCGGTTCCATAAGCGATGCAGTTTGCAGATATTCTGCTGCTTTATCATAGCTTCCCTGATAAAAATAGGATAATCCTAGCAATCTGAAGGAGTCTGCTCTCTCCGGTTTCTCAAGCACGGCCTTCTGAGCTAGCTCCATTGCTTTCTGGACATTCCATTGATTTAAGTATCTCTCCCCATCAACGATTATATCCTCAGCATAAACAAGATTGAGAGGGGTTAATAGGAAAACAGTAAATAGTAATTTTATCAGACGAATCCTGATTCTCATGGCTATTTTGGAAACTGCGGGCGTGCTTACTTCTCAAATATACTCTATAGTGCTGGGAGGCTTGGGAGTAATATCGAAAAGGACCTTGGTTACGGAAGGTATTTCTTCACTAATCCTTTTTTGAATCTTTTCTAGGACCTCCCACGGGATTCTAGTGACGGAAGCAGTCATTGCGTCCTTGGACTCGACACTCCTGACCACTATTATGTTCCCAAAGACTTTCTTCCCTGCAGCCATTCCTGTGGCCCTATCGTTCATAAGAACTGCAAATGCCTGGAAGGGCTTTAATCCTTTTGTCTCTTCCTCTACAATCCTGGTTGCTTTCCTGACCATCTCCACTCTCTGGGGATTAACTTCTCCTACGACCCTCGTTGCCAGACCGGGTCCGGGGAACGGCATTCTCTGATAAATCTCTTGCGGCAGCCCCAATTCTCTCGCCACATCCCTCACCTCGGGTTTATAGATTTCTCTCAGAGGTTCGATGACTTGAAATCCGTAATCTCTGGGATCGATTCCTATCTGTTCGAGAACATTATGCTGAGTCTTAATACCTCTTTGAGTTTCTGAGATGTCCGCAGCTATCGTGCCTTGAATAAGATAGCTAGCGTTACTCTCTTTTACTACCTTTCCTAATACTTTGTAGAAAGTATCTCTGAACTTTTTCCTCTTCTGTTCAGGGTCTTCAATTCCTCTAAGCGCTTTAAAGAATTCATCTTTTGCATTGACCAGTTTAACCTTTATACCTAAATTTCCCAACTCCTTAGACACCTTATGCGGTTCATCTTCTCTCATCAGGCCGTCGTCAATAAAAATAACAGTTAGTTTTTCTCCCAGCGCCTTGTGTGCCAGAAATGCACAGGTTACGCTATCTACTCCTCCTGAAGTAGCCACCACAGCAGTTTTGACTCGCACAATTTTTTTTATCTCCAAAATTTTCTCTTCAATAAATTTCTTCACCTCCCAAGCCATTTAAACATCCTCCTTTCTTTAAACCTCCTTCCGCTAAAGCGAAAGTTTAGCTAATTGGGCGACCATAAACGTCGTCCCTACGCGACTTACGGGTTCGATGAATCGAACCCCTACATTAATCTGGGGATGAAGGGATAGTTGCAGGAGCTTCAAATCCGTCCCGATGCATCGGGACGGATTTAGAGCGAGGTTTTACTGACCGAGCGACTCCGAAATCTACCCCTTCATCCCAATTGCAGATTCGATGAATCGAACCCCTATTCTGTGAGGCGCCGGTAGTAAGCCTTGATCAGTTCTTCGTAAACTTCTGGGTATTTTTCTTTGAGAGCTTCCAGAAGCTCTTGACGGAACTCCCTAGGTGGTTGGTACTCACGAGCTTCTGGGATCTTTACATAGCCTTCCCTGAATCCCATTCTCCCTCCGGGAAGGGATCCTCCCCTTGGCTGTAGGAAGCCCACAAGAGGCTTCCCTGCTCCCTTTGCCAGTTCAGTCAATTTTTTGGAAGCAGAAGCAAGGCTCTCTTTTCCCTGATCCAGATAGTAGAGAGCCTCTCTCTCTTTTTCTAAGGCAGGCTCGGTCCTCTTCTTCTCCAGTTCTTGAGATGCCTCATCCATTGCGGACGAAGCTTTTTCCATATCAGAGATAATTTTTGGGCCAATAGCCGAAGTCGTGCTGGAAAGTTCCTCCAACTTCCGCCTTAGTTCTCCAGCCCGGCTCTCAACATCCCTCTGTTTTTCAGCCAGATTCTCCAGGTCGGAGAGTTCCTCTTGTTTGAACACTTCTACTTCCTCTTTCTCAAATTCTAACGATTTTGCAATCTCCTTTTCTTTCTCTCTTAGACTTATAATCTTCCCTGCAATTTCGGAAATGTCTCTACCCTTCCCTGTCAAATTCTCCTTCAAAGATAGTAGGTCTTTCTCTTGAGGAGTCAGTTCTTCGGTCTCCTCTCTTCCCTGAGATAATTTAGACAGTTCATCGGAAATTTTCTCTTTCTCCTTCTCCGTCTTGAGAGTGAAATTGTCCAGAAGCCCCACCATACTATTTAGGCTTTCGATAGACCCTTTCAACAACTCCTTTGCCCGGCGAGGAGTCTCTGCACATAGCTCATTCAGAACTTCCTTCATCTTCCCCAGGACCATGAACAAATTCTGGTAGATAGCGGGGTACACCTCCACATAATTGAACTTTCCTTTTAGATTTTCCAGTGTTTTTTTCGTCTCTTCTATTACTTCCTCTTGTAACTTAGCTAACTGTTTTAACAAGGATTCTTGCTTTTTAAACAAGGCTTCCAATCGCTTCTTATTGAGTTGGTCTGTTCGGTCAACCAATTCCTTTTCCTCTGCAATCAATTTCTCCAATTCCTGGGAGTAGACACTCGCCTTTTGAGATAGTTCAGGAGAATTCCCAAAAGACGGGACTTGACTGGCAGTAGCTTGCAGGGCGGTCATTGTTGAGGAAAGCGTGTTAAGTAAGTCCTTCGCTATCCTTAACGCAGCTTCCAGCTCACCCTTAAGGATCTTATCGGTCATATTTTCTATATGCTTGGACATCTCTCCTAGGTCAAGACTCTTGATTGCGTCTTGATTGATGAATTCTTCTGGTAAAGTTTCC
>Ga0315314_1002738_pt1 | contig 14342 bp, 24 predicted proteins | sample TDP9_MG_FD_203631 | JGI IMG/M metagenome (GOLD analysis project Ga0315314, IMG submission 203631) | Freshwater sediment microbial communities from Lake Towuti, South Sulawesi, Indonesia - TDP9 | ecosystem: Environmental > Aquatic > Freshwater > Lake > Sediment | place: Indonesia: South Sulawesi...
ACAGATCAAACCTATGCCACTGTTACAGCTGTCAACAGCGAAACCGATCTAACCATCTCAGCTAACATCTTTGTCCTGGGAGAGGCTTACACTATTGAAGGATCCAGGACGAAGTTAATGGGATGGTTTAGAGCAGAGGAATAAACCTTGCCTAACCTATTTTTGGGCTTCCCTGTACCAAGGGCTAAGATTGCCTCAATGATCGAAGGCTCCGCCCCACCTCTTGAACATGCCCCCTGGCATGAGCCGGACGGATCCGATCCTATCATCTTACCGGCAGACATCATCGCAGGACAAATCGTCAAATGGACCGGAATTAAGTTTATAGGAATTGACGCACCAACAGGAGGTATACCAGACCTTTACAGTGGTAAGGGTCTATTTTTCCTTGATACCTATAACACCCTTGACGGCTACAGACAGACAAAGTCTGTTACTGGCTCAATCCTTTTAACTTCAACCTATGTATACATCTCTACAGGCTTAACAGCAACTGGAAGAGCAGATATTTTAAAAGAGACTGGAGGAATAACTTCTAAATACTCATGGGAGAAAGGCTGTAACTTTTTAACCAGGGTAAACGTTGCTCATGGAAATGATTCTGGATCTCTCCAATTCATAGGAACAGGCTCATATGGAGACGGAGAAAGGGGATTCGGATTTGAGTTTATAAATACCAAAATTAGGGGTTATTCTGTCAATGGAGGGACTCAGGTTTACGTAGACCTTATAACGGGCTTAGGTAATGCCTATTCTGCTAATTATGAGTTTGAGGCTATCTATACCCCAGGTTCTAAGATAGAGTTTTATCTCGATGGAGTTAAAAAGGGGGAGATCACCACCCAGGTGCCAACAGGCACAGGAAATAGGGACTTCCTATTGCGACACTATGTTAGAAGCTCTGAGAATGTAGAACATAATATGTACATCTACTACTCTAAGTTTTGGCAAGGTGAGTAAATGGAATACTTCTACTTAGCTATACATGGAATTTTAACCCTGGGCTTAGTTGTAGGTTTTTTAATCAGGATAGAACACAGGCTCACAAGGCTTGAGACAAAGGTGGAGAATTTAGAGAGGCATCTTAAATGCCCAACATCCTAATTATCTGGAAAAAACCAGCAGCAACATTTGAGATCCCAGCACCACCGGAACCATCGTTAACCCCTAACTACTTAAGAACCGATCTCACCCATGAAATAATAACGGTGCCACCATTGCCACCAGCAAGGCCAGCTTTTTTAAACACACTTATTAGCCATTTTTTAACACCGGCAGCACCACCGCCACCTTTTGAGGATTTAGGTAGTTTAGGCCCATATCCACCAATCAATAACCCATTATCAACGGAGCTTAGCCATGCAATGTAAAAGAAAAATAACCGCAGAGATTCGGGCAATCTTAAAGGATAAAAAGGGGAGGGTAGTAAAGAGATACCCTAAAAAGATGGCCCATTCCCTGATAAAACAGTTTATCCAATTCCTTTATATACAGATTGCACAAAACACCTTAACTATCAAAAAACAGGATGGAACAGACAGTAACCCTGTAGCTCATTCAACCAATCTTCAATGTGTTGGTGCAGTAAATGATTATAATGAAGGCATCGTTATAGGAACCGGAACAAATGCCGTAGCAATGGACGATTATAGTCTCCAAGCTAAAGTTACCACAAACATCGCCTTTGCAGCACAGGCCTTATCTTTAGCTTATCCAAGTGCAAGCACGGCGAGAATATCAATTTCAAGAACCCTCACTAATAATACAGGCACCACCTTAGGAATCAGGGAGGTTGGGTTACTTTCAAAGTCTTATAACCTAATATTCTTATTCGACAGGACCCTTTACTCGGTCGATGTACCCAACGGTTACACAATAACCTTTACATACACCATCACCATAACCCTATAGGTTATTGAATCCTGGTACGGCCTAAACCCTTGACTTAAGATTTTATCGGCCTTACAATCAATCCTGATAATAAGTTTTAGGATAAATCCATGCCTACACTCCTTGGAGACCCGTATTCACCGCTTTGGAGGGGAAAATACCCTCACATGCTTGAGGAAGATCGCCCCGTCTGGGAGAAATTTTTGATCCAAAACCTCGAACTTTTTAAACGCATCTACTATGATGTCAGGGTCGGAGGGGTTTACCCGGGACCAGAGTATGGCGATGAAAAGATGAGAGAGATGTTCTATATGAACACCGCAAAAAGAATTGACGCGTTAGGAGAGTTAGAAGACCAAATATGGATTATTGAAGTAGCTTTAAGGCCAGGGTTAAGGGCAACCGGCCAGTTATTAACTTACCTGGCCTTATGGTATGATGACCCCAGAATCTTAAAGCCAGCGAGAGCTGTACTTGTAGCTCAATCTGTAGATTCAGATTTACAAAGGGCATTAGAACTAAATGGAGTGCTGGTACGATTCTCTATTTGAGTGCGACTGTGCAGGTATTTTTGAAATGATGAAGGTCCCATGTGCAGGAACATGGGACACCAGGACAATCGTAAGAAATCCGCTAACCGGCCAGGTACCCTTACCATCCCCTATTCAACAAACCCTTTTAAATAGGATTAGCTGGATCGCCAGCTGCGGAAACTTATACGTTTTTGACCTAATTGCTCATGACAACTGGAAGACCAATTTGTGGCATTATTACATACAGGCTCATTCAGTGGTAGTTTGGTATGAAAGCGCTGGTGTTTGGCTTTACCAACCAAAGGATTTGAATCCTAAGTCTTGCTACTATTTAGGACGATGGCCCTGGTGCTGGGACTTTGACTTCTATAGGGTTATCTCACCCCATGGATCCACTCCAATCCCACCACAAACAAAAGCTGTCTATGAAAAATTAACTTCACCAGGTTTTGTCTTCCCTAAAGGAAGACATATTTTGCCATTCAATCTAACAACCTTTACATGGACGGAGGCCTGGATACCAATAGAAGCCTATACAGATGAAGATCTCAAATTCTACTTCGGTGACCACATGGCTTTAAATCTCAGAGAGCAGGAAGCTATCTCAAAATACATAACTGAAAGGCTAAAAAAATGCACAGAAAAAAAATACCCACCATCTGAAAGAAAACCAAGAAGGATAATACAAACCCCTGAGGGACCAGTAGAATGGCCAGGAAAACCAATGTCCGAGCTTACAACTCCAACGCCAGGAATGCCATTACCAACCCCTAAAATGCAGCTCCAACTAATCCTTACTTATTCGCCTCCAAAAAGACCGGATGGCCTCTGGACTATTTTAGAAATCAAAGGCCCACTATAACCTTAGAAAAAAAAGATCTCAAAAATGCCCTCTTTTTCAACTTCTTATTCAAGTGCATGGTCAAAGCTAAGACTATCAGACAGAAGGCGTCCCGATGAGGTATTCCCAAGGGTACAGAAGGAAGAGTTCGAATCCTTAAAGAAGAATTATACTGAACGATTCGGGTACACCATCACAATACCAAAATTAGAGGACATCATACATTGGAAACCAAACGAGTTTAAAACCCTCGAAGAAGTCAAAGCACAAAAGAGAGAGGGTTTAATGAGGATCCTGGCTTCACCGGCCCCTGAATGGGCAAGGTACTATACAACTATCATGACATGGATGGATAATATTCAAGACATGGGATCTATTGTCTATCCAGCATTTTCAATGCTATGGAGATGGTCACCAAAGGTTTTTGGAAAGTTGCTTCCTATCATGGGATGGGTAATGTTAGGAACAGACCTTTTAAATATGGCTATAGCAGTAGGAAGGCTCCCAATGACAGGGATGGGAGGAAAGAGAATGATATGCGACTACTTTAGACAAAACCCATTCACAAAAAAAGCTCATTGGATGAGAAAGGACAGAATAAAGAATTATAAACCAGGAGTAGCGGATCTTCTACAAGTTATGCAGGTAACAGATCAATTTACAGGAGTAGGGCTTTGTTTAGGCCCCCTTATGGGATTTATTCAAGACTCCGTATATGGAGCCTACCGATACCTCACCGGCGAGCGAGTAAGAATAGGCTATGATGTCCCTGATATGTTTACACACGAAGCAGCTTCGCTTAAGGGATTGCAATATGCAGGCTTAATAGGATCAGCTGGACAAACCTTCAATGATGAAATGCACACTTATGCAAACATCGTAGGTGCAACATCAGCAAGGCTTTATACGCCTTACGCTCACGAAGCGGACTTTGTTGGATCTGTAGAAAACCCAATGGATATAATAATACCGGCGGACCGACCAACAGATCCAATCACAATAGATGTTATAAAGGAAGAAGGATTAAACCTTGAGGAAGGAGTAGGATGGCCCTACAACGAAAAAAAAGAGATTTCAGTTTCAGATCTCTGGGACGCACTACTACCGCGCACCTATGACACATTTAGGGAATATTCCCTCAGACATTCTAAAGATTGGTTTGGATACGTTAGTGCCAATATGCTCGACCAGGTGACACCCTCAATAGGCTGGGCTTTTGACCCAGCAGGTTATGTAGAGTATGAAGATACCCCAGAGATGAAGACACTCTTTAGAATGGTAAAAGACCCTCTCTTGCCAACCTCGATACCATCCAGGGCAGCAGCACAGGAGTTTATTGATTGGTGCAAGAGAACATACTTTGATATTGGTAAGTCACCAGGAACCTGGGCTATAAAAGAAAAATTCGATAGCCTGGGGATCCCTTACAGGGAAACTTATCCAGAGAAGTGGACACCAGAAACAGATGAATATTGGCCCAAGGACCTTGATATTTTTCAGTATAATCTTAAGTGACGGATCTTGTCGATCCCAGACTTGGATTTAAAAAGATACAAACTAAAAAATTACTCTATAGCTCCCTTAGCCATTTCAAGGCTAACGGAGCAACGGCGAAACGGAAAAAGCAGCGGGCGAAGGCGCTTTCGGGACTCTTTAATAAAGAGTCCCGAAAGGCCAGGCCTCCGGCCTCAGCAGGGGACTTGCCCCTGCTTCGGCCTCACCCTTAAGGGGTTTCGCTCTGCATCTTAGAAGGTACGACCTTACGCCAGCTAAGGTCTTTTCACCTTCTGATTTGAGCGGAGGCCTGGCCTTTCGGGACATTAAATCGCCCTCAAGCACTCTTCGCCCGCCTAAATACTTTTTTCCGTTTCGCCGGAGGGAAAAGCTAAAAACAAACCAAATTACTTAACTGTTTTCTCCAAGGTAATAATTACCTTGTCCTCTGTCCTCTCTGTCTTTACAACGGTCCAACCGAGAGGACGAACAACGTTAAGAATACGATCAAGCTCCAACTGCTTTAAGTCAACGGCCATCCATTTCACCCCCTTTTCTTAATCCTAATCTCCCTTAAACAAGGGAGGCAAACAGGGATATATTTAACGTCTTTAATACTCACCGGACCAAGACAAACACCACAAGTTTGAAAGATAGGTTTCTCATCAAGTTCAGATATAGACCCAGGGGAACCCCCACCCTCAGAGTAAAATTTTCCTAAACGTGACTTTTCATAATCATCAACCCACAAACGAGCAACTTCAATAGTCACACCGTTTTTAGCTGCATTCATAACGTAATACTTCCGCGCTACACTATCTTCGATAGACCCAAGCAATAAACCTACCTCTATCCCTATCTTACCACTACTAACCTCGGTTTGAATCAGCTCATCTGTTTCAAGAAGATCAATATATTTCTTAACTGTGACTGGGTGGCGACCCATCTTTTCGGCTATTTTATGAACACTCCAATCAAACCTTTCTTTAAGCCTTTTATAAACCTTACCTCGTTCAATAGGATTCAAATCCTCACGTTGGTCATTTTCTATCCCACGAATAACAATCACCTCATCGTCAGAAAGTGATTTCACAATGGATTTAATCTTAACCTCACCAATCAGACGATGAGCAAGGTAACGTCTATGACCAACTACAACCTCAAATCGCCCATTAGAGGGACGTACCAGAATAGGTTGAAGCAAACCTTCAGACCTAATGGATTCTGCTAATTCTCTTATTTTATCTGGATCAATTAGATCCCTGGCTGCATCGACAGGAGGATCAATTTTTTCGATGTCTAACAATTCAATCTTATCCACCATAAAAAAACCTCCAATTTAAATATCAAAAAATAGTTTAAACCTACCAATCCACTGAAGTCAAGATCAAAACACTCTCTCCCGCCCTGACCTAAAAGGAAGGTCACGGCTCTCTATCGTTCCTTTTAACGTCTTCTCATTCATTTATTAAAAATAATCTCCCCTCTTTTTGGATTCTTTAAATTCTGGCGAGCAAACAAAACATAACGGTAAGTCTCTAACAATGGTCACGCCAGGTTGTTTTCGTTATTACTAGGGTGGGGAAAATAGGATGTTGCTTTTTCGCAACATCTATCTTGATACCTTTAGTGATTGCTAATCCGTTCGGCCTACCACTCCAACCCTCGATCCGTTTATCAATCACAAAGAAACGCATCAAGGTGATCGTAAACGATCACGGGTCTATTTTCCCAGAAAACATCCTGTCATGCCCCTTGCACGAGACATCTTTAAAGCTCGCCTATAAAGGTATGTATTTTTCCGGTATCTTTCACCCCTCACAAAAAGGGTGAGAGGGGTGAAAGCCCCTCCAAAAAATCCAAAAAGAGGGGAGATATAGGATGAATGAGAAGATAAAAAAAGAGAACGATAGCAACCTGAAACCTTCCTCTTTTAGGGAAGAATCCTCAGTAAGTATGAGTGATCTCCGTTGCCCTGGTTGCTGTTGGATTAAGAAGTCAGACGAGTATTTTATGGTTTGTATTCACCTCGAATGCCCTTTTAATCCTTTTTACACCAAACCGAGAGTGAACAAAATTTTTAACGTTATTCATTTTGAGGAAAGATGTTTGTCTTGTTCTGTTTGAAATACTAAAATAAGGGAGGTGATATTATGTCATCGATTAACTACCCTTCAGAAATCGATAAAATTAAGGCTTACCAAATGTATAGGCCGATAATTTCGGACCTTTCTAAGCCACAGCTTGAAATCTTGATATTGCTTCTTATTAATGGGAGCGACCTTGATTATTCTTTTGACCTGGCAATGAGCTACCCAAAAGAAGGATAAAACCATAGGTTTATGGAATCCGATCCCTGGCAGCCAGGCCCAGAGATCACGGAGCTGCTAAAAATATAGTTTGAAAGGGAGGTGATACCATGACGACATTAATTCAAGCACCGTACAGCAGCGGAAGCAGGGCAAGATGTGACGCCAAGTGTTACAATGCTAAACATGAAAAATGTAAGTGCATTTGCAGCGGATTAAATCACGGAGTGGGTCAAAAACACGCAGCTAAAAACAGCCTTGAGACAAAACACCTCTATGACAACACGCTCTGCATAGTCAATTATGACGCCATCCCCGAGATTTTAGCCCAGCAAGAGCTTTTCCCACCAAAACTATAGATCATCACCTAAACCCCTGGTCCGAGATTCGTGGACCAGGGCACCCCTTGACAACCTATAGTCTTCTTTAATAAAATATACCCTTATGTTTTACCTCTTAATCATTCCCGCATTCCTTTTAGCGGAAATAAGGTACCTCATTCGCCATCCCTGGACATTCAACTGGACAGCAACAATTTTTTGGACTCTCATCACCTGCTTAGGTTTCATATTCATAACCAGTGAAAAAACCTTACCTCTAACACCCCTCACCCAAGCCATAGCCGTAGGTGTCTACTACATTCTTAAAATCAATCTAAACAGACGCAGGCCAAAGGTAATGAGACGTCATTACTTACACCACCACGATGGAACCCATCACCATAAACGAGACTAGTTTTTAGATCAAATTTTTAATCTTCTCTTGAGTCTCCATTAATAGGTCAATCGTCTCTTCAAACTCCTCAGGAGTTATCGTTTTGCCTTCCAAAAATTTAAGGTAAAAAGCTTTTAATGCTAATCGCAAGGGACCTTTGTGTAAACGCTTAAGGAGTGCCTCAACCTTATCAGGCTTTATAATTTTACCCTTCCGAATGCCTTATTTTTTTAGTTCCCTTAAATATTTCCAAAGTAGTTTAATCTCAAGGTATGATTGACCTAAAAAGTAGGTAATTATAACAAGCCATATCAGTATTAGTATATTATAGGCATTCATTTTAAATCACCTAAGCCGTTGATCGCCTCCCCACAAAGTGGCGTCCCCCAGGATTGACGGCTACCGTAAACGGCTGCCGAATACCTGTACCCTTCCGAACGGCTTATTCCTCTCCTTCTCTCTCATAGGTGTAGCATTCGGGAACACGAGTAGACGAACTAAATTCACCTATCTCAATCTCGTCATTCCCGCACTGGTTTTGATATGCTTCACTTTCTTTTGGGTCATGGAGATGAAATTTACAGTCCTTCATCTCACACAAAACCACAACTCGATTCATTGTTTCACCCTTCCGAACGGCTCAATCTTAATAAACCCATTTGAGGCTTATTATGTCAACGCAAACCGGCTGGTCTTTAAAAGCCTGGTCAATCAACTTACAAATATAACTTAGGTTCATAGGCATAGGATAGAGGCCCTTATCCGTAAGCTCAATGTATATCTTAATCTTTCTTTCCATGGTTTTTTTCCTTTCAGCCGTTGATCGACTCCCCCTCAATGTCGATCCCCTCAATGCAGTGGTTCTTAGCCACTAATGCAGAATAGAAAATCCCTTCCGAACGGCTCATTTTTGAGTAGTTAAATCTATACCTTGATTGGCTGCCTGAATCAAGATAGATTCTACCCACCACCGAAAACCGTCCTTATCGGTTTCGATAAGGAGGTTCCCCATTTCTATCTTAACCGTCGCTTGGTGTACGGTAAGGTTTGGTGGTGAGCTTGTTTTTCCAAAAAGCGTAATGTACATGCTCCCTCCTTTAAGCCGTTGATCGAGTTGATTCGTAAAAACCATCATGATAACCGCTGTGGTATGCGAGTTCTATTATTTCGATCAAGAGTTTCTCTTTTCTCCTTTCCGCAAATATCCTACTTTCGTAAGGCTCCTTATTATTCAAGAAGTCCCTTGCCCTTTGTTTTAACTGTTCTAAGGTTTCTGTGTACACCTGGATTCTCCTTTAAGCCGTTGATCGACTCACCCTTTTTGTCGATCCCCGCATATCGTATGATCGTCTCCGATCATATCAACGCCAACTACCCTTCCTAACGGCTAATTTTCTTAACCCACCCTACCACCCACTAAAACTTAAGAGGCCATATGTCAACTTCATGCGGCACCCTTGTCATTTCACATCACCTCACTTTCACCCTTCCGAACGGCTTTTAAAAAAGACATTTAGGGAGTTCGGGCAATCGTCCTACCTACCGCGATCCCAAATAGACCACTAAAGGCACTGGTAACAATCTCTTTTGCTCCTGGACCAAAAACATAGATTGAATAGAGCGTCAGCCCAAAAATACAGAGAATGACCAGGACCTTATCGTTTTGAAAAATCTCATCAACCGTTTTCATATGACCCCCTAAAAAGGTAAGGTTATATACTCCAAAACCTTAGGAAAGTAGTGTTTAAGGGCACTAACAATAAGCTCCCCTAAAAGCCTAACCCTGGCACCAAGGGAATAACCAAGATCAAAGTCATTCAGCTCTGTCTTTTCAGCCAGCTTGTCAAGCTCATCCATGGCTTTGACGGCTTCATGGGGAAGTTGATTAACCCGATCACCCAGTGATCCCCTTATGAAGCCGGAGTTTAATTTCCATGTGGACATAAAGTCTTTTGCTACCTTCCTCGATACCTCGGCATTTTCAAGGTCAACTTTACTTAACTGTAAAGCCCCTTTTTGTAAGGAAGTGCAGCCTAAAAGTGCGATCGCAAAAATTAGGTAAAGTACCGTTTTCATTTGCCCTCCTTAAACGATATGGGGTAGATCCTTAGGTTGAAGGTGATAATGATCCCCTTCCCAGATCGCACGGATTCCCATGCGATCACAGTCCTTTTCAAAGGTTTTGTTCTGTTTCCCATCATCAAAGACCACATCAAGACCGAGCCACCGTATATGATGGGAATCGTCAACCCCTCCAACCCCTTTATTGTGTTTCTCTGTACGCCCCCAGGAAGTCACGGAAAAAGCCCACCGGATACGAAGGACCAACACAACCTCGATAAATTTAAAGATCATTTGATCGCTCCCTTAATAGATAAAATAAAGTACCCACATGATTATATTAAAAGCAGCAAAGAGAAAGATTCCAAATAATAAGACTTTAAAGTAACAACGCATCTTAAACCTCTTTTTTAAAAACCCCTACTTTTAACCCAATCCGGTTTAAGACCTGGAAGCCAGATCTGTAAAGGGTCAAACCAACCCTGAAAAACAAGGTGACACCTTTGACAAAGGGCCACAAGGTTAGTGTGGTCACAGTTTAGAGGATTTTTGTCAAGGTGGTGGACAGTAAGGAGATAGCCCGATTTGAAATCGTCTTCATGACCGCAATTCTCACACCTCCAACCGGCTCGATTTTTAACTACCCATGAACATAAAGGCCAGTACCAGGGGTAAAGAGCGTTGTTAATTTTCACAGGAGCCCCCGAGCGAAGCGAGCTGAAGATATGGGTTAGTATAATATCACCTGGGGAGATCTTCTTTTGGCACACGAGACCAGGTTTTACTCCTTAAAGGAGAGGGCAAAGCCCTGATAAGGTGCTTTTGATGCCCGAAGGGCCTACCTTTTCTCTCTCCAAGAGCCTCGAATCACCACCAACACCCAAAGAACTACCAAATCCTAAACTCTTTGGGGTTCTATGTTGTGCCCATTTTGGCACACGAAAGAACGAGAAGAGACCCTTGACTCGATTCCCAAGTGCAATCAGGTAGTTAAAAGCCTTACCTTTGAACTTGTAGAGAGTGGAGGCAAAGAGGATTCTACCATCCTTTAGACCCCTAAAACGTCTCACGCGCTCTATGACCCTAAGCTCCTCAAGCCGGTCCAGTATACGGTTAAGGTTGCGCCTGGACATAGGCAGTTTGTAGAACCTCCTAACCAGTACGCAGATATGCCCCTGAGAGGGCCAGCAATAGGGTTTATTATGACTTTTGCCAACTGCCAAAAGGGTATACAGCACCGCTTCTTGTTTTGAGACCATATTTCACTCCATCTTTTTCAACATTTCTTCGATTTTAGGGTTATCCTTGTAGGCTGCTATGATGTTCATCAATAGGCATTCCACTTCAATGCTATTTAGTTCAAGTGTTAAAACCCCAAAGTCTATCTTCATGCCTTTCCCATCACCGGTGACCTCCGGTAAGGTGCCTGTAAAAGTTAGTTGCGTTACCTTCATTCTCGATCACCTCCATTTCACTCTAGATCCAGACGCATCTTAAGGCTTCTCGAAAAACGATAAACTCTTTCATTGGCCCACTTATTCTTTACCCAATTAGGATTGGCACCGAAGAGATCGGCACACATGAGGCAGAATTTTAGTGAAGGGTATATGGATCCATTTTCTACTTTTGAAACGTATTCTTCAGAAAAACCGGCCCTTTGGGCAAGGGACCCCCTTGTCAGGTTCCGGTGAATCCTCATTCTGTGGATGAAATAGGAAAGAGAGTTAGACCTTGCTACAAAACCATTTCTCTGGTAAAATGGAATATAATGCAGACCAGGTTGACAATGTATTAAGTGCATATCCCATACCAGGGAGGTTTTGGGAGAGGGCACTTAAGAGGGAAAAGTTAACATAATATATCTTTTTATCAGACGTTTTTTAGGCCCTCTCCTTTATAAACCATCCCTATAAAAAATTTCCCTTGACATCTATCATAGGATTTGTTATCTGTCAAGAGTGACAAAATGTCGCAGTGGGTGCGACAAAATGTCGCTATTGCTTGGGAACCTTAAACGAGCTAACCAGGCAAATTAAAGGGAGATCGGGTCAGTAAATACGAGACTTACCCGGTCTCCCTTTTTTATTGGCCCGATCTCCTAAATCAAACCAAAGGAGGTAACAACAATGGCAGAAGTTAAGAGTATGGCGAGAATCAAGGAAAAATGGACCAGGGTAACACCAGCCCGATCTGAGGATTATAAGATCGGTGTCTCACAGCCTCGAAGGGATTGGGAAAAGTCAGCAGTAGCAGCCAAAGAATCACATAAGGCAGCGATGGTCGCTGCTGCAGCAGCCGACTCTTTCGCTAAGGGGGTATCGAAGGCAGGGACTTCAAAATGGCAGGATCGCGCTACTAAGAAGGGACCGGCGAGATTCGCAGAAGGTGTCATGGTCGGAGGGGACGACTATGAAAAGGGTTTCTCGCCCTACCGAGATGAGATTGAGAAGGTGGTCCCACCTCCAAGGTTCCCAAGGCGAGACCCAAGGAACCTTTTAAGGGTAGGCGCCTACACAACCGCCCTTGGAAAGAAAAAGACCGGCTAATTTAGACTTCCCTGCTTGAAGATTTTTAGTAAAAATTTGGAAGGAGGTAGACCATGGCAGTAAAACAAAGGTTTATGCAAAAAACAGCCTGGGACATTGACAAGCTCATTCTAAAGGCAGACGTAGGGGAATCATTCTTAATCGAACAGGTTAAGATCGCAACCCAGACCCCTAACGAGTTCACAAGAATCACGATCGACAGGACGACTGTGGCGTGGTTATCCACATACAACATTTACACTAACCAATTTTGGTTTAGTCATGACCTGGCTCATTTTCCAAACCTCCTTGAGATCTTAAGACAACAAGGGGTTTTTAAGGGCTTCCCTGTGGGGGAAGGCCAGGAGTTTATAATTGACATGACCGGAGCTGTATCAAAATACGCCCGCGTCAATTACCAGATCATGGATCCAGGGGACATGAAACCAGAGATGGAAAATGGCAGCGCTTGTAAAGAATACCTCTACTTCAATTATGGAACCAATGCCTCAGAGATCGCAGCAGGCAAAGAAGGAAAAATTGACAAGTGCCTCACCCCTATAGAATTTCCAGACTTTCCGTTCGGTGCCATTGTCCCATCTAAGAAGCAGATCGACATCATTGGCCTTTGTATCGGAACATTTAGAAAAGACATCGAGTTCAACAACAAGTTCCGATGGCTAAAGATAATGAAGGGGAGGGAGGTCCTTTTCGATGAAGATCGAAAGGGTTTTTATTGTGCAGGTGGAATGCTCGATTATCCATTCCACGCCAGCGGATTGGGTAGATGGTATAATCCTTTACCAGAACCGCTAACCTTCAATCCAGGGGATGAGTTAACGCTCCTCGTAACTGTTGATGCAGGCCCATTGGCTGCCGATGCTTCCCTGATTTGCCTTGTAGAAAAAGTACGCACGATCGAATAACGGAGGTCCAAAATGATCTATAGACAGCCTTTTAAAATAACCGGCGTTGAGAACAAAATCACGCCGGCAGACCCAATCATTTCAACCCCAACTGAGAAAAAAAGGTTACTTTACGTCAAGGCTATCTTAAACGGTCAGGCAGACAATATACTCCAATTCTACCATGAAAATACAGTTGTAGGGGAGGTATATGATCGTTTGATAGACATAGAAGTAGATACCTGGAACACTAACTATTCAAAACCAGGGGTAAGAGAGAATGAGTTCGAAATAGGTTTTGAAATACCGGTTGGGGAAAAGTTCCTTGTAGCTATCAAATGCGGAGCAACCAAAAAGGACGTATACGGTTATTATGCCTATGAGCTTATCGCTTAGGAGGCTCTATGGCAAAACCAACACCAAAGAAAAAGGCACGAAGGCCTACCGTACCATACGAGCCTAAAGGATATGAGCTAAAAAGGATTTATCAAAGGATAGCCGGCGTTGGCCTTTTTGAGAACCTTGACCTTGACCCTAAATATCTACCTTGGCTCTACCTCGATAATGTAATCGTTAGGGCTTTCGCCCGAATAGTTGCCCAGGGACCTTACGGCCCTATCGTAGCAAAAGCCACAAAAGACGGATCTCTGGCTGTAGTATCCAGGGGGGGAGCATTTGACGACTACCTCCTAAAAGAATGGGCCTTCAATTCAGCTGGCGAAGTCAAGGAATTAGATCTTGCTCGCCAGGTTGAAAGAATAGACATTTTTACCTATGACGGTAAGGTTGACTACCAACTAACCAGGGATCTTGTCAAAGCCTATGGTCCTGCTATTGAGCTATTTGAAGATAGCTTCTACTCCCTGGACTTCTACACACGAAAGGTAAGGGCCACATGCAAGGCATTTACCCCAAAAGAAACCGGAACAGCCACCGCGACAGTTGCTAATCACCTTGTGGACGCAGCTGCAACTTTTGTGACTAACAAAGTGGCAGTAGGTGATGTGGTTGCAAACATCACAGATCAAACCTATGCCACTGTTACAGCTGTCAACAGCGAAACCGATCTA
>Ga0315314_1002739_pt1 | contig 14338 bp, 19 predicted proteins | sample TDP9_MG_FD_203631 | JGI IMG/M metagenome (GOLD analysis project Ga0315314, IMG submission 203631) | Freshwater sediment microbial communities from Lake Towuti, South Sulawesi, Indonesia - TDP9 | ecosystem: Environmental > Aquatic > Freshwater > Lake > Sediment | place: Indonesia: South Sulawesi...
GCGCGTCATCAGCCAACTTCTAACAGAAATTGATGGAATCGTCACTTTAGAAGATGTGGTTGTCATGGCTGCCACGAACAGACCTGACATAGTGGACCCCGCGATTCTTCGACCTGGAAGATTTGACCGATTGATTTACGTCCCAGAGCCAGACGAGAAGGCTAGGCTGGAAATCTTCAAGCTTTATATGAAGGACATGCCTTTGGCGAAAGATGTGGACTTATCCAGTCTGGCCAGCATGACGAAAAATTATTCTGGAGCAGACATAGAAGCGCTTTGCAGAGAAGCTGCACTGAATGCCTTACGGAGAGACATAAAAGCCAAAGAAGTCAACTTGGCTGACTTCGGGGAGGCCATGAAAAAAATTGGACCAAGCATACTGCCCGACATGGAGGCGTGGTATAAAGGTTTCATGAAGCAGGTTCGCCAAGTAAAGAAACCCACGACACCTGTGGCGTAGCCTTATGCCGTTAGGAGTAGAAAAATGTCTACAAAAACTTGGAAGCCTCATCCCCTTTCCACTGCAATAGTGGAAATTTTAGAAAGAAAGGGTCCCTTAACTGACGTTGAGTTGTACGACTTTCTAAAGGAAACTTACGAGGGCATGGGTTTTGGAAACCTGAACAAGACGTTGATGAAAATGGAAATTGAAGGCAGAGTCTACATCTCGGCGCTCACTAAAGGAAAAAGAAGAGTTGAATTAATCGAGAAGAAAGAGGGTTAAAACCCGACATCTCCTTCATACAGATAAATACTTCAAGATGTTTTTGGGTAACGGTGTAAAGATTTGGGCGTGAATCTAGGAGACTTGGTACCCAAAACCAAGGTTGACCTTAAAAGCCTAAGCGGAAAGTCCATAGCCATCGACGCCTACAACGCCCTCTATCAGTTTCTCGCCATTATCCGCCAGCCAGATGGAACCCCGCTAAAAGACAGCACTGGCAAGATCACCAGCCACCTAAGCGGCTTACTGTACCGAACTGCCAACCTCGTTGAGATGGGCATCAAGGTCGTCTACGTATTTGACGGAGTACCACCAGCCCTTAAAGAGGCGGAAATCAAACGCCGAGCCAAGATGAAGGAAGAAGCCTTAGTCAAGTACGAGCGGGCGCTACAAGAAGGCAGAATGGAAGAGGCGCGAACATACGCCCAAATGACCTCAAGACTGAAAGACTACATGGCTGAAGACTCAAAGAGACTCCTCACCCGGATGGGCGTGCCATGGGTTCAAGCACCATCAGAGGGCGAAGCCCAAGCAGCCCACATGACAAGAAAGGGTGACACTAACTACTGCGCCAGCCAAGACTATGACAGCCTCCTCTTCGGAGCACCCATGCTCGTGAGAAATGTAACAATAAGCGGAAGAAGAAAACTTCCGAAAAAAACCGTATATATTGAAGTCATCCCGGAAACCGTAGAACTGGACCATGTTCTTAAAGAGTTAGGAATCACCCGCGAACAACTCGTAGACATCGGCATCCTTCTAGGAACAGACTTCAACCCCGAAGGCATGAAAGGAATAGGACCAAAAACAGCGCTCAAACTAATAAAACAATACGGAAGCCTCAAGGAATTGCTACCAAAGCTGAAAGAGGCAGAGTTCCCGGTTGAACTCCAAAGAATACAGGAAATATTCCTCAACCCAGAAGTGACAGACAACTACAAATTGACCTGGAAAGACCCTGACATAGACGGCGTCGTAGATTTTCTATGTCGCGAAAGAGACTTTTCCGAAGAACGCGTGCGAAAAGCCCTCAATAAAATGACTGAGGGTTTAAGAAAAGCTAAGGGAAAAACAACCCTTGAAGCATGGTTTGGCACTTGACCAAACTATAGCCTATGTCCGAATTTTCCAGTCAGAGGTACAAACGCAACTCCACCCAAATTCTCCTCTATGATCTTTCTATCCCTTTTTCTAACTCTTACAAGAGTTTGGTAAAGGTGGATGCCCCCAACAGGGATGACCAAAAATCCTCCATTTTTTAGCTGTTCAATAAGGGGCTTGGGGACATCTGGAGCCGCCGCTGTGACCAAAATTCGATCATAGGGAGCCTTTTCTGGGTATCCCATGGAGCCATCTCCACAAATAATGGTGATGCGATCCCCGTATCCTGCTTTCTCAACGTTTTTTCTTGCAAGCTCAGCCAGCTCGGGGATTATTTCCACGGTGTAAACGTGTCCCCATTTTTCCTTTGGCGTGTCGGTTGGTGCCACAACTTCTGCTATGGTGGAGGCGTGCCAGCCTGAGCCTGCTCCTACCTCTAGGACTCTGTGCCCCACTTCCAATTCGAGGGCTTCATTCATTATGCATACCATGTTTCGCCCGGTTGACCGCTTGGATCAACCGAGAGGCGCTGAAATAGTTTGCCCAAACCCTATTGGAAGCGGGGAATCTACTGCCGCGTAGGACTTTGCTCTTTCTAAAAGAAAAGGCTGCCGACAAACCAGCCGTAACGCCCGAATGACCCTAGGCGACCGAAGGATTCCCTCTCTGATCAATCTCTTGATTAATTCTTCCCAAGCCTGATTCTCCATATTCCATCCACAAAGAATACTACAACGTTTGCCTTAAGACTTTGCGGCTCTATTTGACCGTGACCGACTTTGCCAAATTCCTAGGCATATCCGGGTCGCATTTTCTCTCGACCGCCATGTAGTATGCGAAGAGTTGTAATGGAATGACGTAGGGTATGGGTGAGAGAACTTCAGGCAAGCCCGTCGCTATTTCGATGTAGTCATCGGCCAAGGATTTTATTTCCTCGTCTCCATCCTCAATCACTGCGATGATGGATGCTCCCCGAGCCTTCATTTCCATGATGTTTCCTATGACCGTTTTGTGAGTATCATCCTTTGGGCAGATGAAGATAACTGGAAAGCCTGGTTCGATTAGGCTGATGGGCCCGTGTTTGCTCTCCCCGGCGGGATAGGCTATGGAGGGAACGTAGGCTATCTCCATTAGTTTCAGTCTGCCCTCAAGGGCTACGGCGTAGTTTATTCCCCTCCCCAGGAAGAAGAAGCACTGTTTGTCCTTGTACTTCTTGGCAAGTTGTTTAACCTTTTCCTCTTGGGTCTGAATAATCCTCTCAATGATGTCTGGCATTTGCTCCAGTTTCTCTTCGAGGTTCTCGATTTCCACATGGGAGATTTTCCCCCTACTCTTGGCAAGCCGCAATGCAAGTTGGGAGAGAACAGAAAGCTGGGAGGTAAAGGTTTTCGTAGCCGCAACTCCTATCTCTGGACCCGACTGTTGACAGACATAGACGCGGGCAACACGAGTTAGAGTGGATCCAACAATGTTTGTCAGCCCCAAGACAGTGGCAGCACGTTGCCTCGCACATTCCACAGCTGCCAAGGTGTCGGCGGTTTCTCCGGATTGACTGACAACTAGAAGGGTGCTGTCTATGTTGACGGATTTCCCATGCTGCTCAACAAACTCCGATGCAATAACGGGGTGGGTTGCAGAAAGTGCCAGTTTGGAAAACATATAAGAAGCTGCAAGACAGGCATTATAAGAGGTTCCGCAAGCCACAAGGAAAGCCTCTCCAGCTCGATCGATGAAGGTGGTCATGAGCTCTAGGTATTGGTCCTGTAACCTGAGCGTGTTTCTGAGGCAAGAAGGTTGCTCATGAATTTCCTTAAGCATAAAGTGGGGATAACCCTGTTTTTCAGCCATTTCAGGAGTCCAATCGATGACCTCGGGTTCCCTTGTAACCGACGTCCAATCAAGAATCTTCCGAATTTCATATCTTCCATCATTTAAAATGACCAGTTCTCCATCCTGAATGACAACGGACCTATTCGTCAATGGGAGGAAAGCGGGTATGTCGGATGCGAAGTAAAGGGCGTTTTCAGCGACTCCTACAACGAGAGGACTCTCTTTTCGGGCACAAACAATTTTGTCGGGTTCCATGACTGAAACAACAGCGATGGCGTAAGACCCATCCAACTGCCTCAAAGCTTCGCGCACTGCTTCGGCAAGGGTTAAGCCTTCTGTCAATTTTTCTTCAATGAGGTGGGGAATAACCTCGGTGTCAGTCTTTGATCGAAAGACGTGTCCACGCTCTTCGAGTTCCGTCTTTAACTCCGCGAAGTTTTCGATGATTCCGTTGTGAACAACAGCTATTTGCTCCTTGCAATCAGTGTGGGGGTGGGCATTCGCTTGATAGGGCGCTCCATGTGTCGCCCACCTTGTGTGTCCTATTCCAACCCGACCGGGGAGATCGTCCAGGTTATGCAGCGCGTGGACTTCATCAATTTTCCCTTTGTCCTTTTTTATGAAAAGCTTGTTCTCATGGACTGTTGCTGTTCCCACAGAGTCGTAGCCTCGGTACTCAAGCCTCTTTAGGGCTGTGTGGATGATGGGTACCACGTTGCCATTTTTAAGGATGCAACCAAATATACCACACATAGGTGATGCCTCAATCTCCTTGCTTCTGGAGCGCCCCCTTGTACAAAACTCCCTTCCTCAGGCTTTATTTAATCTAAAAAGACTTCTATAAGCATTTTTAGGAAAACGGTTTTAAAATTAAAAAGGAAATCATAAGGGTTTCCAAGGTTTTGAAACATGTTTGTGAAGACTCTTAAAAAATATTTTATAAGGGTTTCGTTTACAGAAAGCCTTTCTGTTAGTTTCTCTGACCGCATGCCACCACAAAAAATATGAGTCCCAAAGTCAACCATGAAAAAGGAGAGCGGTTTGGTTCTTGAAGATTTTCTCTTGCCTGGCGAAGTTGTAATATTCCAGAGTCGTAAGGTTAGAACCCTTAACGACCATTTTATTTTTTACATAACGGATCAGAGAATATTACTTCATAGACGTAGAGGAGTTGTTTTTAAGAAGGACAGAGTTATCTCCGAAAGAATAGAGAACCTTAGGACACTATACTACGATGAGAAGGGGTTAGTGAAAAAGAGGGGCGTTTTGCGCATCGAGACCCTAAGCAAGAAAATGGAGCCAATTGAGGGCAAAGTACCGGATATAAAGGCTGTATGGCAGGAACTACAAAAATACATTAAGAGAGAAGAATAGAACGATCAGCCCATTTTATATCCAGCTATGAGTCCAACGATGAGGCTACCTATGAGTGGTAAATGAAGCAAGAGAGGTGATAGCGCCCCCAGTACTGGGTCAATGTTTTCAAAAAATCTTGACACAGCGTTAACAAATTCACCGTAATTTATACCGATCACTTTTGCGTATACTAAAAACAAAAGAGAAAAGACAACTATTCCAAGGATTAACGCAATTTTGATAACTTTTCTAATAGCGTATCCGATGAAAAATCCGCCAATCCCGCCTATGCCTAATTGGAAGAGGATGGGGGCAAAGGCTTCGCTCACTATATGATTCACCCTACAACCTGTTAGGAACAAGTTGTCTTTTTTTCCATAGGTTTATGTAACTAATAAAACTAACCATCAATCAAATTATGTAGAGCGGTCAGCGCAAGGGTTTTCTGAATCTAAAATAAATATTTTTCATTCTTAATACATAAATGCAGAACGCAAATACCATTTTTTTCAGATGGGGCTTTTGCCACAAATCGATAAAAGAGGTCGTCGTCTATGTCACTGAAACTCAATGATGTCATGGTTAAGGATGTTATAACGGTCGGAGAAAAGGCAACAGTGAGGGAAGCAGTGGAACTCATGAACAAGCATGAAATAGGGTGTCTAATTGTAGTGGAGAGGGGGAAGCCTGCTGGAATAGTGACTGAAAGAGACATGCTAAGAAGAATTTTGCTCGAGGATAAAGACCCGAGAAAGACCAAAGTTGGCGAGATAATGTCGAAGCCCCTCGTGGTCGGAAAACCTCAAATGAGCATTGAAGACGCTGCGAAACTCATGTTCAAACGAAAAATCAAAAAGCTCCCTGTGGCTGACAACGACAGTCTTGTAGGCTTGGTAACCCTAACAGACCTCGTCCGTTCTCGGGAAATCATTAAGGCACTAAAGGAACTCCCCACCGAAGAAACTCCGAAGCGAATTAAGAAGGTCGTAGATTATTTCGACCGCATTGTCTCAATTTCATACGAATGATGCAGGTCGTAGAGCATTCTGATTCTGAAATGTTGTTACACAACCGTTAAAAAAATGTTTATAAAGGAACTGTCCCTAGTTAGGCAAACATGAACAAAAAGCTTCTGCTCAGCGGCGAAAGAAGACAGTACGAGGCTAAGGACATAGCCATTTTTGACGACCCCGAGAGGCTCAAAGCTGTTTTGAGCAAACTTAGCTGGAAAATTCTTCAGCTCCTTAGCGAGAAAGAAATGTATCCCATGGAGGTTGCGAAGAAACTGAAGGTGCACGAGCAGAAAGTCTACTATCACATCAGAAAATTGGCAAGAGCAGGTGTAGTGAAAGTTGTTAGGGAGGAGGGAAAGAAGGGCGCGGTCGCAAAATATTACAAAGCTTCTTTTCCCGCCCTTGGAGTTGAGCTTCCCTTTGGTTACCGAAGGATCAAAACCATCGCAGCTCCAAGCCTAGACGAGAAAACGAAACAATTCCTCAGCCCCTTTCTGAAGGAAGACGGCACCTTCGATGGAAAGATTGTGGTTGGTAGCCCTGACCCTCATGGACCCTTCAAGGCCAGGGCCAGAGACGGTCACTACGCTTCCTATTTGACGCTTTTCCTCGGCCAATTCGCTGATCTACCAGAGGACTTCCCTATAAAGCTGGACGTTGACGTAAAGGCTGAGAAGGACGAAAACAACAACCTAATCTTGGTGGGCGGACCAGGAACAAACCTCCTTACTGAAGAGGTCAACGAGTTCTTGCCAATACGATTCAACATGATGCCCTCAGAGCATGGATTCCTCCTAGGCGGATTAGTCTCTGAAAAAACCGGAAACGTCTACACCGCCGACACTGTAGGGGTAATTGCAAGGATAGCCAACCCTTGGAACAAGGAAAAAAGGATAATTGTTCTCGCTGGCAACAAGGCTGTCGGAACAAAAGCCTGTGTTTTAGCCCTCGCAAAATTCTGGAAAGACGCCCTGAAGAGCTTTGAAGGCGAAGAAGAATTTGCGACTGCAATTCAAGGATTCGACCTAGATGGAGATGGAAAAGTAGACTCCATAGAAGTTCTTGAATAGCTTTCCGAATCAAGAGAAACCGCAATAAGCTACTATAACAAATAGCCAACTGACAAGATCATGAAACCAGTAATTACCATCATTTTTGCACGTGGACATAAAAACATTAAAGCAACCCACAGAACGACATTCGAAATCACAAAAGAGTCAACTCTAACCAAGCGTGGCGACTGCATAATTGCCATAGGTGCAGCGAAGGGTGCAGTAGATTTGCCTCTTGGTTTTAAGAAAGCCGCGCGAAGTGAGGGAGCGCAGATGACGATAACAATCGAAGCTGGAGAATTGAGGGAAGTGGTAAGGGCTAGGGGAAGCCCTCGGTTGCTGTTCACCCACCCTACAGACTTGGTGGTGAGGAAGAGCAACTACGTTTGCGGTCGAACACTGGCGATAAGGGCGGATAAGGCTGCTAGTGACCTTTCAAGAAAGCTTATTGAAAAAATAAGGGACTCCAACCAAAAAATCAGGATAACGCTAGCTGTGGAGAGCTATTGAATTTCTGCGTCCACAGCCACCTGCCAGGTGAAGGGCGCGGTCGCTCGAACGATTCTAGCCAATAAGACTTCTTTAACGTCACGATTAGTTCGTTTCATGGCTTCGATTAATCGAATCTTAGCATTTTCAAGAGGGTTGGGCGCGCTTGTGAACTCATAATAATGCATAATACCTCCCTCAGACCTTATTGCCTCGCAAGCCACGTCGACGTATTCTATGACTCTTTCTGGCAGGTTCATGATCACCCGATCCGCAATTCCCATAAAGCTTTCTCTAACCACTTGCCTAGCGTCGCCAAGAATTGGCATGACTTTCTTCTCGACACGGTTCACGGCGACGTTCCTCCTGAGAAATTCTACAGCGTCTGGATTTACGTCGATGGCGTACACCCGCACGTTTTCACGCTTCTTCGCAATTAGAATTGAGAAGGGCCCGACTCCCACAAACATGTCAACTACCGTTTCGCCTTCCCTGACCTGGGAGGCAACTCGATCGTGTTCGTGGGAGAGTCTAGGCGAAAAGTAGGCTTTTGCAAGGTCAACGTGATAAACGCATCCGTGTTCCCTGTGAACAGTCTCTGTTTTTTTAACGCCTGCTATAACCTTGAACTCTCTCAAACGATAAATACCTTCAACGGCGCCCGACTTCGCCAAGACTGTGCGCACCCGCTTATGCGTCTTCAGTACCGCTTCGCCGGTGGTCTTTTTATGACTCTCAAGTTCTGGAGGAATCTCTATAACAGCAATGTCTCCGACAAAATCGATGGCGTGGGGGACACTCGCTAAAAGATGAGGGGGCAATTTGTCCTCGAGCAAGTCAACGAGTTTTTGGGGGCGTTTAGTGCGCTCGTGAAATCTGTAAGTGGAGACTTCAAATTCCGGGAGATTCTTCTTAAATTCTTCGATGTTCGGGGGAAGCGGCTCGCTGATCAAGGGTATGCGTAAATAATCTTTCAATTGCTGAATCCTCAATTCTCGGTTAAGAAGATTGAGCTTCCTAATCAGGTGAATAGCTTTCTCACCTAAGGCTTTAGGAACCTTCAAGCAAGGTGACTTGGACAAGTCTAACCCTCAAATATTCAATGTAGTCGTCATTTAAATTCATGGAGTTAGGCGAGGATTAACCATTTAAACCATATCTCAAAAGTAACAACATAACATTAATCTGGGGGCGTTGCTTTTCTAAGGGTGTTCAATGTGCTTGCTATCAACGTACCTCTTAGGAAGAGAGCAAACATGACTGACCATTATATGCGCAATGATTCACACGAGGAGAGCACAGAAAAGAACATGGAAGTACCGATAAGAAGGCGAAGAATGCTCGTTTCTTTGCTAGTTCTTGCTATCGTAATCGTTGCCATTACAGTTGGCTGGTATTTACTTCAGCCAAAAAGTCAAGAGCATGAAGGAAATTTGGCTTCAGATTTTTCTTTAACCGACTTGGATGGAAATACCTTTTGGTTGAGTGACTTCAGAGGTAAGGTGGTTGTTATAGATTTCATGGCCACTTGGTGTGAACCATGCAGGCAACAGATGCCACATCTCAAGGTTATTTGGGAAAAAGAAGATTACAGGGATAAAATTGTTTTGATGTCCATTGATATTGACCCAACACAATCAGCGGAGACACTCAGGTCCTTTGCCCAAGATTTTCCCTATGCAACATGGATTTGGGCTAGGGATACAGCCAACTTAGGGCAGGTTTACCAAGTTACGGCTATTCCCAAGACTGTTATAATAAATCAAGACGGCTACATTAGGTTTAAACATACGGGCGTAACGTCTGCATCAACTCTTATTCGAGAAATTGATCAGTTACTTGGTTAAGGTTAGTGAAAGGTTGTCTCTTGATCTCTCGGGACTGACATTCATTTTCACTGCTGGAGCCCTCGCGCTTCTTTCTCCTTGCGGTTTTCCGATGCTTCCGGGCTACATATCATACTACATGGGAGCCAAGGCTTCCTTGGAAAAAGCGGTTTCCGGTGGAATTGCATGCACTTTAGGTCTTCTCACAGTGTTTTCCGTAATTGGTGTCGTCGTCTCCACGCTTGGCAGTTTCGTATCTCGGTACATACCGTTTCTCGAACTTGTAGCAGGTCTAATCGTGATTTTTATGGGCGTCAGCATGATCGTTGGAATCAGGTTTCCAACGTTCTTTACAATATCAAGAGCCCCAAAACAAAGAGGCCTCATTGGCATTTTCCTTTATGGTGTTGCTTACGGCCTAGCCACATTAGGTTGTTCAGCCCCGATATTTTTTTCTATTCTCTTCTACGCAGTTGCCGCAGGCGGGCCTCTCTACGGTACGATAACATTCATCGTTTATGCCATCGGCATGGGACTCCCAATAATCATAACCACCATCCTCGTAGCCGAGGCTAAGAAGATTATGCTTAAAAGAATCATGAAGATGATGCCATGGTTCCAAAAGATCAGTGGCATAGTCCTTATAATAATAGGAGCTTATTTGATCTACTTCTACTACATACCATTTTATGCTGTGTGATTAGGGAATTTTGCTCCACTAAGCTATCTTTAAGATAGAGAAGAATGAACAGCTAGTAAATCTTAGAATTTGGCGGGCCCGCCGGGAATTGAACCCGGGACCTTCCCGAAACAACAGTCTTTCTGTCATCTTTACGGGTTAAGAGCCTCAACCTAGTCCCGTACTAGTCCGCCGCTCTACCTTGCTGAGCTACGGGCCCGCCTCCAACTCGCATCCTTGTAGTTTTGTGCATAGCTACCCTAATATCTTTCGTTGCCGAATTCTTGTAGGTTAGCTGGAGCTGAGCGTTTTGGGCGAACTCGTCTTCATAGGTTTAGGCTTGCACGACGAGAAGGACCTTTCGCTCCGCGGCCTCAAAGAAGTAAGAAAGATGGACGCGGTTTTTGCAGAGTTTTACACTAGTCTGATGCCCGGATTGTCCGTTCAGAAACTTGAAAGGCTTTCTGGAAAGAGAATTGCAGTGATTTCGAGAAGGATTTTGGAGGAAGAAGACGGAAAGCCTATTTTAGAAGAAGCGAAGAAGGGAAAGGTCGCTTTCCTGGTTCCCGGCGACCCCCTGATTGCGACAACCCATGTGGACCTAAGGATTCGCGCTGAAAGGCAGGGGATTAAAACTCGAGTTATACATGGTCCCTCCATTGTTTCGGCTGTCATGGGGCTTTCGGGCTTGCAGAATTACAAGTATGGAAGAAGCGTGACCATCCCGTTCCCCGAAGAAGGCGCTACTTCCGAAACTCCCTACAGAGTTATCATGGAAAACCGAATGATGGGGCTTCACACCTTATGTTACTTGGACATAAGGGTGGAGGAGCAAAGATACATGACCATCAAAGAGGGATTGCAGTCGCTTTTGGACATGGAAAAAAGAAAGAGGAGGCATGTAATTACGCTGAGCACCCTGGTTCTAGGCGTCGCAAGAGCAGGCTCCGACAATCCCACAGTCAGAGCAGGATACGTGGGAGACGTAATGAACCACGATTTTGGTCCTCCACCCCACATCCTAGTTTTCCCGGCTAAGCTTCATTTTATGGAAGCCGAAGCCCTCATAACTTTGGCAGGAGCACCTGAACAGATTAGGGAGGCTGGTTGAATGACCTTGGAGGAAATGGTGTCAAAGTACATTAGAAACACCGAGCGGGTTTTCGGTGAAATAAAGTTCGCTTCAAGTTCTGCACGCATCGAAGAGGGAAAGATTGAAGGTGTTGTAGAAACAGCTAAACGTTATTTGGAAGACGCTAAATACTATCAGAAGGAAGGCAAGCTTGAAATAGGATTGGCTTCGGTTGCCTACTGTGAGGGACTGTTAGATGCCCTACGATTGCTAGGAGTCGTGGAGTTTTCATGGTAAGTAAAGCAAGGAAGAAAAAGATCGTCTTAGCTTCAGGCACCTTTGACCTGCTGCATTTCGGCCACGTGAAATATCTGGAAGAAGCTAAGAAGGCTGGAGGAAAAAACGCGGAATTGATCGTCATCGTAGCCAGGGACAGCACCGTTGAAAAAAGGAAGGGGAAAAAGCCTGTGATGCCGGAGGACCAACGAAGATCACTCGTTGAGTCTTTAAAGGTGGTGGACGAGGCGCTTTTGGGCTATGAAGAGTTTGACATAAGCAAGGTAGTTGAGAAGATAAAGCCTGACATAATAGCCGTGGGACACGACCAAGATGGCATAGAAAGGGAAGTGCGAAAGGCTATGGCAGAAAAGAATCTCAACGTTCAAATTGTCAAAATTGGAAGATTTGGAAAAGAGGAGCTGAACAGTTCTTCCAAGATAAAGAGAAAGATCATTCAATCTTTTAAGAGATAAGCTCTGAGCAAATAGTTTTGATCATGGTTACGGTAGAGTGAGAACTTCCACCTTCACCTTGTTTCCATCTTTCAGTTTTAGTCGACCGCGTAGGAACGTTGGGGCGATGACCTCCAGCACGGATGTATCGTAGTGGCTTCGCAGGGCGTATAAGACTGCACCTTTCACTTTGTTGTTGATTATGGCAGGGTAACATTTCACAGAGCCAAAGGTTCTGGACTCATTCTTGAAACCTTGGATTTCAACTGCAGGATAGGCTTCGAGTTCCGACCTTGTTTTTACGTCGTATTCGGTTGTTAACTTGAGGTTAAGGGTTCCTGGGTATGGGTCAAACCCGAGTTTTTCCATGAACTGCTTGCGGTATCCCTCCTTAGTCACGTAGTAGGCTCCTTCGCCCAGTCCGGTGAACAAAATACCTTCTAGAGTGACGGAGGGAGGATACGCTGCTTCAAATATTAAGCGCAGGTTGGAATACAGTTTCTTCAACTCAGCCATTCCCGAGTCCGTGATTTTGATCAAACAACCTTCTTGGATTATGGTTCTCTTGATCAAGCCCCTCTTCTCCAGCTCGATGAGGTGACGTGAAGCTGTTTGCTGGGAAGCCCTCATCTTTTCGGCCAGATACTCTGTAGAGACCTTAATGGTTCGGCTGCACGCGCCTAACTCTGCCAACTTGTAAAGGGTAAAGAGGTGTTTCCACGACCCTGCGCCGAGGTTTGAAGATTCCACTCGAATCGCCTTATTGAGGAAAAGCTGAATACCTATATAAGTAACTCGAAGTACCAATCCAACAGAACGGGCGGTACTATACGAAAAGCTGCTACCCTAAGTTTTTCAAAATTTGAGTTCACATCAGTCAGATTTTTCCAGCCTATTAACTTCCTTTACAGCTTCTAAAGCAACTGCAATCATCTTTTCGTCTGGTTTTCTTGTTGTTAAATATTGAAGCCCTAGGCCCGGCGCTACTAGGACCTTCATAACTTTTGAGTCCTTATACCTGTCGCTGAGCTTCAAAACCTCGTAGGATACGGCGCCAATTACAGGAATGAGAAGAACTCTGTAGGCTAGTCTCATGAAGTATCCTAGGTTCGGCATAATTGAGAAAAACAGAATGCTGATTAGAGTAACTATGAGAAGAAAAGATGTTCCACACCTTGGATGAAACCGAGAATATTTTTTAGCATTCTCGACATTTAACTCAACTCCAGCTTCGTATGCGTTGATGGCTGTGTGCTCTGCGCCATGGTACTGAAATACGCTTCTAAACTCTCCAACCAAACTTATGGATGCCAAGTAGAGTAGTAAGATTCCAAGCCGAACCACACTTTCCGTAACATTAAAAACTACTCCCCCAAGATTCAGAAGGGTGGTTAAGAAAAAGGGTACAATGCTAAACAAAAATATCGTCAAGGCCAGAGCCAAAACAACCGATAACGCTATTTCTTTGGGGCTGAGTTTTTCCTCTTCTTCAAGGGTTGCGTTTGCGGAGAAGTAGAGACCTTTAATGCCCAAGTAGAGGGTTTCAAACAATGCTACAATGCCTCTCAGAAAAGGTAGTCTTAGAACTTTGTATCTTTCAGAGAGGGATTTTATTTCCTCAGTTTTTGTTAAAATTTCGTCGTTGGGCTGTCTAACGCAGATCACCATATGTTTTTTGGAGCGAATCATCACTCCTTCTATTACCGCTTGCCCACCAAAAGCCAGCGACGGCTCTTCTCTTTTAGTAGTTAGTTTCACACCTTCTAGGAAATTTACTAATCTTATATTCTTTTGCTGTTATCGATATTGTTTAACTTTTTTGTCATAACCTAAAAGCTAGATGACATTGAACCTCTAAGGGAGCATTTTGTGTTTATCGCGCCATTTTTATCATTCTGTAATAATCGTAGACTCCATACGTCAATAAACTTAATCCAATAAACCAACTAATATGATGCAATATTTCGTAGATTTCTGTTTCGCTGGTTATGGCACTAACTATGCCTATCAACGAGCCGATAAGGAGGAATATGCTAGATAAAAGAACTGGAGACCAGAAGGACCTTCTTATTTTCTTAACCCGAAGCTCTAGGATGGTGCTTAAGCTAAAGAAGACTAGGAGCAAGGAAAGGAAGATGCACGCAATGTCAGCTATCAGCACTAATGGATGCAAGCCAGACTCCTGTTGAAGTGAGGGGGATGATGATTAAAAAAGTTATTAATCATTCAGATTTAGATTTAGAACAAACACAAGTAAGTTTACAGTGTCGCTGTTATCACAATTCCATTGAAGAGGATGAGGTGGCAACTTATGGCTACAGAGGCTATAGAATCCTACATTAAAACGGAAAAATGCTATTACTCAATGTGCTAAGAGGGCTAGAAAGATTGAACTAAGGCCTTGATATTTGCGTGAAGACCATTTCTCCGAGGACGCCCAGTACGATCGGGAATATCAAGGATAT
>Ga0315314_1002741_pt1 | contig 14330 bp, 13 predicted proteins | sample TDP9_MG_FD_203631 | JGI IMG/M metagenome (GOLD analysis project Ga0315314, IMG submission 203631) | Freshwater sediment microbial communities from Lake Towuti, South Sulawesi, Indonesia - TDP9 | ecosystem: Environmental > Aquatic > Freshwater > Lake > Sediment | place: Indonesia: South Sulawesi...
TACTGGTGCGGGTAGAGGCTTGTGGCATCTGCGGTAGCGATGTCATGGAATGGTATCGTCTTGACCGGGCGCCCCTGGTGCTGGGTCATGAGATTGGCGGGCAGATTGTGGCTGTAGGAGAGGGGGTGGAGCATTACCATGAGGGTGACCGGGTATCAGCGGCTCATCATGTCCCGTGTAACACGTGTTACTACTGCCTGAGCGGCCATCACACCGTTTGCAATACCCTCCGCCAGACGAATTTTGACCCCGGTGGCTTTGCTCAATATATTCGTTTGCCAGCCATCAATGTCGACCGTGGGGTATTCCTGTTGCCCGACGAGGTATCTTACGAAGCGGCGACATTTATTGAACCACTAGCTTGTGTCCTGCGAGGACAAAGGCTGGCACACATGCGGCCAGGAAGTAGCGTGCTGGTCATCGGCAGTGGCATTGCTGGGCTACTCCATGTGCAGCTAGCCCGCACTCTGGGGGCAGGTCGGGTGATAGCAACGGACATAACTGATTACCGACTGGAGGCAGCAGAGCGGTTTGGAGCTAGTGCTACCATCCAAGCTGAAGAGGACTTGCCCCTTTGCCTGCGCCGGGTCAATCAAGGTCGCCTGGCTGACCTAGTGATAGTGTGCACTGGTGCCACATCAGCCATTATCCAAGCCCTGGAGTCAGTGGAGCGTGGGGGGACTGTTCTCTTCTTCGCACCAACAAACCCTGGTATTACTATTCCCATTTCAATAAATAAACTTTTTTGGCGTAATGATATAACGCTCACCACCTCCTATGCCGGTAGTCCCGCTGACTACCAAACGGCGCTGGAACTAATTCGGGCTGGCACTATCTCTGTACGTCAGATGATTACCCATCGCCTAAGTCTGGCAGAGACGGGCTTAGGCTTCCAGCTTGTCGCCGAGGCCCAGAATTCTATCAAGGTGATTATCCAGCCCCAAAGATAGCCACAATTAGCAAAGGTGCTCTTATATTTATGAATCCGTATTAGTGGCTCGGCAGTAGTATTGCCACCCTGTTCTATAGCGTGAACGTCCACCAATTGGGCGGATTGTTATTGCTGACTTATTCCAACCGGAAGTTTGAGCAACCGAAGCGGCTCGATTTTTTAACTTCGCTCCTGTACAATAGAATTCCGAAAGGAGGCAAGGGGTAGTCCCCTTTTCTCCTATCTGAATGGGGTTCAGGTGGTCGGAGGTTCAAATCCTCTCACCCCGACCATAGATAGGAGAAACAGGCTCTAGACAACCTGAATGAAAGGCGGGTAAGCCTCACCTCGCTGGATTTGGTCCCCAAACTAAGAAGACCCTGTGGCGGTACTTAGCACTTCGTGGTGAAGGGCTTAGGCGGGCTTCCAAGATCAGCAATTGCTCTTCACCCATCCACGTGAGCTAGAGGTAGCTATTGACAGAGTAACCAAAGGCTGGCGTGTTGATGACCCTGAAATGAAAACCACCTATCCTGTCTCTGCGGAAATGCTAAAATGGGGAAAGGTAGTGGAGGAACATCCTTTTCAGGACTCTTGTTATGTCATAATGGAAGATGGGGAGACCGGGATACGCTGGGTAAAGCGGGTATATTGAGCGATGTGCTGCCCGTTCTTTTATGTTCTCTAGTCTTGTGCTGAACAATTCAAGCGATTGTGACTTGAGAGAAACCACGATTGCGATTCTATGTCCGTCATAATCATTCGTATTCCTTCGGAACCGCACAGATTATGACCAGTGGAACGCTCGTCGAGGTATTTCTGTACTGATGAACCTCACCAGGTAGAATCATGACAAAGTCGCCCTTCTTCACTTTATATTTCCGATTATCGGCGATTACTGACCCGTTGCCTTCAATGACATAATTTAAGTGTTCGAATGGGTGGTTGTGAAGAGGAGTATGCCCTCCCGGCTCAATAGTAAACACCCGAAATGAAAACGTTGGCGTTCCGTTTTCTTTCGATATTGGGGTCTGCTTATAGACCCCTTCAGCACCTTCCATATCAGGTATTATTTTCTTAACCTTTTCCAAGGCAGTAATATGCACAGCACACCTCCTGAAGTAAGTGTAAAATCAAAGGGCGTGAAACGCAAGTTGACCTTAAACATTTTGGACAAAAGTTTGACCAAGTACCGGCGCGCCAGATTCGATGGTGCGGGACCGTATGAATCATGCTTGTCTCGCCCGAGCTCTCCAGGTTTCCGGAGTTGCTAAACTCATTATGAACTTATGGCTGAAAGGGACGTCAGCAGTTAGCTTTACTGCTTGGGTCTCCCCACCAACCTCTAGTTCTAAAGTATCCTCAGCCTTTAGATCGACTAGGGCAGTAGCCACGTTATCCTTAGGACTTAGAACAATTGCTTTCTGTTTCAAGTCAGCTCTTCATAGCTGTAGCTTGTGGCTACTATAACATAACCAAAAAAGGTAGTTAAGAAGGGAAATCCCAGCTAACCAATATTATCTGGCATTTTACCTCTATGCGGTTGACTTCATTACTATCATTCGCGTTGCTTTAGGTTGAAAATGTTTACCCTTTTGTTTAGAATTAAGCCTAGGCGAATCGGAGTTCGAAACAGGTTAACTGATGGCCAAGATAATTAGAAGAATTTCAAAGCCCCCGGTTTTGATGCCTTTTACCTTTTTGGCAGTCCTGTTCACCCTGGCTTTAACTTTTGCCACGGTAGAGATTCCTAGATTAATTAACTACGTATTAGTCAGCTATTTTCAAGATTATCATCCACTTAAACAACCCGGGCTTGGGGAGAAATTTATGGCATTGTTGAGGCCAATAGGCTATGCACTTTTGGCTGTGGTAATAACCTTGATAATTGTGGGCTTCGTTACCAAAAAAAGACGCTTATCCTCCCTTGGGTCTGTATTCTTGTTTCTACCCACCTTCGGCTACTTTGCTGTTTATATGTTCTTCCTTGCTGGTCTAGGGATACTAAGAGTTGAGTGGCTGCCATTTGGGGGTTCTGCATTTGTGGGTTCCGCCAACCTCTTCAGGCTAGGAGACGTTGTTTACGTGCCTTATATGATTCCGGTATATCTATTCGCCTTTGTACACGTAGATATCAGAATGCCCTTAGCCTACACAGCTACAGGGTTGGGTCTTTTCATATTGGTTCTAGGCACGCTTGCCTGGTTCTATGGGAAATATAAAGGAAGAGAAACAATTGATTTCTGGATCTACAAATATTCAAGACATCCCCAGTACTTAGGCTTCATCATATGGAGCTACGGCATAATGTTGCTTGGAGCCCTTGCTGAAGTCTTTCACGGACGTCGATATCCACCGATAACCTTACCCTGGTTGGTCTCATCGCTAATCATAATTTGCGTGGCATTAATGGAGGAAATCGACATGAGGAAGAAAGATAGCGAGGGCTATTTAAGATATAGAGGTAGAGCCCCGTTTATGTTTCCCCTCCCCAAGTTTATTTCCTCCGTGATTACGGCTCCGAACAGGATCTTGTTCAAGAGGGACCTCCCCGAGAATCAAAAACAGGTTATCGGCACATTTGCCGTTTACCTCGTGATATTTATCTCGTTGTCGCTGCCGTTTCTGCTAATCCACTGGCCGCCGGCCCTTCGGTGGATTGATTGGCCATATACTAATTGGTGATGTGGGGAATTTCCTAGTTAACCACCGCACTATCCCCTTTTCAGTAACAAAAAGCTACTGAGAGCTGGCTCGTATCTCTTTAAACCAGCTCTCAGTAGCCCTAGGTTATGACTATTCCAAGATAGCCTTGTCGGGCATCAGTAGCCCACGTTCGCCTTTCTATCCGCTATAGAAGGAGTCGTCACTTGCCACGGCGTACTACTGCCGTAGTACAAGCCTTCTATGTGTTCTGGTCGCAATTGCAGGCAACCGGGTTTCGAGTAGTCCAACACTGGCCATAGGTCCCACTTGCCCATTGGCATCTGAGTCCAATATAGAGCCCCAAAGTATGAGTCAAAGAAAACGGGGTTATTAAGAAGGTCCTTATCGAGCACAAACATAGGGGGAACTACGTTTTGGGGCACCGCTACCCCACAGACAGTGTTCCAAAGTATTAAGTCCATTATGAGGTCACACTGATCCCAGGGGCCATGCGTTGCCACGTAGTCAATAGTACCCTTCTCCATTTCAGCCATCACAGGAGTAGCACCCTCATAGGTAACGACGATGATGTGCCCCGGGTCCTCAATTGGCAGGAGCTTTCCGATTGCCCTTAGCCCGGAGACAATGCCAGACTGCCCACCGCACTGCATATAAATACCATCGATTTCGGGGTTGGCGGTGAGGTTGTCAATAACGATTTGGGCAGCGGTCTCCTCTGAACCTGCATTGTCAATAGATTCGATGAGAGTGATTTTACCTTCGTCAATCAAGGGCTTTATTGCATTGTAGTGTCCGAAGTGCCGCGCCACGGAAAACCCTGACGCCCTGGCACACCAGATCTCCAGTATGTCTAGATGCTCCAGACCTCTCTGTTCCATGATCTCTCCCCACTTCTTGCCGCAGACCCCACCCCCAATCGGTCCCTCATCCCAGTGCTGGACAAGCGAAATAACATTGTCACTGTATATGCTAATGCCATAGCAATAGATCTGGCAGCCCCTAGCCGCGAGCTTGTCAATCGCAGGCACACACGCTATTTCGTTGGGGGGAACACTCATAATGATATCCGGGGGGTCTGGTAGTGCGGCTAAGTCCTCATAATAAGCTATCTGTAGGTCAGAATTAAACTGGTCATCAAACATGCTGTATTCAAAGCCAGCCTTCTTAGCTTTACTGGCCAAAACCGCCTCATAATTCCTAATCTCCTCGCAATTCATGACAATCAAGTCATTGGCGATCCGGTACGGTGTGCCATCAGGCTTGAAGGCAAAGGGCTCTCCATAGTCCATTTTCAGGTCTGGTCGACATTTCCCCGCTAGCTCCGGTATGTCGGCTGCTGTCTTTCCCCACCAGACCTCTGCCGGTGCTGCCGGTGCTGCTGGTGGTGTGACTGGTGCTCCGGGTGGTGCTGGTGCTGCTGGTGGCGGTGTGATTGGTGCTACGGGTGCTACCGCTGGAACACATCCGGAAAAGACCATTCCTAGCACTACAGCTAATACTAGTAAGGGGATAATAATTTTCTTCACCTTTTTCTCCTTTCTGTAAGATTATTAACCATTCCAACCAACTATTCTACTGTCCTTGTCTTTTTTACCATAAGCACTACCTCCTCTAATTTTATTGCTAACAGAGGCTACATAATGGCGTTTTGCCGAACATTTGATAATATCAAAATATATGCCATTTGTCAAGCGGCTAAAACTAATGTTACCTTCAGCTGCGTCGCCGGCGGACATAATCAATGACTACAGCTGTAATCATTATGGATCCCTTAACAATCGATGTGGTAGCAGGGTCTGCAATCAATACGCTCAAGCCGTTATTAACAGCACCAATTATTAGAGTTCCGAGTATTATTCCAATCAGAGTGCCTCTACCACCCATTAGACTGACGCCGCCAATAGTAGCCGCGGCTATACAGTCTATTTCAAGACCCTTCAGGAGTTGCATGGAACCCGACTCACTGCGGGCTAGCATTATAAAAGCAGCCAGTCCGGAGAGAAATCCAGAAATAGCATAGACCGAAAATAGTACATTCTTTACCTTTATGCCCGAAAGCCAGGCGCTTGCTGGATTGCCGCCGACGGCATAGATGGAACGACCATAAGTAGTGTAGTTAAGAACAAAATATGCCATCACTGCCACAGCAACAAAAATGATAACCGGTACCGGAACCCCGCCAACAGTACCTGACCCCCACCAACGCATACCCTCTGGTAGCTCGCCGACGGTGAGTCCCCTAGTTACCCTGAAGGCAAGTCCTGCCGTTATCTGCCACAGACCCAGTGTTGATATTAATGCCGGTATGCCAACACGTGACACCATGGTGCCATTGAATATCCCCCAAGCGGTCCCCGTCAGTAGCATGATTAGAACCGTTAAGCCCATAGGAAGAGGATGGCCGATAATATTTAGCGTGCTGTTGGTCAGCAGTGCCGCGCCCAGCATTAAACACATTTGTGCGTTGCCACCCACTGATACGTCAATGCCAGCGCTTATGATGACCATGCCTTGACCTATGGCGGTTACTCCCCGCATGGAGCTTTGTACCAGGACATTCAGCATATTAACTCTGGAGAGTGTTAACCCCCGAGTGACACCTCCCATTGCAAATATCACTCCTATCAGAACACCAGTTAGGGCGGCGTTTTCATGTCTGAAAAGACGTCCCGCCCTCTCTCGGGCAATGGCAATAAGAGGTTTTGGCTTCTCTACAATTTCAGCCACGACTTAGACTCCCCAGCTAGACGATTGTTTTGTCAAACGCCCCATATTAAATTTAATGCTGCCTTCACCTGCGCCGGCGCATATAGTCAATGACTACAGCCAGAATTATTATCGATCCCTTGACGACACCCATCACAGACGGGTCTACATTTAATACCGTCATGGCGTTATTAACAAAGCCAATTATTAGAGTTCCGAGTACCATTCCAATCAGAGTGCCTCTACCACCCATTAGACTGACGCCGCCAACAGTAGCCGCGGCTATAGAGTCTATTTCAAGACCCTCCATGCTGCGCATGGAAGACAACATAATACGGCCTACCATTATAAAAGCAGCCAGTCCGGAGAAAAATCCAGAAATAGCATAGACCGAAAATAGTATATTCTTTACGTTTATGCCGCAAAGCCAAGCCATTACTGGATTGCCGCCGGCGGCATAGACCCTACGACCATAAGTAGTGTGGTTAAGAACAAAATATGCAATCACTGCCACAACGATAAAAATGAGGATCGGCACCGGAAGCCCGCCAACAGTACCTGACCCCCACCAAATCAGACTATCTGGTTGGTAGTGAAAGTCGCCTCCCTTACATATCCTGTAGGCGACTCCGTGCGTTATCTGCCACAGACCTAGTGTTGATATTAATGCCGGTATGCCAACACGTGACACCATCATGCCATTGAATGTCCCCCAAGCGGTCCCCGCCAGTAGCATGATTGGAACCGCTAAGCTCATAGGGAGAGGATGGCCGATAATATTTTGATAGTTGCTGGTCATCAGTCCGGCGCCCAGGCATGAACACATAAGTGCGTTGCCACCCACCGATACATCAATGCCAGCAGTCAAGATGACCATGCCCTGACCTATGGCGGCCATCCCCCTGATGGAGCTTACTAACACGACATTCCTTATATTACTCACGGAGAGTGTTTTCCCCCTAGTGACGCCTCCCATCACGAGTATTAGCCCTATCAGAACAAACGTGAGGGCGGCGTTTTCATGTCTGAAAACACGTCCCGCCCTCTCTCGGGCAATGGCAATAAGAGGTTTTGGCTTCTCTATAATTTCAACCACGCTTTATACACTCCAGCCATAACATAGACCATACTAATACTCGCCGTGCCAAGCCGATTTGCACATAATAAACTGCCTCTGGTGCTCTCGCAACCACCAGAGGCAATTTAAGGAAGAAAGAATACAACCTAAGCTACATTGATATCTGACGTCTAGGTACAACTTGTACATCCCAACACGAATTTGGTTATTTTACACCACCAGACAGTAGATGTCAAGAGTTTAGCGCTTCTTCGCCAAAATTTGGTTATTTTACACCACCAGACAGTAAATGTCAAAGAGTTTAGCGCTTCTTCGCCAAGACATGTGGGAATAGCTAGGGCACGCTACAGGCTACCAAAGCATTCTCTTTTGACAATGGCAATGGAAACTTGAGCGACTTACAGCTTGAGGCGATCCTACGGGAAGGTAAAATGACCTCACCTGTATGGATGGGTATGTTGACATTCTTAGCGACAACATGTTATACTCTCACTCAATCTATTTCCTAGGGAGGCGTCAACCAAGCCGCAAGAAGAACAGCCCCTGTTGATTTAGGCGTGTGTGCACGGGGGAAGGTCTAGCGCAGGAAGGGGGATGTGTTCTAACCAGCCGCTAAACGTGGCAGTTTTTTCATCTTTCCCTCCTTTCTTTAAGACCCCCGGTGCTGGTACCTACCAGCATCGGGGTAAAAGAATATGGTTACATTTGTATTTCAGTAAGGAAAAAGAAGGGAAGACAAATGGTAGAGGAACAAAGGTACCTATCTATTAAAGAACTGTTTGATTTAAGTGGTAAGGTGGCAATTGTTACCGGGGGTGCATCTGGCATTGGCTTCGCCAGTGCAAAGCGACTAGCTGAAGCTGGGGCTGCAGTACTAATAGCAGACCTTAACCCGGAGAGTGGGACGGAGAAAACCAAAGAGCTGACTAGTGCTGGTTATCAAGCTGATTTCGTCAAGTGCGATATAACCCAGGAAGCGGATGTTACTAATATAGTCAACACCGCAGTTAAAACCTTTGGCGCGCTGGATATTATGGTCAATAATGCCGGAAGCTATCCTCTACGACTTATCACCGAGATGGACGTAAAATTCTGGGACAGAGTAATGGATATAAACTTCAAAGGAGTATTTCTCTGTTGCCTTAAAGCCAGTCAGCAGATGATTAAGCAAGGGCGGGGTGGAAACATAATCAATATCGCCTCGGCAAGCGCTTTTCATCCGACAAAAGGCTTTACCGCTTACGATAGTTCTAAGTCAGGGGTATGGATGCTGACCAGGACCCTAGCTGTAGAACTGGCGCCGTATAGAATACGGGTCAATTCTATTAGTCCGGGACCAATTCTAACTGAGGGCAGCTCATCCCCAGAGGCTGTAGAAATGAATAAACGCAGGCTAAAAGGGCGTTTGCTAACGGAAGGGAATAGACAGGGTAGACCCGACGAGATCGCCAATATTGTCTTGTTCTTAGCTTCTCCGGCGTCCAGTTTCTTTACTGGGAGTGACATCATTGCTGACGGTGGATGGACATTAACCTAGCACAACAAGGATTGGAGCGAAGTATAAAGCATGTCCGAAATTGTAGAAAGACCAAAATCTTATAGTGACACTGCCAAAGCTATGCTTGAATTATTATAAGCGAGGGGCTACCGGGAGTCTTCTTATTGGAACATTATGCTGGTGGCAAACCTCCTTTAAGCAACACTCGGTAGCTCCTGTCATTTATTAGAAGGTTTAGATAAGGAGGATTGGAAATGGCACAAGCAAAACAAAAGGTTGTATTTATGTTCTGGACAGCCGACGCTGACCCGGCAAAGCACAGGGCTACAATATCTTTAGACTCTGTAGATTTGATTGTTGTCGGTGTTAAGGATTATGACCAAGCGGTAGAGGTTAGTCAGGATTTGATGAAAGAAGGAGTAAGTGCCTTTGAATTATGCGGTGGGTTTGGGAATATAGGAGTAGCCAAGGTAGCCGAAGCGGCAAAAGGAGTGCCAGTAGGAGTAGTAAAATTTGATATACACCCCCTATTACAGGGTAAGAGTGGTGACCATAAACTTGGACTTACTCCCTGATGGACGATTTGCAGTTAGGTCAGCCGAGGTGGCAGAATGAGGCATACGCGTTAGCTTGAAGGGCTAGTTTCATTTACCGGAAGAAGGTGTAGAAAGGAGGCATATAGATGGCAGTCGAGATCTTGGAGAACTTGAAAAGAGCCCTCATGGAATACGATAGCGAAGCTGCAGCCAGGTGGGCTAGGAAAGCAGTAGAGGTAAAGGTAGACCCTATCAAAGCCTTGGATGCGCTGACAGAAGCAATCAGGCAGGTCGGTGATGGCTTCGCTAGAGGGGAACTCTGGCTTCCTGACTTGGTGGGGGCAGCCGATGCCATGCAGGCTGCCACACCCGTCCTAGAAGAGGAGCTTAAAAGAGCAGGGGCGAAGCGACAGTCTCTAGGCACCGTTGTAATCGGCACGGTTTTTGGTGACATTCATAGTATAGGTAAGGATATGGTGTCCACCTTACTCATCGCCGGAGGCTTTGAGGTGCGTAATCTGGGAGTGAATATCAAGGCTGAGGAGTTCATTGAGGCAATAGAAAAATACAAGGCAGATATCTTGGCAATGTCTGCTCTCTTGACCACGACCGCCATAGAGCAGAAGAAGGCTATTGATGCCCTCAAAGAGAAAGGCATCAGGGAGAAGGTAAAGGTCATGGTAGGTGGTGGTGCCATAACCGCAGATTTTGCCAAGAGTATTGGGGCTGATGGATATGATCCCACTGCACCTGGTGCCGTGAAACTAGCCAGGAGACTGGTTGGAAAGTAAGGGAGGCAAAAAATGTTAAGAGGATTTACACGTAAGTTCAAGCCGCTAGAGATATTAACTGAGGGGCAGGTTGAGGAAATTCACCAAGCGACTTTGGATGTTCTTTGGCAAACAGGCGTGACATTCCACCATCAGAAAGCTCTAAAGCTCTTCGCTAACAACGGTTGCCGGGTAGATTCCGAAGAGGAAAGGGTACACTTTCCACCGGGTCTAGCTGAGGAGTGCCTACGTAAGGTGCCTAGCAGTTTTCGCTTCAAAGCGAGAGACCCCAAGAATGACTTATTATATGGTGGAAATACTGTTTATTTTGGGAATATGCCCGGAATGCAGACTGTCGACTTAGATACCTGGGAGCCACAAGTACCAACAAGGAAAGAGAATTACGACGGTGTGACAGTCCTAGATGCATTGGATAACTGTCATTTTATGGATGCTTACACCCCGTACTTTGGATTTGAGGATGTCCCTGAGGTTATGAAAATGCTAGAGAGTGATGCTGCCAAAATAAGAAATTCAACCAAGGTTCAAGGTACAGGTTATGCTAATGACTGCGAGGTATTTTCTATACAAATGTCACAAGCAGTGGGCGCCGACCTTATAGGCAGGAGCTTACCTGCACCGCCCTTGACGTATTACGGTGATGCGGTTGAAGCAGCTCTTAGATATATCGAAGCTGGGTTCCCAGTGCAACTGGGGGTTGGCGGTATAATGGGTGAGACTTACCCTGCAACAATTGCTGGCTCTTTAGTAATCGGCAACGCTGAATGTATAGCCGGAATAGTGCTGACGCAACTTGTAAAGCCAGGGCATCCGAATATGGTTGATTGTTTTACATTTCCGGCGAATATGAAAACGGGAGCGCCCGGGTTTGGTCAAATAGGAATTTCCCTACTCCATGTAGTATTTAATCAAATGTGGCGAAACTATGGCATTCCTATATATGGCAATGCCGATACCCCGAGTAGCTCAAAGGCAATAGACTTCCAGTGCGGCTACGAGCGGGCGGTTAGTTTTACAATTAATGCTTTAAGCGGAGCCAACTCCATGCATATATATGGCGGTTTACACGGTGAGCTTACATATCACCCCATCCAGTCCATATTGGACGATGATATAGCCGGCATGGTAGGCCGCTTCCTAGAGGGGGTCACCGTAAGTGATGAGACAATAGCTTTAGACCTAATAGAGCAGGTGGGGCCAATTCCAGGTCAGTACCTCGATACGGCACACACCAGAAAATGGTGGAAGAAGGAGCAGTTCGTACCTAAGGCTGCTGACCTACTGACCTATCCCGAGTGGATGCAAAGTGGAAAGAAGAGCTGTCTTGATTATGCCAAAGAGAGGATGGAGGAGATACTAGCTACCCATAAGGTGTCAATACCCTTGACCACAAGTCAGGAGGAGGACATAGAGAGGATATTGAATGAGGCGAGGAAATACTACCGGGACAAGGGGCTAATATCAGACGCAGAGTGGACGGTTTATATGAAAACTCTAGAATCACCTGATTATCCGTACGGGTGATGCTCAATTGCTATGCTAGACAAGCGAACAACGCAATTGCCAATAGCTAAGAAGGAGCGCAGAAATGTCGGTAAAGAAGATGACGCCAAGGGAAAGAGTCTATGCAGCAATCAATCACATTGAGCCTGACCAGGTCCCGATATGTTTCGGTGGTTTCGTAGCATCGGGGATTACCAACTGCCCGCCAGATGGTCAAGAATGCTCACACCTGTATGAATATCTGGGCATAAGGGACCACGAGCCAATCAAATATTCCGATTGGTTTAACATAGTGGAAAATCTGGATGACCGGGTGATGCAAAGGTTGCACTCCGACATGTGTTCGGTCGGCCCCAATCCTCCAAGAGCAGCCATTGAACCCGATGGTACTAAGACTTATTCGTTCTTTTGTGGTGCCAGAATAAGAAAAGTAGGCTACTACGATGAGCCTTTCGATTTTCCAATGAGGCACATGACTACGAAGGAGGATATCGATGCGTATCCTTGGCCAAACACTAATATCAATATTATGGATGGGGTAGTGGAAAGAGCCAGATATCTTCACCAGGAAACTGATTATTTCGTTCAGGGGGAATTATTTACGAACATCTTACCGTTCGGTGCATACGGGATAATTTTTTCTGGTATAGACAAGTGGCTGTCAGACATGAAAATACGCCCTAAGTTCTACCACCAACTGGCTGAAAAACTACTGGAGACAGGCATAGCTTATGCCAATCAATTCTTCAGTGGTGTTGGTCAATATTTGGACGGAGCAACTGTGTTCGACGACCTGGGCAGCCAAGAGGGTACTTTTATGTCACTCGCCGACTATCGGGAATTCTATAAGCCCTATCAAGCCGAAATCATAAAGAATATTAGAAAGTACATACGTCCAGAGGCAAAGATTATCATACATAGCTGCGGGTCAGTTTACCGGTTTATAGAAGACCTTATTGAGATTGGAGTGGATGTTCTTAATCCCGTTCAACCTTTAGCAAAGAACATGGAGCCGTGGCGTTTGAAAAAGGAATTTGGTGATAGAATAGCTTTCCTCGGTGGTTTTGATATACAACAGTTATTGCCTTTGGGAACTGTGGAACAGGTAAGAGAAGGGGTAAAGAAATTGATTCAAGAGTATGCTCTTGGTGGTGGTTATATCTTTGCCACTGCACATAACATTGAACCAGATACTCCACCTGAGAATATCGTGGCAATGTTTGATGCAGCGTATGAATATGGAAAATACCCCATTCCTCGGCAGACCGGGCAAGACTACGTCGATTATATTAGGGGGCTAAAGCTACATTAAGGAGAATAACTTACAGTAGTGGGCACTAAGCTTTCGTTACACCGGTCATTATTGCTATCCCACGTATGTGAGACTGGAGGCAAGAAAGATTGAAATCCAAGGAGTGTTCAGTGAAAATACTAAAGCAGATTTCTGACGGGATTATTGAAGGTAAGATTGAAGAGGTCAAAGACTTAACCCAAAAGGCTATCAAGCAGAAAGTGGACATACAGAAGATAATAAACGACGGCTTCGTACATGGATTGGATGTGGTAGGTGAAAAATATACAGCTGGTGAGTTCTTCCTGCCGGAAATGCTGGTATCCGCAATGGCAGTTGCCGCAGGGATGGAATTACTTAAACCTCTGCTTAGCAAGTCAAGTATTGAACCTAAGGGGACGGTAGTTGCTGGTACCGTGGAGGGAGACATACATGACATCGGCAAGAATATCGTGTGTATGATGCTGGAAGGAGCTGGGTTTAAGGTAATCGACCTTGGAGTTGACTTACCGGCTGAGAAGTTTATTAATGCCGCCAAGGGAAATAAGGCCAACATCATAGCTATGTCTGCTCTCCTGAGTACGACCAGAGCAAATATGAAGGACATAATTCAGGCAATACGCGCTTCTGAGCTCAGCTATAAGGTCAAGGTGATGGTAGGTGGTGCTCCAGTGACACAGGATTTTGCCGATGCCATCGGAGCTGATGGTTATGCTCCTGATGCTGGCTTGGCGGTGAAGAAAGCAAGGGAGCTGTTGCGAGTTGCCTAGTTTTGGCTTAGAAATGTGTAGAAGCCGGTGCTTACCAACCGTAATGTTGCGCTGCCTCTAGAGGTGCAGAGATTTCGGGTGCGATTAATGACCTTCAACGAAAGAGAGGGCTAATCACACCAAAGTCTTTGATCGGTAAATAGCATATTCAGCTTCTTTGATAGTATTTTATGGAAGTATTCAAAAGCATTCCGATTGGGCTGAGTTCTGACCAAGTATTGAAACGGTTACGTCTAAGCCGACAGAATAAATATATGGAGGCAATCGTTCAACAGCTTGTGGAGATCGCTCGTCCGCTGGTTAAGCCTAAAGCTATCTACGAAGTCTGCTATGTCGAGAATAGAAATGAAGACTCGCTAAACATTGGCGGCATAAGATTTACGAGCCGTGTTCTCAGGGTTAATCTCGATAAAGTGGAGAGAGTGTTTCCTTACATCGCTACCTGTGGCAGAGAATTGGATGAAATAGTAGTTCCGGCTAACAACCTTATGACGTCCTATTGTTTAGATATCATTAAGGAAGTAGTTTTACGATCAGCAGTCGACTACCTTGATGACTA
>Ga0315314_1002742_pt1 | contig 14328 bp, 16 predicted proteins | sample TDP9_MG_FD_203631 | JGI IMG/M metagenome (GOLD analysis project Ga0315314, IMG submission 203631) | Freshwater sediment microbial communities from Lake Towuti, South Sulawesi, Indonesia - TDP9 | ecosystem: Environmental > Aquatic > Freshwater > Lake > Sediment | place: Indonesia: South Sulawesi...
TGGTTTAAGGCCATCTACGAACATGATTCGGTTGCATTTGATGGTTTAAGCGGAACGTTGTTTGTAAACGGCTCCGTCATGACGTGGTCAGCCAGCAATAATAGATGGGAACACAACTATACCTTTTACACTATTGGGACGAGAACGTTCAAAATCTCAGGCGTATCTGACACACGATATGGTTTAACCATTGTAAACGACGCGGTAGGAGCAAAATCCATTGCGTGGAGACATTTCCAGATTATTTTCGAGGGAGCGACATACGTCATTCCTATCGATACCAATTCTACCATCTCAAACCTAGCTTTTAACCAAACCTTAATGCAGATAAGCTTCAACGTCACTGGTCATTCTGGCACTTTTGGCTTCTGCAACATCACCATTCCAAAGAATCTTCTAAACGACAACGGAATCCACTCCTGGTGGCTCCATCTGAACGGCGTCTCAATAACTTACATTGAAGTTGAGAATGCAACTTACACTTCTCTGTACTTCGCCTTTGCTTTCACTCAAAACACCTATAAGGTTAGTATTATAGGCTCATGGGCCGTGCCGGAGTTTCCACCAGCCATAATCCTGCCCCTACTAATGATCATCACCTTGGTTGCAGCCGTCGTTGGAAAGGCGATTATTTCAAATAGACCAGAAATAAGGAAGAGGGATAGGTAAAATAGCACTACTCCACTTTTAGGGCAGTCACAGCGCCGCTTAGAAAGAACAGTATAAGGTATTATACTTATGAACGTATGAAGAAACTGAAATTTAACGTGAAGGATAACTATTTAAACGGTGATTCCTCTTAGCATTTAAGAGCCATTAAACCTGATAATCCTAGAAGGAGACGCTGAATCATGGGTAAAAGAATTCGCGTTCAGAGGCGCGGTCGAGGCTCCCCCACTTTTCGGGCGGCTACCCACGGAAGAGTGGCTCCGGTTCAGTACTATCCCATGTCAAAGAAGGAGCGCGAGGGCGCTATTCAAGGGCGAATTACAGGAATTTTCCATGAGGCTGGAAGGGGCTCCCCCTTAGCTCTGGTGAGGCTTGAAACTGGCGAAGCTTACCACACGGTTGTTCCAGAAGGAGTTTACGAAGGCCAACCAATTCAAGTAGGGAGCGAAGCCCCCGTAGAGATCGGCAATGTGCTTCCCTTAGGCAATATTCCTGAAGGAACCATGATATGCAACGTGGAGCTCTCGCCTGGCGACGGGGGCAAAATTGCGCGTTCATCTGGAGCATACATAACGGTTGTGGCGCACACCCCTGAAGGAACTATGGTGAAGCTTCCATCAGGGAAAACAAGATATCTTAACGATCTTTGTAGAGCAACAGTTGGAGTTGTTTCAGGGGCAGGCCGCGTCGATAAACCCTTTCTGAAGGCGGGCGCAAAGTTTCATTTAATGCAATCAAGGGGTCGCATGTATCCTAGAACTCGAGGAAGAGCCATGGTGGCGGCGGCGCACCCCTATGGAAGCAGCAAAAGGGGAGGACGCAAAGTCACAACGGTGTCTCGCCATGCCCCTCCTGGAAAGAAGGTAGGCCTAATAGCGGCGAGAAGCCCTGGACGTAAACGAAAAAGGATAGAGTAATTTGGTAAGTGCGCCTTATAAGTTAAGGAATTCGTAACCCTTCTCTGTTAAAGGATATTCATTATCGAAAATACACCCAGATTGTAAAATATCCTAGAGCACTATTCGTCAGAACAGAATCGAATGGCTAACGCAGTTATTGCTGTCAAGAAGGACAACATGAACAGCAGTGAGGCCGTGATCCAAGGAGGGTGGGGCAATACCGTGGCTATGAAACCCATAACACAGCAATAAAGACCGATGCACAAGGAGATTCGGTTGATCAGGTTATCTAATGAAACAGAGATTTTATTTTTTTGGGCTTTAGTTTTCACTTACTAGTTGTTCCCTTTCCATTTAGGGAGGGTTTAACGCCCTATCCTCTGCACCAATGGTTGACTGAACCTTTCTTTTCCCTTCTGAATTTGGAGTACGTATTCAGAATCTATTTTCATGCAGCGATGTTTCATTTCATTAAACAAGTCAAAATGAAGAAAGAAACCTTTCCGTCAACCCTTCCCGAGCTTTAGAGAAAGAAAAGAAATTATGTAATTATGTTACATATTAATTGTTGTCACCACCTTGCACTATTGATTGGTTACATCATCTTTGTAAGATACTATTTCCAAACAACACAAGAGGTAGCTATCTTTGCCTGAGAAGCAGGTTACAGTGAAGCTGACCCGCCCTTACCTCGACGCCATTAACCGCTTAATCCAAGAAGGCGTTTATGTGAGCCGAGCTGAGGTCATCAAGGACGCCCTAAGACGACTCTTCAGGCACTACGGGATTGAGTTCTTTGAGGCGCCGAAGCAGTGAAGCTTTTTCCTTGTATTTTGTACCCGTAATGCTCAAATAGCAGACGCAGCCCATCCCTAATAGCCTCGTTTCGGCTGTTGTAGACTCCATCCTCAACTAGCTTGTCTAAAAGCTGTATGTACCTTAAAGTTAACCGAATTGTTATTCTCTCCCTCATCTTCGCAGACATGGGCACCACGAAACCCAAAAGGGTTCTAAACAGAAAATGTAGACACGCTTTTATATTTTTGTCAGACAAAAGATAACTAATTGTCAGCCATATGGAGTTGCGAGGGATTTGACGCCGAAATCATATACAGTTTTTATCGTTTTGAAAGCTGAGAAAGATTTTTCGGAAGTAGAGATAAGGAAACTTCTTCCCGTGGAAAAGTTTGTAGAGAAGGGCTTAGAATTAATCAAGATATCGGTTGTTAAGACTTAACCTCTCGTAAAAGAAAGCTGACATGCTGTTTAGAATGTTAAAAAGTATATGGGGGTCTATAAGCAGCCCTTGGTCAAGATTTCTCCCGTATGGGGACCACGCAAAACGCCAAAGACAAAACCACCAGAATCACTAGGAAAGATTTAATAAACCGCGAAGATTCCAAATGAGGTAAGTGATTAAAGGAAATGCCTAAAGAATACGCTTACCGCGGCTATACGCTCGAACAATTGCAGACTATGTCAATGGACGAGTTCATACGCTTGTTGCCCTCACGACAACGCCGAAGCCTAAGACGTGGGCTCACACAGGAACAGATAAAGCTACTTGAAACCATCAGAATAGCCAAAAAAGCCCAAGAGAAAGGAGAAAAACTCGCCATTAAGACGCATGCCAGAGACGCGGTGATCCTTCCAGAAATGATCGGCCTCACCATTCTAGTTCATAATGGAAAAGAATTCACCTCGGTAGAGATAACGCCAGAAATGATCGGCCACAAACTAGGCGAATTCGCCATCACCAACAAACCTGTTAAGCATGGGTCACCAGGCATCGGAGCCAGCAGGTCAAGCATGTACGTTCCTTTAAGGTAATTACCATCCGAATTTTGCGCTTTCACCGACACTAAAACGGTCTATAGCAGAATTACAACTTAAATCTTAGTTTGTAGTCCACATAGCATTTTAGCTCTGCGATCATTTAGCGGCCTTGTATCGAGTGAAGCCGCATTGTCCACATGTGTAGCGGTCGCCGTGGTCCGCCATGAAGTAGCCTAGTCCGCATCTTTCGCAGAAGGGTAGGAGCCTTTCGAGTTTTCCGCCCTCAATCTTGTAGTTGGAGAAAATTTTCTTCTTCTTTTTCTTAGCTTTTGCTTTCGGCTTCTCAGGTTTCTCGGGTTTTTCGGGCTTCTCGGCAATTTCGGGTTTCTCAGTTACTTCGGGCTTCGCTGGCTTTTCGGCAGCCTCGGGCTTTTTAGTTTTCTCAGCTAGGTCAGGCTTTGTTTTTTCTTCAGCTTTCGGTTTTTCGGGTTTCTCAGCCATTTAGTTATTCCTCTGCTTTAGGCTTTTCTGGAGGCGAATTTCTGGCAATGATGTGTTGGGGTTCAAGAAGCTTAGCTTGCTCGATGGATTCGTAAACGTTTGCCTTGCCGAAGGCGGTTATGGCTCCGGTTTTCGTCTCCATTCTACTAATGTATACTCGTTCGAGGTCTGCCTTTAGCGCTTCTGCAAGCATTTTCCTCACCTCAAATCTTGGCGGGGTTCCCCCTGTCTCCATGTGTTCAACTTCGAAGGCTATTTCCGTCCTTTCGAGTAAGGGATTATGTTGTTGGGATGTAACCTTAATTTTCATTGGCATCCTTCCGTGTCTGTTGATTTGACGCACTTCCTTTACTTTAATGTTTCCCATGTGGCGAAACGTTTCGCATGGAGCAATGTTAAATCCTGAACTAGTCTTTCATTTGCGCTTCCGGTAGATTTTGACTCCATCTCTCGGTGACATACTGAAATCCCGCTCTGTCCTATTCTTTTTCATTTTCTATGATTTGTTTAGAACGTAGTTTATGGCGTGGGATCTCGAGGAGAATCTCATGTGGCATATGAAGAGGTTTGATCTTTTGATTATGCTTTGATTGATGAAAATGAAGCCTCCTTTACGCATATTATCCATTATCTGGCTTTTCAAGTCGTTACGAATCTGATTGCGCTTCCCTAGGATTTGTTGGCATTGGCGCAAACTCGTTTTTGGATACTGCTATCAAGATTAGTCCGAGAATGCTGAGCACCAGCTTTGGACCACCATAAACCCAAAACCACATACGGAAAACAAGGAGATCAATTATGCCCGAAGCCATCACCATACAAGCACCAGCTATCGCGAATCTATAGTTTCTTCCTCTTATACAGCTGATTCCGCTTACCAGCCCAGAAAGAAACGCTATAACGCTAAGTATGCCCGCAACAAACATCATCGCGCTAAAAAAATGCCGCCACCAAAATGAGGCCCAGAAATGGTGCTGAGTACGAAAAAGATAAAACCGTTAGAAATAGATATGCATGCTGATGCTATTGTTAATGCACCTCCAGCTATTGGCACAAGTTTTCTTTGCACGCGAAGCCCCTCCAAATGATTCTTCTTGCAATAAATAAATATTTGTTTATGCAATAACACGAAACAAGATATTTCTTTATGTGAGATGAGGAGAAATGCGAAAAGATGAGAAGAATACGAAAAAGCTATGTGAAATACCATTTTGTGATGGAGAAGCATCTTATACTGTGAAGATAGGTAAAAATCAAGTAAGGTTTTGTGAAAAACATTTCAACCAGTCTATGATTCCAGTTGAAATGAAAAGAAAAATTGATGAGGACTGGCTTACAGAGGAACGTAAAAGACGTATTTTCAATCCCACAATTCAAGAGAAGATAATTATGGAATACCTTGTGGAAAGAGGTGTACTTGAAGACATGGCTTGGAGTGGAAAGGCTTCATATAGACCCACTGAAAACTTCTACAATCTAGTAGCAGAAGCAGAAGTCAACCTCATGCTAAAGGGGTACATGGCCAGTATGTATACTCAAATGGAAGAAGGTGCCAGAATAGCGATTAGACAAAGCATTCCAGACGCCGGTGCGGAAGAGGTTGAAAAGTATACTGAAATAGTCTGTCCCTTCATATTGTTCGACCGCATGGATAGAGACCTCAATCCACAAAGTGACCGCTACAAGTACAGATAGCTATGCAGAGAATGTAAGGGAATGATACTGTACGAAAAAAGCTAGTATTTCAGGCTAATAGTCAAAGTTGCTAGAATCAAAAGAGGAGATAAACAGGAATTAGAGACTCTGATTAATGAAGAGGCTGTGCTCTTAGGGAAATATCTGAGAAATGAAAGGAAAGATCGAAACAATTATCTTACATAAGCTTTGGCATGGGCTCTAATCCATATCTCTTTTGAGTTCAAATAGCTCAGGGAAAGCGCATGCTCCCAAGGAGCGGGGTCACTATTTTTTTCCGCCTTTTGTAAGGAGAATTTTGGCACTTTTGCTTCGTATCTTAAGAGATTTTGGGATCTATAGCTTTCAAGAGCAGCATCAACGTATATAGAGTCTACTTTAATGTCGGCTCTTTTGATGGCATGACCGATAATAACCATTTCTCCAACTTGCACAGGCTATTGTTACATAAATCTTTTATTCATTTATACAGATATTGTCAAAACATGTGTGGAATGCCCCCTTTGGGCACATAACATGAAAAAATAAGGAAGAAGGAATAAAAACTGAAAAAACAATTAGCAACTTTGGCAACAGTTCTAGTGATTTCATTGCTTCTACTGAGTATGTTAACACCAGCGTTTACCGTCCTACCAGCTAAAATGGAATCTACAACGTGGGCTGTGAATGATGCTGATCCAGCATACTTCTCAGCCATACAAGCTCGCACAGACATACCAACGACGCTCGCTAGTGGAGATTCGTGGACGACAAAAGCGCCAATGCCAACCGCGAGAGCCCGCATGGGAGCTACTGTAGTAAACAATAAGATCTACATAATAGGTGGTGAAAATGGGTCACAACCACTCGGTATTAATGAGGTATACGATCCGGTGACGGATACTTGGTCACGGAAAGCTGACATGCCAACACCTCGATATCACCTATCAGTTACTGCGGCAAACAACAAAATATACACAATTGGTGGATGTCGACAAAGAGGATGTTCTAGTTGGGATCTTTACGGTGATAATGAGGTATACGATCCGGTGACGGATACTTGGTCAATCCTAACTCCGATGCCAACTCATCGATACGACATGAGCGCTGTTACCGTCTATGATAAGATCTACGTAATAGGTGGTCGAAAATGGGTCGGAGTACATGCCTATATATGTGATGAAAATGAAGTATATGATCCGGCGATAGATTCATGGACAACGGTAGCCCCTCTACCATTCCCTACAACAGGACATGGAGCCACTGTCGTGGAAGGTAAGATATACGTCGTAGGTGGGTATCAGGGGATATATGAAAACCCAAATAAGACTCAGGTATACGATCCTGCAACCGACACTTGGCAGTTAAAAGCAGAACTTCCGACGGGAAGAGACTATCATGCGGTTGCGGCGACAACAGGATCGAATGCGCCTGTCCGCATACATGCAATAGGTGGACGTGATCCGTTTCTTTCCCCTCCCGAGAACGTATTAGGTGTCAACGAAGTCTACGATCCACAGAAAGATACTTGGTCAGCTATGACGACAATGCCAACTTATAGATACCTAATGGCTGTGGGTGCCGTTGAGGACAAACTTTATGTTATCGGGGGAACGTACCCAATTCTTGAATATCCATACGGAAGGTTTTGTTCAACTAATGAAGAATACACTCCATTTGGTTGGGTACCCGAATTCCAACCGATTCCTACTTTAGTCTCAGTCAACTATCCGACGTCGATAGAATTGAGAGAATGGGCAAACATAACAATCACAGCAAGGAACGATGGTGGAACAGCGGAATGGCAAACGATTCACATAGGCTTCCCAGACAACCCACCACTAGTAAACATAGAAATCTTACCTCACGACATGAACGGAGGAGCTGAACCCTATCCAAATGGAACATTATTACCTGCAAACTACGGAGAATACAACATAACTAGCACATACGTGATGGTTGAAGGCGTCCATGGGCCTTGGTACAACGGAGAAATGCACACGATGACTGTAAGAGTCAAACCAGAAAATACAGGAACTTTCAGACTATACGTAAAGACTGTGAATCGAGCATTTGGTGTAACATACTACAACACTACTGACACAAAAGACCAACAGGATGAATACGTCTATGTCTTTGAGATAAACGTTCAACCTGCTCACATGGACTTGATAGAACAATACTTCCCATACCTAATCTTCGACGAACAAGAACAGTTCTACCCTTGCAACTTTACTTACGATGACACTGACATTAACGATAACCCAGACGACTACAATACATCTTGGCCTCTAGCATGCTATGTTCATACGACTGAATGTAGTTGGGACGATGAAGACTATTTTGTCGTAGAGTACTGGTTCTACTATGCAAGAGATGATGGTGTTATTCCTTTTGAAGTCGGTGATAAGAAGATTGGATTCCTAGACCACGACCATGACTGGGAGAGTGTCTACGTCTTTCTAGAGAAAACAGAGACTAGCTATATTCCTACATGGGTAATGTACTTCCACCACGCCAATTTCAAATACCCGTCTCTTACACCGAATGAGGATTGCTACAGTCTGAATGAATGGGGTAAAGGATTTGAAACAAAGGATAATACTCACCCAATCGTTCATGTATCCAGGGACAAGCATGGATCCTTAGAAAATACATCCGAAGGTTGGGGATGGTTTACACTGTACTTCTGGGGATGGGACATCACCTTAATTGAACAGTGTGATGGAGGCCGTAAATTGAGTTATCAGAACTTCGAAATCATATACGTAGAAGACGTGAATCCGAGTTGGCCAATAAAATTTGGTGATATCAATGCTCCATGGAACAAAGACAGATGGTATAATCCAGAAAATCTTCTAGATTTCCCCTATGAAAAGAAAGGCTTTTCCATGATCAAAATGTCTGAATTTCAGAGCAAGCTCTACATGCACGTCTACGACAGCCAGTCAAGACACATTGGTATTGATTATGAAACGAATGAAACTGAATTTGGCATACCAGGAGCATATTACGTTGACTTCGGTAATACGACATTCATCACACTCCCATTCAACATCACTGATTTCAAAGTCGCAGTAGATGCTCAATATGCACATGATCCTGTAGAAACTTATGAGCTAGTCATATCAACCGTAAAGGATGGCGAACCAGTCGAAAAGATCACAATCGAAGATGCTATAGAACAGGGTGAAAGTCAAGACTTCAACGTTAAACTGGATCCAAGTGGAAAGATGGAGCCGATTATCAGAACTTTCTATCCTGAATGGGATGGGAAGATTTATCCAGTAACGATAGAAAGTAACTCTACTGTTTCAAACTTTAACTTCAGCCAACCAGAAATGCAGATAAGCTTCAATGTGAGTAACCTTCCAGGAACTACAGGTTTCTGCAACATTACAATCCCAAAAGAACTACTGAGAGAGAACGCCACCCATCTATGGCAAGTCAAACTGAACGGTTCAAATATGTCTTTCACATCAACAGATAACGGAACTCATAGCTTCATCTACTTCAATGTCATCGATTCTGGCACATACGCTGTCGAAATAATAGGAGCTGAAGTGATTACAGAATTTCCATTATTCATGGTACTACCATTGCTAGTGATACTATCACTGCTCGCAGTTGCTCTAGGAAAACGGCTTGAAGTGAAAAGAAGCGAAAATAAACCCAACCTTTGATTGAGCGCATAACAGCAAAATCTCGCATAACAAATATTATAACGAAGTCAGATACAGTACCGTTGGTATTAAAGAAGAAGCCACATGATGCTCCAAAGAATTTACGCTGATAAAGATGGATGGGAGTTTAAGCCCCCCACGCAATGATTCGCAGCATCTAAACTGGAAAAGGGTCAAACAGTAACATCGTCTTTATGTCAAGTCTTATCGAACATACCGAGAGCGCGCAAGCCGTGAAGACGCTTCCGTGAAGTACAGAAAAGATTTTCTACGGCCTTGCTTAGTCAAGGTTCCGAGGCAGAAAATAGCAAAAAATTCTAAACAGAAAAAGAGTGGGTTTGCGGGGGGATATCTCCACCCTGTAAAACATTTACTTTAATCTTTCGAGGCTTCTGGCTTCATGGCTTCTACGATTCCACGTATTATTTCCCTCTTCTCTTTTGTAACTTTGATAACCACTATTCCCTCATGCGGTTGCCCGTAAACTACAAATGAGTTCTCAGGCGCGCATGACACAGCCACTAGGGTAAGAAGGTCCTCTTCTCCGTCGACTAATACTTTTGTTCGTTTACCTTGAATCGCCTCCCGCATGACCGTCCAAGTCTCGTCTGTCAGCGTTCCCGGAGGATTTTTCACATATAGGGTTTGGTTCACATCCGCATGGATCGGCGTAATGGGTTTTCTCATGACCCTGTTGTCTACAACCAAAACTTGAGGAAGAATGCCATGTTTAATCATGCTTTCGGAAACCACGTCGCCCACAGAAATGATTATCGGCGGCTTTTCCTTCTCAACTATTTCCCTCAGTTTTTCCATTGTTTCATCGAAGGAGCCCTGAATCAAAAGCCCTAAAGGAGACTTTAATTTCCTGCGTAATGCAGGCGTTAGGCTGCGAATCCAAATCACCTTTTATCGAACGCGAAGTGCGTAGCGTCCCTTCTTCTTTATTCCTATTGCGTTGGCTATAACCGACTTTTCTGGGTTAAAGATTATGGCTAAGCCTGAGAAGTCATCGCTTAAACTCGTAGCCTTGCAGTTCGGGCAAACGGGTCCATGGGATATCGTGCGGCATTCTGTGCAGGCTTTTTCGCTCAAGTTTTCGCCTCCTCTTTGGCGGTTTCAGTTTCTTTCGTTTCCGTTTTCTTTAAGTCTTCCTTAATCCACTCAATTTTCCCCAATAGTGGTTGCCTCGCGGTTACGCCAATTTTCCCCGATGTTCCGCCTCGTCCGAGGGAGACGGCGGTCACACGGACCCGCACATGGTCTCCAGTCGCGAGTTTTCTCTTAGTTTCCTTGCCGAGGAGTACCCCCTGTTTTTCGTCATAGGAAATGAAGTCGTCCATGAGTTGGGAAACGTGGAGCAAGGCATCTATGGGTCCAACGCGGACGAAGGCTCCGAAATCGGCGATTTCCACCACTTCCCCTTCTATCACCTCTTGAATTTTAGGATAAAAGGTGAGAAGGGAGAACGCAACCCTATGGTAGGTCGCTCCGTCCCCAGGAATGATTTTCCCGATGGGGTTAACATTAATTTCGGTGACGGCTACCACGTAGCCTAACTCGTCGTCCACCATGCCCTCATACTTAATTTTCAATTGTTCATAGCCCACTTTTTCAAGGGGGTCGCCGAACTTCTCCGGAGGAATGCGAATGGTATCTTCCAAGGTTACTAGTTTAAACACGATTTTCTCTCTGCCCCTTACCTTAAACGAGACTTGTCTCAAATAAACTAGAAGCATTTAAAATACTTTCTGGCAATGAAGCGCTTGTAAACTTAAAGTTTAAAATGTGTATGGACTAAAACTGGAGTGTTGAGGTGAATTTAATGGATGTGAAGCTGTGGAAGTCTTTGTCTCTAGGCATAGGTTTGGCTTTGTTGTTCTTCGGCTTAATTGTCAGCGTTCACGGGTTCGGAATCGCATATAACATTTCGTGGGGAATGTCCGACGCCATAAGGGGCACCGCGGAACTGCTCTTCGGCATAGTGTTTCTGCTCCTAGGCAACGCCTTAATAAGCCTTGGAAAATAGCCAATGAACAAGCGAAAAGCCATACTAGAAAGCCCACAATGCTCTACCATGTACGTCAAGGACATCGAACATGACGGCGCCAAGATATTCAGAAAACATGGGAATGCCGTTAAGTTCATATGTTGTCTCACTTCTATTGCCTATTAGGATGGGCTGATGGAGGGCTTTCCATGAGTAAGATGTCCCGAATCTCAGGCTTTTATAAGCTTAGCCCAAAGGATAGAGCACAAATTTTGAAGGAGTTCGCAGGCTTAACCGATGAAGAAGTTGAGACCCTTCAGTCAACTGGATCCCTAAGCTTAGAACTGGCGGATCGCATGATTGAAAACGTGGTTGGAGCCTTTCCGGTGCCTATGGGAATAGCCGTCAATTTTCTAATCAACGGAAGGGACTACCTGATCCCAATGGCTATTGAGGAGCCCTCAGTGGTTGCGGCAGCCAGCTACGCGGCGAAGATGGCACGGGCGAAAGGCGGATTCTTCACAAGCAGCACTGAACCAATTATGATTGGGCAAATTCAAGCCGTAAACGTGCCAGACCCTTACGGGGCTAGGATGGCTGTTTTAGCGGCTAAGGATGAAATTCTGAAGAAGGCCAATGAGCAGGATCCCATGCTGGTTTCGGTTGGCGGAGGAGCAAAGGACCTAGATGCAAAAGTGATAAAGGCAAGCACGGGACCCATGGTTATTACAGAGCTTCACGTGGACTGCAGAGACGCCATGGGAGCCAACGCCGTAAACACCATGGCGGAGGCGGTCGCCCCTCTAATCGAAAGAATAACCCACGGTAGAACATACCTAAGAATTGTTTCCAACTTAGCCACTAAGCGTTTAGCGCGGGCATGGACAACCATAGCCAAGGAGGAATTAGGCGGAGAGGAAGTAGTCAACGGCATCGTAGAGGCATACGCCTTCGCTGCAGCAGATCCGTATCGGGCAGCCACCCACAACAAGGGCATATTAAACGGGATAATTGCGGTTGTTTTGGCGACGTGCAACGATCACCGAGCCGTTGAAGCTGGAGCCCACGCCTACGCCGCTAGGACAGGTCACTATAGCCCCTTAACAATTTGGGAGAAAAACGAGGACGGAGACCTTGTGGGCTCAATTGAGTTGCCAATGGCTGTTGGAATTGTTGGCGGCGCCACGAGGGTGCATCCAATAGCTAAAATTGCTTTAAAAATTTTGGGCGTAAAAACAGCTAGAGAATTTGGAGAAGTGTTAGCGGCAGTGGGTTTGGCTCAAAACCTAGCTGCTTTGAGGGCATTAGCCCACGAAGGCATTCAGAGGGGGCACATGTCGCTTCACGCCAGAAATGTGGCGATTATGGCTGGAGCTAAAGGCGACCTAATCGACTTAATAGTTGAAAAAATGGTTGAAGAACGCAAGGTCAGGTTGGACAGAGCCAAAGAACTGATAGAAGAGTTCGAAAAGACTGGAAAAATTTAGGCAATCGGAGGATAAACCGTGATAGTGGTTCCGGGTCCATCATCCCAAGAGCTAGGTCGAAAGATAGCCGAACTTTTGAGGACAAAAGCTGTTTCCGTCGGATTTAAAAAATTTCCTGACGGGGAGTCTTACATTCGACTTGAAGGCAACGTAGAAGGCAAGGATGTGGCGATCGTCCAAACCATTAGTCCACCTCAAGACACCCATCTTGTCCAACTTTTTCTAATGGCGGACGCGGCGAAGGACCTTGGCGCGAAGGAGGTCTTAACCGTTGTTCCATACTTTGCGTATGCGAGACAAGACAAGCGGTTTCTGTCAGGCGAAGCCTTCAGCGTAAAAACCGTGATGACCTTGCTTGGGGCATGCGGCATATCCAAAATCCTCACTGTGAATTCCCATAACCCACAAATCTTAAAGGGTTTCAGAATACCCGTTGAAGATTTGTCCGCCATTAGCCTCATAGCCGACTACTTTAAGAATGAGGGCTACGATGGGGCTTTCTCGCTGTCCCTTGGAAAAAAGGCGCTGGACATTGCTACGCAGGCAAACAACGTCCTGAAAGGCGGATACGACTACGTGACTACGGAGAGAGACAAGGCTACAGGAGAAGTGAAAATCGGAAGAAAATCCTTGCCTGTGAAGAACAGAGACGTAATAATTTTTGACGACATCATCAGCAGCGGCGGAACCATGGCTAAGGCGGTTAAAGCAGTTAAGGATCAGGGTGCCAGAAAAATTTACGCGGCATGCGTCCATCCTCTTCTGGCTGAGGGCGCGGAGGAAAAAATCGTGAAAAGTGGTGCAGAGGGGATTGTAGGCACGGACTGTATCCCAAGCCCCGTAAGCGTGGTTTCAGTGGCTCCGCTCGTCGCCAAAGCCTTAAGTAAAGGCGTATGACCAGCAAGGCGACTATGGGAAACTTGAGGAATGAGCCTTGAAGGTTAGGGCTCACGTCTTTGTGGGCGGAGAGGTTCAGGGTGTTTTATTTCGGTCGAACACTCGATATGAGGCGAACCGACGGAACGTTACTGGTTGGGTGCGAAACATGCCAGACGGAAGGGTGGAAGCAGTTTTTGAAGGAGAGAAGGAAGATGTGAATAGGTTGATTGAGTTTTGTCGAAGGGGTCCTCCCGGAGCCCTAGTAACCAAGGTTGAAGTTCAATGGGAAAATTATACTGGAGAGTTTCGAGGCTTCAACATACGGTATGGATATTGAAGTTGTTATTGATTTGTAAATCATCGTTCTTCTAATCGTTTTAGAATGTCATTGTATATTATTATGAGGCAGTTGTCTACTAAATCTTTGAAAAATTTTTCGCCGTAAGTTGTTAAATTATAAACCTTTTTCTTTCGATGGTTCTCCGTTATCCATTTTCCCTTGATCATGCCGTTCTTTTCAAGTCTGCTAAGTTTAGGGTAAAAATTTCCAGGATAAAGCGTAACTCCGAACTTTTCCAGCACAACTTTTCTTATTTTGTAGGCATGGGCAGGCTCCATGTGGACTACTCCTAAAATGATTAAGTCGCTCATACACCTTATACAATCGTCTCGAATTTTTTGCTCATACATATTATAGGCCTCAACACGCAACTACAATGTTAAATCACTATTTCTATATTATACTTTTGTAATAATCTAAATATAAAGTG
>Ga0315314_1002743_pt1 | contig 14321 bp, 13 predicted proteins | sample TDP9_MG_FD_203631 | JGI IMG/M metagenome (GOLD analysis project Ga0315314, IMG submission 203631) | Freshwater sediment microbial communities from Lake Towuti, South Sulawesi, Indonesia - TDP9 | ecosystem: Environmental > Aquatic > Freshwater > Lake > Sediment | place: Indonesia: South Sulawesi...
CAAAAAAGATGACTTCGGCGGGGAGAAAGCGGAAATTGATTGCGGTTGACGCGATTCTGGAGCTGCTCAAGAACGGCGAATGGCACGGACTGAAGGAAATCGCGCACGGGACTAGATTGCAGGAATTTAAGATTGAGCTCATCACAGGCTTTCTGGCTGAGTTTGATTTTCTAGAGTTTGACAAGAAGAATAAAAGGGTGAAGCTGTCTCCTCAGCTCTTGCTTTTTCTGAAAAAGATTGAAGACATCGAGCGTGAAGTGACCCCAAAGAGAAGGCGAGCTGATAGGGTTGCGGGGCAGTTTGCCTGTTCAGCTTGATAGAATAGCCCGGATGCTGCGGTAGGCTTGGATGAAGGCTTTTCCCTTTGCTGTTGTTTCGTAGACTTTGGATTCGATGTTTTCTGCCTTTCTCCTCGGAGTGGACTTTAGCAGTCCTCTTTCGACTAGAAGGTCTAGGTAAACGTGGAGTTGCCTGAAGCTGAGGTTGCACCGGTACATTATGTGGGTTTTTTTGGCGCCGCCTTCCGCTGCGTTCAGTATGTTGGCTATTATGTCGATTCGGCTACGATGCAGTAAACTGAGTTTTCTCTCGACTTGAACCAACTGACGCACCGAAACGGTGGTTTTCTGTGCTATATTTGTCTTTCATGCATGGCTTTTAAGGTTTGGAGACATAAAACGGGCAATTAGCCTTCATTTTTTTGCCCTTTTTTAAGGCGAACTTGATATTTGTTCTGGAACAATATTCTAGAAAATTAGTTGTATTCGTTTTTGTGCGATGCTCTACCCAGTGAGTTTCCAATTCGGTCAGTTTTTGAACATTAACCTCGAGATATGGGAGAAAACTGACGCGTTTTAACGTTTTTGGGCACATTTTTCTCTTTGATTTTTCAGGTTCGTCTCGGGTTTCGATTCTGAAAGTTTCTTGAGGGAGGTTTTCTGGGGCTCTGATTTTGATTTTTGGGTTTGATGACAAATATCGCTTTAGTATCACCATCCTACATTGCTGGTCATTCTCTGCGGATTCAATTTCAAAAGAAGAAGGGACTCAGCACCTTTAGCCTTCTTCTACAGGCACAAGTTGCCAAAAACAACAAAAAGTAACTGAAAGCAACTAATTCCAATACCACGGAAGAGTGGTGGGGCTGCCCGGATTTGGACCGGGGTCAAGAGAGCCCAATTGGAGAGCTTGCTTGTCTCCTAGCCTAGACCATGCTAGCCGACAGCCCCGACGTGTGCGCGTTCTTTCACTAGAAGAGAGTCGACATCTAAATAAAACTTCAGTTTGGCAGGGATTCCTTTTTTCCAAGCCAAGAGATTTTTGAGATGAATCGCAGATCTTTCAGAGCCATCCTTTAAATAAACTTATATGCAGATTTTGGCATAACCGTGTTTCCATGGAAGAGAAGAGAAAGATAGGGCTTCTCACTTTTTTACTAGTCGCCGCAGGAATCGTGTTCGCCTTCATAGACGCTGTTGTGAGCGTATCGTATGGAGTCCTTCCTCCAACACCGTCGGCTGATTTCATCGACTTGGCCATAAACGGTCCCGTGTGGTGGAGAGTCAACATGGTCATGATGAGCACCATAATCATTGTTGGAGTTACAGCGTATTTGATTGGAAACGACAAAAAATTGTCAGCGCTTTCCCTGAACGAGCTATCTGGGTTTGCGCGTGTCGTTTTGACTTTCTTAGTGATTTCGCTTTCTGGACTGGGTGACCTATTGTCTCAGACTGTGATTGAGTGTCTGATTGGGAACAGCCCGTTTTACTGGATAAATCGTGAATGGTGGTGGACAAGGTTCATGCCTTTTCCAGCAATTGTAGCTTTCTTTGGGGGTCGCAGTGTTCCGCTTGGTGTTGACATGATAGTGGCTTCAACCCTCGGTGCAATTCTCTTGAGTATTATGTGGCTTCACTATTATGAAAAAATCAGTTTCAGAAAGCTGTGGAACCGATTCTTTCTTTTCTTCTAGTTGAATATTATCCGCGCACTATTTTCCTTTTCTTATGAAGCACTGCATGACTTTGGGGCACACTGCGCATTCATCTGGAATGTTTGCGCCCTCTGAGTGATTTCGCAGGTAGCCAAAATAGTGATGACACTTTAAGGGCGCTGTCTGTCCAATGTAGAATGCGTCCTCCACTGAGGCCAAGCGAGGATGACTCGGGTCATCTGTGATAATTTCAATTTTTGATCGGCAGTGTGGGCAGGCGTAGTAGGTTTCTCTGACGAGCTGAGAATTGTCGGTCATGACTATGGGCTTTTCGAAGCTTTTTTTGCACATGGAGTATGGGCAGTGTAGTTTGCCTGTTTGGTTTAGGACGCCCATTTCCAGAACTCCGATATTACTCGATATGCCTAAGTATTTCTAACAATACACGGGAAAGCCACCACTAATAAACATTTTTGCACATAAGAACAACACAAATACAAAACAGCCTCAGCCACTCAGAGAAGATGCTAAAAGAGTAAGGCACAACTCTATCAGACAGCAACGAAAGGAGGCGCGAATTCAATGAGCTGGGAGGATTATGTAAACAACTCTCTGTGGCCCATTCTCGTAGACACTGTACATTCGATGGTGATGTATCCTCATCACAAATCGTATGCACGAGACGTGGTTCTAGCTGAACAGCCGCAAACAAACGCGAAGGAGTTGGCGCTCAAACTAAACATCTCTCTCGGTGAAAGCCTAGTCATCCTTTCCGAGCTTCAGAGACCAGGGAAAGAAGAAAAGCATGGTTCTGTGCCAGAATCACCATAAACTTCCTGATGGATCTGAGGTTCGAATTACTCTCTGGTCTTTCTCTCACATTTGGTCTTTTTGATGACCGAATCGACTTGTTTCGTTGCTGTGCCCAAGTAGTTGTGCGGGTCTAGTGCTTTATGTATCTCTTTTTCACTTAGTCTGAGCCGCACCGTTTTGTCTTCTTGAAGAACCTTCTTGAAGGGTTGTTTTTGTGTTTCGCTTTTGATGGCCAGTTTGCGTAAGTGTTCGTGCGCTTCTTGCCTGTTCATTCCCTTCTTGACAAGGGCTATCATTACCGCTTCCGACATGGCTCGACCCTGTGTCAAGTCAATGTTTCTGCGCATTCTCTCCTCGTCAACGTACAGACCAGACAGAATATTTGTCATCAAATAGAGCATGTAGTCAACCAGAATGCACGCTTCAGGAATGACAAACCGCTCAGCCGAAGTCTGCGTCAAATCCCTCTCATGCCAAGTGGGCACATTCTCCAAGGCGGGCAAAACCAAGCTGCGCACAATCTTGGCTAAGCCGCAAACACGTTCACACAGCTCTGGATTGCGTTTGTGCGGCATAGTCGAACTGCCCACCTGCTTGGCTCGTTCAAAAGGCTCTGCCAGCTCGCCAATCTCGGGACGCTGCAACTCTCGAATTTCTGTCGCAATTTTATCCAAAGTGGACGCAACTACGGCAAGCAATGAAATGAACTCGGCGTGTATGTCACGTTGAATAATCTGATTCGAAATGTCAGCCGCCTTCAGACCTAGTTTCTGCATCACTAAATCCTGGATTCGTGGAGCCTCTGGACCCAGACCCGCCATGGTTCCAACCGCGCCGCTCATCTTCCCAACCAGAACCCTCTCTTTACACTGAGCTAGGCGCTGAATGTGCCTTGCGTTTTCCCGCAGCCAAATCGCGAACTTGAAGCCCAGGGTAATCGGCAGAGCGTGTTGACCGTGAGTTCGACCTATCATGATGGTTCGCTTGTACCGTTCAGCCTTCTCCAACAGCACCTTCTCAAAGCCGTTCAAGCGTTTTTCAAGAACCGCCACAGCGTCTTTAAGCTGAAGTGCCGTAGCCGTGTCCAAGATATCTTGACTCGTAGCCCCATAGTGCACGTAGCCGCCGCTGGCACCAGCAGCCTCAGCAAGAGCGCGAACAACCGAGGTCACATCGTGCTTAATCTCAGCCTCAATCTCCTTGACTCGGCTGAGTTTGACATGTTTTGTCGTGGCTGCTTCCATTATTCTCTGGGCGTCTTTCTTCGGGATATCGCCGACCTCGCCCTGAGCCCAAGCCAGAGCAGCTTCGACGTCGAGCATTCTCTGTAGGCGATTCTCCTCCTCAAAGATTCGGCGCATCTCAGGCGTGCCGTAGCGTCCAGTGTCTATTGGAAGGATGGGCAAGCTGCTTGTTTCCTCCTCCACGCATCATAGAGCAACTGTTCTAAGAGATAACATTTACACCCAAGAAACAAGAGACAAGGCTTGCTCAAGCCAAAGAACCGAGCTGATGAAAGTCAACGGCATATTTGGAGCCAAATCGAGAAAGCATGCAGAAAACCTAGAGGGGATAGGGTAGGTGCTACTCCATATTGAAGCCCAAAACAGCCAAAAAAAGAGGGAATTGCAGGAGATGTCTCCGCTGTCCTTGGGCTAAGGTTTTAATACTTCACCCTCGCATTTTGAGCGCAACGAGGATTCATCGTGTCTACTAAAAAACGAGTTCGAGACAAGTGGCGAGACAAAGACTGGTACTCCATTGTGGCGCCATCGTATTTCGGCGGAACCGACCTAGGCTCAATTCCAAGCGATGACCCCTCTAGGCTTGTGGGCCGAGTGGTCGACGCAACACTCTATGATTTGACCAACGATTTTGCGCATCAATACCTTAAGATGTACTTTCAAGTCTCAGAGATCGAGGGCAAAACCGCGCGCACAGTCTTCAAGGGACATGACTACTCTCGCGACTACTTGCGCAGTCTGGTCAGGAGAAAAACCACGCGCATTGACATAATCATCAACACAACAACAAAAGACGACTATCAACTCCGTCTCGCCGTGTGTGCCTTCACGCTAACCCGAATACGAACAACCCAGGAGCAGGCGGTGCGAACCATAATGAAGAAGATAGTAGAGGAAAAGGCGAAAAACCTCACCTTCGACCAGTTTGTTCAAGAAATCGTGCTCGGAAAAATAGCCTCAGACATCTACAACGAAGCCAAAAAGGTTGCACCCCTCAGGCACGTGGGCATCAGAAAATCTAAACTCGTCTCACTCCCCGGGCAAGTTGCTCAGCCCACAGTTGCGGGATAGGCAGCATTAAAGAGGCAAAGTTTTGCGTGAAAAACGCCCATCTATGACCATGGAAAGAGTCGCCAGAGAAGCCGCTGTTCTCCTGTACTCTTCCCAAGAGAAAGAGTACAAACAAGCCAAGCAGAGAGCGGCTCAGACGCTTAGAACACGCGTTCTTCCCAGCAACAGAGAAGTAGCCGAAGAACTCGACAAAATCGCAGACGAAAGTGAAGGACCAGACAGAAAAGAACGACTCGTCCAAATGCGAAAAGACGCCCTATCTGTAATGGTCACCCTCGGGGATTTTCACCCTCGACTTGTGGGAAGCGTTTGGAGAGGAACCGCACACAAAAACAGCGACATCGACATCGAAGCATTCAACTCAGACCCAGAGACGCTGCTTGAAAGACTAAAGCAAAGCGTCTTCAAAGTGCAGAAGGCGGAGTGGCAGAGGGTCACTAAAGGCAGCAAAATCGAAAAAGCCATGCACATTTACATGGTTCTACCCTCAGGCAACCAAGCCGAAGTCATAGCTCGCGATCCTGAGAAAAAGAACGAGCCCGAGAAGTGTGAGATATACGGGAACATCATAAAAGGTTTGGACGTGCATCAGCTTCGAAGGGTTCTGATACAAAATCCCACACAGAAATTCGTGCCTTCCAGTTAAAACGAAGACCGCACAAAGGACCATGAACACGTCTAAATGTAAAACAAATAGTGCAAATAAGTTAAATACGCGTTTTTTCATAGGAAAAATTAGACGTCAAGCCGACATGACTATCCAACAATGGTTGGGTCGTCCTCGGGAGGTTGAGAGACCACGGAGTTCGAGAAGAAACGGTTCAAACAGATGTTTCCGAACTTGTCCAGTGAGATGGAAGAGAAAGAGAATAAGGTGACGATATTCTCTGTTCGCTCAGATGTGTCGGAAGGCGAACGAGTGTCTACGAAAAGGTTTGACAATTACATGCCAGACGCCGTCGACTACATCCGCAGGTGCGACAACGAAAAACAAGCCGCGGAAATAATCGACTACCTAGAAAAGAGACAAGAAATCAGTCGACAACACGCACAGAAGCTTAGGAAACAACTGAGAACAAAGGGCGTCCGAAGCTTCGGCTCCAAGAAACCAGACGACTATTACTCCCGAGCGGGAATAGTTTAAGCAACCTCTCTCAAACACCTCTGTGCTTTTAAAGCAAACACTTTAGAACCCATTCTGCCACCTTTTTTCACCGTGACCAACGCATTGCCTAAGCACGCAAGGCAGAGAGACAAGTGGCACTTTCTCAACATGGGAGCCGAATGGGACCGTACAGTTGTGCCCATCTACGAGGCTGCTGCACGCGGCAAGTGTGTTCCCTTGTTAAAGACCCTTCTCACAAGCACCTGCAAGAACGAGTGCGCCTACTGCGCATTTCGAACGGGAAGGAGCGTTCACAGGATGACGTGGGAGCCCAAGAAGCTCGCTGATGTAACGATGCACCTGTGGAAGGAGAGAAAAATCTGCGGGCTCTTTCTGAGTTCTTCTGTTTTTCAAGATCCTGACCGTGTCACTGAGAGCCAGTTTGAGGTGCTTCGCCTTCTTCGAGGCATGGGTTTCTCGGGCTACATTCATCTTCGGCTGATGCCTGGGATAGGCGATGGCTACGTGCGTGAGGCGGTGGAGCTAGCCGACAGAGTTGGAATAAACCTTGAGGCTCCCAACACGGACGTTTTTGATGAACTGTGCCCAAACAAGGGCGGGTTCAAAGAGGCGATTCTAAAACGTCTAAACTGGGTTATCAATGAGGTCAAGCGTGTAGGATCCAAGCGGAAAGAAAGTCCCTGGGGTTTCGGTAGGAGCGGCATAGACACCCAGATGATTGTGGGTGCTGTGAGCGACAACGACTGGGAACACCTGCAGGTCACAGAGTGGCTCTACAGGGCACAGGGCTTGAGGAGGGTCTACTACAGCGGTTTCGACCCAGTTGACCACACGCCATTAGAGACCCGTGCTCCTTGTCCACCTTACAGGGAATACCGTCTCTACCAGTGTTCCTTTCTCATCCGAGACTACGGGTTCAAAACGGATTCTTTCACTCCCATCGTCAGTGACGAGGGCTCTTTGCCAAACACTGACCCAAAGCTGGCTTTGGCTCAGGCAAACCGAGACTTTTTTCCCATCGACCTGAATGAGGCGTCGTTTTATGACCTTGTTCGCATCCCACGGGTTGGACCCTTGACCGCAAAGAGGATTATTAAGGCGAGAAACAGCCACACGATTCGCTGGTCCTCCAACTTAGAGGAGATAGTTGGCGCCCGTCTGACACGGAAGATAAGCCCTTACGTTGAGCTCAAGGATAAGAAACTGACAGACTTTCAAAAGGAAAGTAAATAAGGACAATCCGTAATAAATACGGCAAAGCAACATAAAAAATCGTTAACAGCATCGTGGTGCACGGCTTGAAGAAGACGCAACTCGCTATTGTCCTGGTTTCCTTCTACGTTCTCTCCATATTGTTGGCAACTGCCACATTGTCTCAAACCGCGAATGCCTCCCCTTCACCAGCTTCGTTTGACGTAAAGGTTCAACACATGGTGGAGGTTAAAAATAGTGGATTACTTGTAATCAACGACACACTGAGACTTTCAGCCATCAGCGAGAGCGTCGTCCTTAACAACTACACGTTTGGGTTCCCTTACGCTCATCGGTCCAACCTAGACTATGCCTTTGCCTATGAAACATCAAATCCAAGCGTTCAGTTGAGGCTTGAACTCGACGTCGGCTTGGGGAGAGCGGGTTTCTACGGAGTAAGCGTTGACTTTTTGAGAGCAGTCAACATCACCAGTGGTCCGTACGAGTTCACGGTGGTCTTTGTATTCTCCAACGTCGTTTCACCGACCGAAGATTCAGGGACAATCTACTACACCGCGAGTTTTCCAGCTTACCCCAGCCTAACTCAAACCGCATCTGAAGCGAACATATCGATTGTATTTCCCGTGGGGTTAGACTTCGTTGACACTTCTTACAAAGAAGAAAACATTAATTTCAGAAATGCGACCGTCGGCTCAAAACGGTACGTAATCTCTAGTCCTCCGAAAGCAAATCTCACTGAATTCTCAGACCAAACAGCGTGGTTTACTCTCGCAAAGTCAACGAAAGGCTTGGCAACGATAGAGATAAAGGAAGTCAGACGAAGCATTGAAGTCTTCGATGAGGGGCAGATATCTGTGTTTGATTCGTATAGCTTGGAGAACAGGGGAGCTGAAAACCTTACCCAGGTTGAAGCAAAGCTGCCTCCAGACGCTTTCAGTATTCACGCGTTTGATGATTATGGGTTGATTCCAGACTCCAACTTACTGATAGTTAAGAGTGGCGCTTACACGAGTACGACCATTACGCTTCCCATTTCAATTGAAGAAGGCACTGAGGGTCGATTCTCAGTTAGTTTTCTGCTTCCTGGGAGAAACTACACAGACGCCGAAAGCTTGAGTAGCTTTCATGTTTCCCTCACGCTCTTCGAAGATTACGATTGGACGATAAGAAAATTGACCACGACAATAATCTTGCCCGAGGGTGCTGCCGTGATTTCGATGCCTTCTTCGACGGGTTTGAGCAACGTTCAGGACGACGCCTTTCGAGAGTCTTTGACCTTCGTGTTCTATAACGCCACTCCATTCCACGACCTGTCATTCGATTTTAGTTACGGACGTTCAGTTCTTTGGGATTCGTTCCGTCCCACGTTGTGGATGAGCGCAATCGTTGCGGTTGCAGGCGCCATTGTTGGTGTTTGGCGCGTTTATCGACCCGCCGCCGCCCCGTTGCCCACTGCCATTGTTCGAGTTCGTGCAGAAGACCTGAGAAGATTTGTTGATTCCTACGAAGAGAAGATGCGTTATCAGCGAGAAATCGAATCACTAGAGACGCAGGTAAGGAAGGGAAAAATTCCAAGGCGAAACTACAAGGTTCGAAAGATGACGCTTGACAGCCGTTTGGTGTCAGTTTCACGTGATTTGGCAGGTTTGAGAGAAAAGATTCGTACGACTGGTCCAAGGTACGCCGACTTGATGCGCCAACTCGAAGTGGCTGAGACAGAGTTGAAGAGCGTAGAAGCTGACATCAACCGGGCGGAAGTAGGATACCGGCGAGGAGAGCTGTCGCCGACAGCGTACCACAATGTTCTCGAAACTTCTTACCGACGAAGAGACCGAGCCCAGACGACAATCGAAGGAGTCCTCCTGAGGCTGAGAGAAGAAATCACGTAAGGATAGCAGGTAGGCGACCCTCTGGGTAACCTTTTTATTCTTGACTGTTAATTCTGATAAGATTCTCCAAAAAAGGAGCAGCCCAAAGCAAATTGGTTGAAATCAAGATAGACAACGACAAATGTGACGGGTGCGGAACCTGCAAAGACATATGCCCTGTGAGCGTTTTCGAAATCGTCGATGGAAAATCAAAGGTCGTAAACCCAAACGACTGCTTAGTTTGCAGGGCATGTGAGGTGCAGTGTCCAAACCAAGCTATCCAAGTGATAGAGTAGCTTCATAGCAATCATAATCTCCAGAATGACGACTGAATCCGCTTCACGTTGTTTATGATTTGTTCTGCTTTTCTAATTGTCCTAGAATTTGGAGGAGGGCTCCTGTCCTCGACACTGGACGAAGCTCCTGCCATTTTTGCTATGGCTGCGGTTGCCATTTTACCGAGGAAATTAAGACTGTACCCACCCTCCAGGGTTGCGACGAGCCTTCCTTCACAGAGATGGGTCGATAGGGTTGCGATTTTTGCAAAGATTTCTTCGTAGCACTTCATCGACAACGATAGCCCGCCTACAGGGTCGGTGTAGTGTCCGTCGAAGCCGACTGAAACCAGAATAAACTCGGGCTTGTACTGTCTCGCTATCGGCGCAGCGATTTCGTCGAACGCCCTTTGGTAGGTGGAGTCGTCGGTTTTGAAGGGCAGCGGAACGTTAACCGTGTAGCCAAGTCCTTCGCCTTCACCTATCTCGTCGATGAAGCCTGTGCCTGGGAAACCGCTCGGGTCTTCGTGGAGGCTGACGTAGAGCACTTTGTTTGTGTTGTAGAATATTTCTTGGGTTCCGTTTCCGTGATGGGTGTCGACGTCTAGAACGAGAACTCGTTGATAGTTCAGACGATGGAGCAGGTGGGAAGCAGCGACAGCGATGTTGTTGAAGAGACAGAATCCAAGGGCATAGTAAGAACCAGCGTGATGCCCAGGCGGTCTAACAAGCGCAAACGCATTTTTCGTCCCTTTGCCAGCTACAGAGTTTACCGCGTCAACGAGAGCCCCAACCGCTAGAAACGCGGCTTCACAGCTCTTTGGGCTGACCACAGTGTCGCCCAAGTCGAGCACTCCGCCTCCAGAGGCACATATTTTCTTCACAAGCTCGATGTAATCGGGTTCGTGCACGAGTTTCAAGTCGTCTAGGCTGGCAGGTCTCGGTTTGGTGAGGGTGCATTTCTCAGTTTCTAACAGCCCGCTTCGATTTAATTCGTCAAGTATCACCGTCAGACGGTTGGGCGTTTCCGGATGGTCGGGTCCAGGGTCGTGTTCAAGAAATTTTGGGCTGTAAAAAATCGCAGTGTTCGTTTTCTTTTTCACTCCTTGTTCGGATAGACTTTTGAGAAGACATCCTCGATGTAAGCGCGCTGTGTTAAGCCTTCTTTCCTGGCTAGAATCTTAAGCGCTTTGTCCACTCCTGATGCGAATTGAATTGCCTTCTTGGGCTTGTCTGAGATGGAGTCGGGGATGCCCAGGTTTTTGGCGGTTTGACGTAGAACTCTTTTTCTGAGGTTGTCTTGCTTTGACTCGAGCTTTAGGGTGAGTGGCAGGCTTAGAGCGTACCTCACAACTCTCGTGTCGGCGAAGGGTAGGCGCAGGTCAATCCCGTGGTACGCGCACACAGGCTCGTCTCTCTGAAAGTTTGTCTCGTATGACAAGACGGTGTCGTGAAACATGGCTTCTCTGACTTTTCCAGAGCCTTTCTTAGCGTATGCTGTTAGATATCTGCTGTAGCCGCCGAAGAGTTCGTCTGCGCCCTGCCCAGCCAACAGAATTCGATGCCCGAGGTTTGAGGCAGCCTCAGCTGTCCAGAAGAATGGAATCGCAACGCCCGCTTTCATGACATCGGGCTCCTCTATGAGCCACAGAACCTTTGGAAGCGCTTTCTCCACGTCTTCAATTGAGTGGGTTTGAAGCGTGAATGGAAGACTTAGCGCTTGTGAGGTTTCTTTAGCCTGTTCGATTTCACTTTGCCCTTGCCCTTCCAGTCCAACGCACATGAGATGTGGTTTTGCTTCAGCCTTTTTTGCGAGAACTGCTATTAGGCTGCTGTCTATTCCGCCTGAGAATGCCACTGCCACTTTTTCCGTATCGGATACTCGGTCTCTCGTGGATTGGTAGAGGAGTTTCTGCAGTTGTCTTGCCGCGGCGTTCATGGCTATTTTTCTTTGAGCAGGTGGTTTTAGAGTCGAAACCTGTTGGAAGACGAATCCTTTCTCGTTCATAATCGCCAGGTTTCCAGGCGGGAACGAGTGGGTGGTGGCGATTCCGATTTTCCATAGGGCTTTTCTTTCTGTGGCGATGGCGCAGGTGGATTCGTTTTCTCCGTAGTAGAGTGGTTTGGTTCCTGTGGCGTCGCGTCCGACTAACACCCTGTCAGGTAGGGTGACGGCAAAAGTGTAGGCGCCTTCGAGGTTCGTTAAAATCTGGGTGGCAATTTTCATGGGTTGATGTCCCAGTTTATCCATGAAATGGTGAACAGCTGAGCCTTGTGAAGGCGGAAAGAATTGACCCTCAAGAATCCATATGTAGTTTGTTCCTAGAATGGGTTCGGAGTTGTTTGTGCCCGCTGCAGCCTTGGAGAATGTTTCTTCGCTTAGGTTGCCAAGGTGTTGTGCGATAAATGTTGAGGGTTGACTGACGACTCTTGGGGGCATTGCTGCTCTGTGGTCCATCTCTCTGAGCATGGTTTGGACTTTGGAGGGGGCGTCTGTGCCCTTCTTGTCGAACGCTGCTGCGAGTGCACCCATTTTGTTGTGGGCTCCGAACGTGTGCTTTAAGCTAAGCAGCATGGAATGTAGAGATGGGTGAGGCTTTAACGTTTCTCGAAAACCTTGTTTCTTTCAGTAAGGCAGTGAGCTATTGGTTGATTTCGTTTGCAATACGAACCTACCCCTACCCCTCTAGGTTTTCTGCGTGCTTTTTCTATAAAGCGCCAAATATGAACTTGGACTGTATGTAGTATTTTGGGCGGGTTAAGGCTTTTAAAAACTAGACCCCTCTATAGTTCTTCTGCAACACACGATGGAGTCAAAATGGCAGGTTTTTTTGGAGGAATGAACGCGGTTTCGTCATTTTGGCTTTTAAGTTTCTTCTGGTTCTGTGCAGTTGATGTTTAGGGACTTTGCCAGGCGTGTGAGGTCGTTGTTGCTCATCCACTCGGTTTTTAGGTATTGGCATATTCTCTGGTCGCTCAATCCCATGTTTCGGGCTTCTTCAACCGCGTAGCGGTAGGCTTCGATTTCTGTTGGTCTTTCGGTGTAGCCGTGGGTGGTGTCGAAGAGTTCTTTTCCGTCCATGAACTGTTTTACGTGTGCGAGCTCGTGTATTACGTCGAGGTGTATGTCGACTCTGTCGCCGTTGTTGAGGTAGCGCGAATTGACTATTATGTGTCCGTCTGCGTTGCTGACCCACATGTAGCCAGGTATCCACGTGAGCTCTATCTTGAGGTTTTTGAGCACTTCTTGGGTTCGTTTGCCGAAGAGGCGTTTCACTGCTCCAATTTTTTCGTAGCCCCTGAAGTATTCCGTGAACGGGTGTGTTGACGCTACAAGGCGAGGCATCCTGTCTATGCGTAGCTTCCTGACGATTCGGAGCAGGGTGAGCAGCAATAGTTCAAGAGGGTGTATGAGTTTTCCATCCTTGTGGTTGGTTATCTACAGAGGGCAACTTGCTATTTTCGATTTTCCTATTTTCCCATCTGAATCGATGACGTTCTTGGAAGTATTTGAACACGCAAAGCTAGACTGTTTGAGTGAAGTTTCTGTGCTTGTTAGTGTTGACTGCGCCTTAGTAACACTAACATGTCCATGCAGTGGCTGAGTAATTTCAGAAGTAGAAGGCGCATTTTCACTTATGTCTTCTTCTTCGGCTTACTGTTACGCTGCTCTTTCTTTTGTTCGAGTGTGCAAGTGGCTTTGAACGGTCTAAGGACAAGGTTTCCTAACGCCTGTTAACGTCACGACATAATTGATGCCTAGACTGTGCATGAAATCTCTGCTTTTCAGACTCTGTGACTGTGGTGCTACAGTCACAAGCCCTTAAGAGCGCCTTCCTAAGGAGAGAATCCGTAGGCAAAACTCGTCCTATCTCTACAAGAAAGAGGTAATGCAAAATGGGAAAACGAAGAAACGAAAGAGCAAAAATCAGACGACCCTGTTTATCCGGTCACACACCATTGCTGGTGGCTGCCATCTTGATCTCGGCGGCAGTTTTAGGATGGACTTCAGGTCGCGCTTTCAGAGCCGCTACTGCTTTCACGGTGGCTCAGTCTACAGTCACGTTCGATTTCGACACAGGCTCTCCACCTCTTGTAGAGGGTATGAGCACACCTCTCGATCAGACATCTGAATGGCTTGGAGCACACTTCACCTCGCCTTCCGACCCCGCCGCGTTTTCGGTTCAGAGCTACGACACCACATTCTTCGTGCTGCCGCGGTTTTCGGGCAAATACTTGTATGACAACAACCCAAGCAGGGATTATATGGACATACAGTTTAGCCAGCCTCTGATCATCATCAACTTCACGTTTGCGACCCTAGAGTACCACGGCGGCCCCAGCGGACAACCAAGCAACATCACATTGACCGCGTACATGGATTCGTTCGGAAACCCGCCGGTGGGATCTGCAGTTGCCCGCGGGACTTGGCCACAAGGCGAGACGTGGCCCCAGGGTACGTTGTTATTTGATTCGGGTGGCGAACCGTTCAACCTTGTAAGGATCGTAGCACCCTATCAAGGGCCTAATGGAGCCACGGATTTCTTAGTTGACTGGGTCATTGTCACTACGGCAGGTCCCATAGTGGACATTACTCCTCCTGTGACGACGATTAGCCTTAGTGGGGTTCTGGGAAATCAGGGTTGGTACAAATCAGATGTCACAGTCGGTCTTTCTGCAACCGACGACATGTCTGGAGTGAACAGAATAGAATACAGCTTTGACAATGTCGTCTGGACTGTCTATGCAGCGCCTTTCACTGTCACCACCGAGGGA
>Ga0315314_1002744_pt1 | contig 14318 bp, 11 predicted proteins | sample TDP9_MG_FD_203631 | JGI IMG/M metagenome (GOLD analysis project Ga0315314, IMG submission 203631) | Freshwater sediment microbial communities from Lake Towuti, South Sulawesi, Indonesia - TDP9 | ecosystem: Environmental > Aquatic > Freshwater > Lake > Sediment | place: Indonesia: South Sulawesi...
ACTCTCACTCGGAGTAGCACGCGGGAGAGCCAGAACAGCCAGCAATCATCGAGAGATTCTGAAGAGCGGGCCTAGGCGGGCCTATCGCGCCAAAGAGAGTGGAGTGGGCCGATAAGCCGAGTTCTGTCGAGAGCGTCCATCTATCTAGGGCGGCGGTTGCCCGCAGCCTCAAGCGGCCAACCCGGGGCTTGTGCGGTGCCGGGCCGACACCGTCCGCCTTCGCCGAGATCGCCAGAGGCGACTGAAGCTACGGCGGATCGCCCCTTATTTGGCCTTGCTCCGGGCGGGTGTTTTGCCAGCCGGCGTGTCGCCACACCGCTGGTGGGCTCTTACCCCACCATTTCACCCTTGTCCGCCTTCGCTAAGGCTCCAGCGGACGGTGTGTTTCTGTGCCACTTTCCGTCGGGTCGCCCCGCCTCGCTGCTAGCGAGCGCCCTGCCCTGTGGAGCTCGGACTTTCCTCGGCCGCCTCGCGGCGACCGCGGACGCTTGGCCCACTCCAACAGTATTGTAGCACACTTGGGTGCGGCAGGAGCGCGCTTGAGGGGCCCCTAGCCAGAGCCCAAGGGCGGCAGGACTCACGCTTGGATGCCCAGAGGATCTCCCCCGCTCCACGATGTTGGCGTCGCGGTTAGGTTGGCCGGTACTCGACCAAGAGCTCGAAACCTCCGCCAGGTGCGATGGGCTGCGCCGCGCGCACCGACGGACGGCCGTAACGCTGCGCTTACATGGCATTCTGGGTCGGGACCCCGTCGCGCTTGCACGCGGCAATCTGCACCCCCACAGGAAGGAGAAGCTCGACGCCAGCTTCGAAGCTGGTCTCATTGCGGTTTACGATCCGGCCGAACATGCCGGTATCCCGTCGCTGGTAGAAGAAGTCGAAGCGCGCCGTTCCCAGCCGGCAGTCTGTCCACGTGAACTCCGGCCGCGGACAGAATGGCCGCAGCCAGGCCTTCCCTGCCGGGACATCTACCCGTAACCCGAGGAGGTTGTTGATGAACAGGCAGAGGTAGACCCCTGCCGCCCAGCCGCACTTGCCGACCCCGACCTCCTGCTTCACCCCCATCACCTCGTGGGTGAACCACGGATCGCGGCGGCGGACCTTGCTGGGGTCTGTCTCCGGGTACTGGTAGGGCCATCACCAGATGGAGCCATCAACATCCGTGAGGCGGCGTATCCTGTCCAGGTGCACGCCGGCCTCTTCCTCGGTCGCGGCGCCGGCCAGGTCAGTCTCCTGATGGGAAGAGGCTTCGTATCATATCGAGCGTGTGCTCAACTAGCTGCTGCCCGCCCTCTGGCCCTACCGCCGACGAGGCAGGCGTCGCGCCGTAGCCGCCGGCGCTAACGGCTCGCTCCGTCGGAAGATAGCCAGCCCGGCCGGCGGCAAGCTGCACGACCAGGGTCTGCGCAGCGGCGCTGCGCGCTTTGATGCGAAGCCCGTAGTCGAGAAACAGCTCGAACGGGTTCGTCGCCAGCGCCGCGTCGCCGATGCGCACAACGTGCACCTCGACCGAAACCGGCTCACCGCTCTGCGGATCGTCGAAGGACTCGACTACCTTACGCAGGCGCTGCGCCCAGCGCCCCTCGATCTCAGGGTCCTGTGCCGCCCGCTCGTATTCGGCCGCGGCCTGGTCTCGCTCCTCCCTCGATGCCCGGCGCGCAGTTAGCTCCAGGCGCCGGACCGCGTGGGCGAAGGCGGTCTTGCCGGTCGGTTCGGTGTAGGCAAACGCCCTCCCGACCGCGCCTGCAACGCGCGCGGCGATCTCCCGGCGCTCTGACAGGCGGCGCCGGCGCCGCATCTCCGCCTCCTGCTTCCCATAGAGCAGGAAGTGCGGGGAGATGTCGCCGGCCGCCCCGCAGAACGGGAGGACCTGGAGGCTTTCGCCCAGCCGCGCCCTCAGTTGGATGCGAATGTCATGCCAGAAGTCGGCCGAGACTACCTCCAGGTTCTCGTCCACCTGTGCCGGGCACGGGAGATCGAGGACTACGCCTGTGAGATGGCTGGCGGCGTCCCAGGTGAAGATCAGGTCGAGACTGTGATCCTCGTAGCCCTCGATCGAGACGAAGTCATCCCGGTCCGTACGTCCGTACATCTGGGCCCTGCCGTCGGCATAGAGCGCTCGCCGGTTGTGGCCGACCGCCGCGTGCTCGAAGGCCCGGCCTATGGTGTGGGTAGAGCGATTCCCCCAGGCCTCCGCGCCCGCATCGGCAGCTCTGTCGGCCACCAGAGCCGCACACTCTGCCGGCGTCATCACGTCGCCGCCCGGATGCTCGTATGCTCCCTCCTCAACCACGAGCGAGGTGTGGGTATGCGTCGCGCTAAGCACGATGTTCTCCGCCGGAACGGCCAGCCGCGACGCCAGCTGGTCGCGCACCGCGCGCTGCAGCGCCTCGGGGACCATGCAGAGATCGCACGATATGAGGATGGCGCAGTCCACCGGATCGCCGCCTTCGATGGCAAGCGCTGTCACCAGCACAGGGTCTATCGCCTCGCGCGCGATCCGCCGGTGCATCTGGCCGTGAAGCATGACCGAGCGCGTGGGTGTTATGTCCCGAACTGCCCACCCGATCCGTAACATCGTGCTCTTCCTCGGTCGCGGACTGCGAGTCTGCGCTACGGAGTGCCGCGAAGACGGTGGTCGTACATCGCGTACGCGACCTGGCGGCACGCCTGGATGGTCTCCCAGTACGGAGTGTCACAGGTGTCCACCAGACCGACCTGGCAGTTCTCGCCATCGTCCCGGCCAGTGGTGGCCTGGTCGCCGTACTGGAACCAGTGCGCGCCGATGATCAGGGGGTGAGAGAGCGCGCTGCGCAGGTAGCTCTTGTACATCACGGCTCGCTCGGACTGGTCCTGCACGTGACGCAGACCGGGATGCAGCGGTCCGCGATCGAGCGCCCCGAAGTGCCATTCGCCGATGATGACGGGAGCATCGAGCCCCTCGGGCAGCGGCATCATGCGCGCGTCGTAGCGGTAGGCGTTGATGCTCACGACGTCACAGTGCTTCGCCGCGATCCGCACCACGCGCGGGTTGGGCTGGTGTATTCGGCAGCCGAGGTAGAGCGCGCCCGGATCGGCCTGCTTCACTTCCTCCCGGCAGACGCCGAAATACCTTTCCGCCATCCGCTCGAAGAATGCGGCCAGGTCGTCGCGCGCCCTCCGGGCATCGGGCGCCTCGCGGCTCGCCAGGAACTCATCCCATGAGGCATAGCGAGCGCCCCAGGCAGCATTCAGCGCGGAAACATCCCGGTACTTCGCGCGCAGATCCTCGAGCAGCTCGCGCTTCGCGGCCTGATCCGGCGGCGCCTTGGCAACCAGCGCTGCCGCATCTACGTCTTGCTCCCATCGAAGCTCGTTGTCCACGAAGTACCCGATACACCAGGGATCGCCCACTGAATCCCGCCTGCGCGCGATGCTCCCCTGCACTGCTTGTCGGAAGCCCCCATCGAACGGATCCGGCAGCTTGTCATTCCCCTCGATGTTGCGCGCGTCGTAGTGGATCTCGATCACGTAGGGCGTTCGTCTTAGCAGGTAGATGTCCGGGCTCGACCAGTTGGCGATGGTGTTCATGCCCCAACTGCGCAGTCGTCTGTGAACCAGATCTGCGCCTATGGAGCGCCAGTCCGCTCCATACTTGCGCATCAGGTTGGCCTGGGTGAAGCTGTAGCCGTAGCGCTCACCGACGCGGTCGCGGTAGCACTCAGCTAGACGCGAGCCTTCCTCAGGCAGCTCCGCGAAGTAGTGCTCGCGGCCCTTGATGCGCGTCGATGCCCAGTCGAGCCCGACGCAGTCGGGGCCGTGCGACCAGAACAGGCGGCCCTCCGGGTCAACCAGCCACCACTTGCCTTCGTGCTTGGTGGGATAGAAACGCCCTGTTGCTTTCAGCCGCGGTCCCGCGGCCCATCCGCCGAACCGGTCCCGCTCCGGCGGCCCCAGACTCGCTGCAAGATCAGCTTCCTCGGCCTCGCGGGTGCGAGCCAGGTCGTCCACGGAGTGGATCTTGCCCGGCCACTCGCGATGCCGGTACTGGCCGAAGCCATCAACGAAAGGCGAGAAGCCGCGCTCGAGTTCCGCCTCCGTCGGCGGGTTGTACTCGCCTTCGGCGAAGACGCATGTGACCTCGATCAGTTCCCCGCCAGTGGGGAAAGGCACCCAGACCACAACCTGGGTGACCTGGGATGGGTCTATGCGATTCCAATGCCACGTGAAGCCACCCGGCAGCCCGAGCATTCCGGACCCGTACTGCCCGCCCAGTACCCCGGTGGGACCGGCAAAGTAGCGCCCCAGGTAGCTGTCATCGGCGAGCGGAGGCCGCACGATGAGCGCTCTCACCGCCTTGCTCTGGCCCGGCAGCAGCACAGTCGTAACGTCAATGCGGTTGTCCCAGGCCTCGGGGCCGCGGCCGTTCACCTCGACGGCGACCAGCGTCTCCCGATCGCCGGCGTTGCGCAGCTCGACCCCCACGTACAGGTGACCCGAGACATCCCAGCAGTCTTTCGGGGCCTTGAGTGTGACACTCCTCGGTTCCCCGCCTGAGCAGACCTCCAGCCGCACCGCGCCGCCGTCCCGGCCGCTGATGGGCGAGACAGTCACGCCCTCACTCGCCACTATCCACTCTGCCGGGAGGACTCCGGTTAGGTCCAGCAACACCTGTTTCACAGTCGCCACTCCGATCTTCCTGTGTGACGCCCGGTGCAGCCGCCTCACCTGCGTCTCGTTCTCGATTCCTCTTTGCCGCCGGTCGCCGGGCCCCTGCCCGTCCGGCAGGTCCAGGAAGGGGCCAGGGCCGCGGGGCCACGGACCGATGAGATTGCGCAAGAAACCTCTTGACAAGGCGGGCCTATTACGGTATGGTATATTACGATTCGTAAGCTGGCAGGGGAGACGCGGTGCGGCGCGACCGTCTTACCACAATGGAATACGCGCTGCTCGGGCTGATCTGCCGAGCGCCGATGGCGGGCTACGACGTCCACAAGCTGTTCGCTACCACCCCGCTGGCGCATTTCAGCTCCAGCCCGGGAGCGATCTACCCGGCCCTGCGCCGGCTCGCACAGGCGGGCCTGCTGACAGCCAGGCTTGACAGGACGACCGAAGCGCGGCCGCGCCGGGTCTATGCTCCGACGGAGGCCGGCCGGGAGGTCCTGGATGGCTGGCTGCGTCAGCCGGTGACCCGAGAGGAGATCATCCGGGGTGGGGGAGCACCGGTCCTGCGCTTCGCGCTAGCGGAGGGGCGACTCTCAAAGGCGGAGGTGCTGGCCTACCTGGAGAGCTACCGGCAGGCGATGGAGAGCTACCTTCGGGAACTCGATGGTCACAGGGGCCGGGTTGCTCAGGACGGTTCGCTGCACGGCCGCCTTGCGCTGGGGCAGGGCATCCGCGGATTCCAGAGTGAACTGGCGTGGGTGAGGTCAGCCGCTGCGACGATCAAGCGCGCGGGTCGCGGCTCCCGCAAGCGACGGGCGCCGCGTTGAGGATCAGAGGACAGGAGAGGTGGCAATGGGAGACCGAGTGCCGTCAGTCTCACTGAGCATCTGCGTCGCGGTGTTGCTTGCAGCAGTGGCATCGGCGTTGGCGGAGGGGGAGGCTGGCCCGCCTGAGGCGCCGGCGCGGTCGGCCATCTGGGGCTGGTGGCCTGTGCTGCCGTGGGACGCACAGGCGGTGGGGGACTCGTCGCTGGGCAGTGTGCTTGACCAGCCGATCAACCTAGCTCGCAGGGGAAAGGTCGGCGACCAGCACCGCTACCAGGTCAAACGCGTCAACCTGACAGTGGACCGAGAGGGCAAGGTAGTAAGCCGCGTGACCGCCGAGGCGGATCTGGCGCGGACGCTTGTGCGCGAGGCAGAGCCCGGCCTCTGGATCGAGCAGTGCGAGTGGGAGCGCTTTGCCGCCGCTCAGGCGATGACGCCGAACGACTACCCCACCCCCCAGGAGCTGCCCAGCGCGCGGGGCATAGCTTTCGAGTTCTCCCCTCGCACCTTCGACTATGTCAACGCTCCTGCCGACTTCGCCCGCGTCGGCGACGAGATGGCCGGCTACCTGCTGAAGGTGCTTACCATGGACGCGATGGGCTGGGACGCGATACTGCTCGCCCTGCGCGACGAGTTCAAGGAAGGAATCCACATCGGCGACACCTGGCGCCAGACCAGTTGGGAGCCCTGGGACATCAGCCGCGTGGGGGCTGAGGGTTCTGTAGGCCAATACCATGCGGGCGAGATGCAGGTCAGCGTCGCCGGCCTCACGCGCCTCCAGGGGCAGCCCTGCGCGCTCATCTGGTTCTCGATGGAGGGGAACAAGGTCACGCAGAAGTTGGACAATCCCATGTTCTCCATGGACATGGGGGCGACAGAGTACTTCCGGGGCGAGCTTTCGGTGTCCCTGTTGGACGGGCATGTCGTGGGCATGGAGCTGACGGGCCCGTTGCCGTGTGTCATGAAGATGGGCTTCGGCGGCCAGCCGCCCGCTGAGCAGCCCATCGGCGCCATCATCCAGCAGGTGAGCATGTGGGAGATCCCGGCCACCGAACGGCCCGGGTCAGCCGCCCACTAGACGCCGGCAATACCATGGCGGGGGGCCGCCGCTCGACGGCCCCCGGCCGTCCGGCCCACTGGAGGGCTTCTGTGCAAGGCAAAGCCGTGGTGGAAGTCGAGAACCTGCGTAAGAGCTACGGCTCCATCGTCGCGGTTGACAGCGTCTCCTTCCAGGTCAACCAAGGCGAGATCTTCGGCATGGTCGGGCCCAACGGGGCCGGCAAGACGACGACCATCGAGTGCATTGAGGGGCTTCGCCAGCCTGACGGCGGCGCCATCCGCGTGCTCGGGCTGGAGCCCAGACGTGATGCTCACGCACTCCGGCCGCTCACCGGCGTCCAGCTGCAGGAGTCAGCGCTGCATGACCGCTTGCGCGTCTGGGAAGCGCTCGACCTGTTCGCCAGCTTCTATCCTCGCGTCGGCGCGTGGGACCACCTGCTCGAGCGTCTGGGCCTGGCGGAGGTCCGCAACATTCACTTCGCCAAGCTCTCGGGGGGCCAGAAACAGCGGCTCTTCGTGGCGCTGGCGTTGGTCAACGACCCGGATCTGGTTTTCCTCGACGAGTTGACAACTGGACTCGACCCCCAGGCCCGGCGGGGCGTCTGGGAGCTGATTGCCGATATCCGCAATCGCGGGAAGACTGTCTTCCTCACCACCCACTTCATGGAGGAGGCCGAGCGGCTCTGCGACCGGGTCGCCATCCTCGACCACGGCCGCATCGTCGCGCTGGATTCCCCCGAGGCGTTAGTGCGCGGGTTGGGCCGCGGGGTCCGCGTCGTCTTTGCCGCCGACCCCGGCCTCGATCTACAGCCTCTGCGCAGCCTGCCCTCGGTTACCCATGTCGAGGTCATTGGCGATCGCGTTGTCGTCAGCGGCCGGGAAGACCGCCTCGTCGTTGACGTCGTCAATGCGCTCAGTGCAGTAGGCTGCCGGTTCCGCGACCTGCGAACCGAGCAGCCGACGCTCGAAGACGTTTTCCTTTCCCTCACCGGCCGAGCCATGCGAGAGTAGGGGAGGTGCGTAGATGAAGGGATTCCTCAAGCTTACTTGGGTCGAGCTCAAGCTCTTCCTGCGGGAGCCGATGCTGGGCCTTTTCACCTTCTTGTTCCCGCTCATGATGCTCTTCGTCTTCGGCGGCGTCTACGGCAACAAGCCCAACGATTTCTTCGGCGGGTACGGCATGGTGGACGTCTCAGTCCCTGCCTGGGCGGGCCTCATCATCGCCAACACCGGCTTCCTCTCGCTCGCCGTAAGCGTCGCCACCTACCGCGAGCGCGGTGTCCTGCGCCGCTTCCGGCTCACGCCGATACGGCCCCTGGCGATACTGGTGGCGCAGGTCGCGGTCCTCCTGCTCATGACCGCCTGCGGCATGGCACTGCTGGTCATCGCCGCAAAGCTGGTCTTCGCACTCCAGTTGCGGGGCAACCTGGTCTCCATTGCTGGCGGCTTCGTGCTCGGCTCCCTCAGCATCTTCGCCATCGGCTTTCTCCTCGCCGGCATCGTCTCCACCGCCCGCGCCGCCCAGACCATAGGCATGGTCCTGTTCTTCCCCATGATCTTCCTATCCGGGTCCACCATCCCGCTGGAGGCGATCAAGGGCGCCGTTCGCGCGGTCGCCGAAGCGCTTCCTCTGACCTACGTTGTGATGCTTCTCCGTGGGCTCTGGCTCGGCGATCCCTGGAGCCAGCACCTCACCGAGGTGGCGGTGCTGGGCGGTGTGCTCCTCATCGGGGCGTCTCTCTCGAGTTGGCTTTTCCGCTGGGAGTGATGCTCCTCGGCCGCCAGCCGGTCAGGCTCGTGTCCTGACAAGGATCCTACGGGGGATCGCGGCATCGGCACAGAAGGGAACTCCGGCTCCACGATACTGGCGAGTCCGGGAGGACCTCACTGTGACCAAGCGACTGCTATCCAGCCTCCTCGCCGAGGCCAAGACGATGGGCTCCGATCTCGTCCGCTGGCGGCGGCATCTTCACATGCACCCTGAGCCGAGCATGGGCGAACACGATACCATGGCCTTCGTCGTCGAGCGCCTCCGCGCCATCGGCCTGGATGCGGTGAAGCCCGGGGTGGGCAAGACCGGCGTGGTCGCCCTCATCCGGGGCCGCGGCGCGAAGGCGGTGGGACTTCGCGGCGACATGGACGCGTTGGAGCTGGAGGAGGCGAATCAGGTGCCCTACCGCTCACGCCGGCCGGGGCTCATGCATGGCTGCGGCCACGACGCGCACGTTGCCTGCTTGATCGGAGCGGCCGCGCTGCTGCATAAGCGCCGCGCTGCTCTTCCCGGGAGCGTGAAGCTGATCTTCCAGCCAGGCGAGGAGGGTGCCGGCGGCGCCCGCTGCATGATCGCCGATGGCGTGCTGGAGCGGCCGAAGATGCGCGCCATCGCTGCGCTGCACGTTGACACCCAGGTGGACTCCGGGAAGATCGGCATCCGGCGCGGCTTCGACACCGCCCGGACGGAGGACATCTACCTCACGATCCACGGCAAGGCCGCTCACGCTGCCCGCCCGGATCAGGGCGTAGACGCCATCGCGGTCGGCAGCCAGGCGCTGATCGCCATCCAGCAGTTCGTCGCCCGCCACACTAACCTCGTAGACCGCAAGCTCGTCACCTTCGGCATCATCCGGGGCGGCACGCGGGCCAACGTCCTGGCCGACAAGGTGGAGCTGATCGGGACCATCAGGAGTTTGGAGCCGGAGGGCCGCGCCTTGCTGCTGGCATTCCTGAAGCGCGATCTGCGCAAGCTGATTGGCGCGATGGGCGCCCGCGCATCGGTGCGCATACTGTCCGATGAGGGGTATCCGCCGCTGACGAACGACGATGCCGTCAATGACGTGGTTGCCGACTGCGCCAGAGGCATGCTCGGCGCTGATGCGGTGGCCGACGTCCCGAAGCCCGGCCTCGGGGGTGAGGACTTCTCCTACTTCGCCCTCGCCGGCATCCCCGCCGCCATGTTCCGGCTGGGCATCCGTGACGAGAAGAAGGGCTTCACCGCCGCCGGGCACAGCTCGACCTTCGACCTCGACGACCGCCGGGTGCTGCCCATCGGTGCGGCGATGATGGCAGCGGTAGCGATGGGGATGTTGGAGCGGTTCTGAGAGCGGCCTGCCGGCCGTGACTGGAGGATGGCGATGGCCAGAGCGAGCGCGCTGTTCTGTGTGGTGCTTGCGGTCCTGGCGCCCGCTGTCTTGCTCGGAACGCGCATGGGCGTGGAACGCGGACGGGCGTTGCAGGTCATGGGTTCGGCGGAACGGGAAGGTGGACTGGAACAGGTCCGCACGCTCTCCTTCGACTTCATCGTCCGCGACGCGGGGAAGCCCGATCTCGTCTTCCGCCACGCATACGACGAGGGAAAGGCTCTCTATCGCTATGCGTGCTTGTGCGCGGACTTCGCGAGGGTTCCCGTCGCCGATGAGACCGCGGGCGGCAGGTGGCAGGTCGCCCCAGACCCTCCGTCCGGCAAGGGGCTCGTTGCCCTCTACCACTTCCCTCGCGTCGACGGAACAGTCTACATAGACGGCAAGCCGCTGGCCGAACCAGAGAACACGCGCATCCTGCGCCGCGTCCACAGCCGGGTTATGAACGAGCGCGCTTGGATGTTCCTGCCACTACTCCTTGGCTCAACCCATCCTCATCTATCGCCTGCGCCGGTTGCCATGGATGCTGAGCATGGGAGACTGGAGGGATTCGAGGCCCGGTGGGGCGCGAAGCGCGGCGACAGCGATGAGTGGACCGTCTATACGATCTACAGGGGCCTGCGGCGCGAGATCGTGCGGACAGACCACCGACTCAAGCACAACCTAAAGGTGTCTACCACCGCCTACTGGTCCGACTGGCAGTGGCATGGCCCGGTGCGCATTGCCCACAAGCGCTTCCTGCCCGCCAACGGCCGGACGCTGCTCTTCACCGACGTGCGCGTGAACCAGCCGGTAGACGTGTCGGCCCCGGGGCAGGGGCTATGACACCTGATCCAGCTGTGTCTGGGCCATCCGTTTCCCGATGAGGGCAACGGCCGCGGCGGCGACCCACAGGCCGAGGGTAACCAGGAACACCGGGCGCGGACCGGAGGTGTTGCTCAAAGCGGCTCCGATGAACGGCCCCGGCAGGCCGCGCATCGCCTGCAGGAAGGCGAACACGCCTGCATAGGAGACGACGAGTTCCCGCCGGGCGAACCGCATGGAGGCGTTGACGTAGGCCAGGTCTCCCCCGGCAAGAGCCAACCCCTGGGCCATCGCCGCGATGAGCAACACGGGGACGCCGTGCGCGAAGTAGTAGGTCATCGGAGTCACCGCGAAGATGCCGATGATCCACAGCAGCAGGGCGAAGGGCCCCCTGCGGTCGAGCACCCGGCCCCAGTAGAGGTAGCCTATCAGGCTCGTTCCGGCAGAGGCCACCGACAGGTACGAAACCCATCTGGTGGAGATGTGGAGCAGGTCCACCTGGAACACCGGGTAGACGGGGCTGAGTATCAGGTTCCCGAAGGCGTAGATGAAGAAGGCGGCGGAGTAGAGACCGAAGAGGCGGTCGGCGCCGGCCGCCCTGAAGCCATCCACCAGCCGCGCGCCGGCCGGGGCTGGCTCGGCGGGGGCCGCTGGCACGCCGATGCGCGAGAACGCCAGCACGCCCACCATCCCCAGCAGCGCGGCGATGGGGAAGAACCACCGATAGCCGAGGTGCGGTATAGCGATGCCGGCGGACAGCGACCCGAGCATGGACCCGCCGACGAACAGCACCCGGACCAATCCCATCAGGCGCCCCCGCCGTTCCACCGGGTAGGCGTCGCGTATCACCGCGGCGTAGGCGGGCGCGGCGAGGGACCCAAAGGCAGAACCCAACACCGCTATCGCGACGAAAATCGGGGCGGCCGAGGCCAGGGGCATGAGCAGAAAGAAGGCCCGACTGACCAGCGGCGGCCAGACCGCGTGGGCGAGCTTCGGCCGGTTCCGGATGCGGTGGGCCATCAGCGGGTTGAAGAGATTGCCGAGGGAGAAGGCAGCGCCAAGCGCGGCGATGAGGTACGCCGACGCGTGCAAGTCGCGCCTGAGGATCACGCCGAGAAAGGGGAACAGCGCTCCGCTGCTCAACCCGCCGATCGCGGCCGAAAGCGCGTCCCACCTGAACGCGTGCCGTACCGGCCGGGGCAGACCAGTCAAGCTGAACATGGCGCTGCGCGATCAGACACTGCGGGCCGCCTCCTCCTCAACCAGGTCGGCGAACAGCGCCGTGGAGAGGTACCGCTCGCCCGTGCTGGGATGCACGGTGATGATGGTCTTTCCCCGGTTCTCGGGCCGCTTCGCCACCTGCACCGCGGCCCAGGTGTTCGCCCCCGAGGAAATGCCGCAGAGGATCCCCTCCTCTCGGATGATGCGCCGCGTCATCGCCATCGCATCCTCATCACTGACCTGGATGATCTCATCCACCACGGTCATGTCGAGGACATCGGGCCTGAAACCGGCGCCGATGCCCTGGATCTTGTGGGGGCCTGCGTTGCCGCCGCTCAGCACCGGCGATCCGGATGGCTCCACCGCGATGAACCTGAGCCCTGGTTTCCTCGGCTTGAGCGCGTCGGCCACGCCAGTGATCGTTCCCCCGGTTCCCACGCCGGCGACGAAGATGTCGAACTCTCCGCCCGTGTCCGTCCAGATCTCCTCCGCGGTCGTGCGTCGGTGAATGCGGGGGTTGGCCGGGTTGGTGAACTGCTGCGGCATGAACGCGTTCTCGGTCTCCGCCACCAGTTGCTCGGCCCTCGCCACCGCGCCCTTCATCCCTTCTGCGCCTGGCGTCAGCACCAGTTCCGCGCCGAAGGCGCGCAGCAGCAACCGCCGCTCCATGCTCATGGTATCTGGCATGGTTAGGATGAGGCGATAGCCGCGGGCAGCCGCAACCATGGCAAGCGCAATGCCGGTGTTTCCACTGGTGGGCTCGATAAGCACCGATCTTCGAGGCGCGATGCGGCCTTCGCTCTCCGCAGCTTCGATCATCGAGTAGCCGATCCGGTCTTTGACGCTGCCCGCGGGGTTATAGAACTCGAGCTTGACGATCACCCGCGCCGGCGCTCCGTCCGTTACTCTATTCAGCTCCACGAGCGGCGTGTTCCCGATCAGCTCGACGATGTCTCTCGCAATACGCGCCATCCCCATAACCCTCCAGCACGGCCACCCAAGCCTGGGTGGTCCCTCCCCAGTTCGCCACCTCGCCGTCGAGTCCCGCAACCGTTCGCCGAGTCGCCTCCATCACCGGGTGATGCTAGACGCTGGAACGGAATCCTGCCGTAAGGCCACCGGCAGCCGGCACCGGCCAGCTCGGGCGCAACGGCGCAACAGCAAGCTGTGCCGGCAGGAGATCACCCTTCGTGAGCAAGAGCCCTATCCCCGACGGTCGCGCATCGGGAACAACCTCGCCCCGGCATCTGCCGTCACCCCCAGAGTGCCTGTGCGGCCCTGTCCGTGCAGGGAGAGGGGAAGGGGGCTGAGGTTCGCGGGAGCGCCTCGCACGCGTCCGCAGGCTCAGTCCCATAGGACCGAGCTGTTACACCGGAGGTTCTGTCAGAGGCTGTTGGCTATCCTCTCGATCCCCTACGTCCGCGGCGCGCCCTTCGTTCGCCCCACAAGGTCGGTATTGAACTGGTCACCGTACTGGTCTTTGAAGATGCGGAAGTAGAGGAGCTCTTCTTTGGTGTTGAGGCTGGCCCCGCTGGGGAGAAGGCGCCGGCGGTGGAACTCCGCGTCTGTTATCACCTGGTCAGCGTGAGCCGACAGCAGATCGCCCACTCCGGCGCCCTCCCAGAACTTGGACTTCGGCCGCCAGAGGATCTCCTCGGGAAGCAATCCGTCCATCGCGACTCGCAGGATCCACTTCTCGACGCTCGATCCATTCGCCCTGACCTTCATGTCGGGGGGAACGCGGAGCGCGAGGTCCAGCACCTCACGGTCCAGGAAGCCTGTTCTGGCAACCAGCCCGTGACTCGTCGAGCAGCCAACGCGCTGAAGCGCGGTGTTGTGGAGCCGCTTGGCGATGTCCACGAGCTCCTCTCTGAGATCGTCTGGTTCGAGGTACTTCAGGTAGGCATAGCCGGCGAATAGCTCGTCTCCGCCTTCTCCGGACAGGACGGCCGGGACGTACTCTGCGGCCAACTGCCCAACGAGATAGTTCATCACGCTGGAGCGCACCAGCAGCGCGTCGAAGGATTCGAGATGGTAGATCACCGATGGCAGCAGTGCCAGCATCTCATCGAGGGTCGCTATCCGCTCATGGTGCTCGGTCTGGAGAAACTGGGCCACCGCTCGCGCGTAGTGCAGGTCGGGCGCGCCGTCCACCCCCACCGAGAAGGTGCGGAACTCCGACACCTGCTGTCGGGCGAGAGCGGTCATGCATGCTGAGTCAAGGCCACCGGAGAGCCAAGCGCCTACCTCGCCATTGCGGATGCGCTTGCGGACGGATGCCGCCAGCCGGTCGCGTAGTCGCGGCGCCACCGACTCGGGTGGAAGCTCCAGCTCGATGCCAGGCTCCAGGCGGGCGTACGAGACCACCCCGAGCTCGGGGTCGTACAGATGCCCTGGGGGGAACTCGTGGATGTGACTTGCCCACCCCAACAGCGCTTTCACCTCGGAAGCGAAGCACATGCTCCCTCGGTACAGGCCGTAGTAGAGGGGCGACTTGCCCACCAGATCGCGGGCAAGGAAGACCCCGTTGGGCCGGGCGATAGCGAGCGCGAACGGGCCATCCAGTTCGCGGACGAAACCAGGTCCATCAGCCCGATAGGCGGCCGTGAGCGCCTCGAGCGGGCAGGTG
>Ga0315314_1002745_pt1 | contig 14309 bp, 11 predicted proteins | sample TDP9_MG_FD_203631 | JGI IMG/M metagenome (GOLD analysis project Ga0315314, IMG submission 203631) | Freshwater sediment microbial communities from Lake Towuti, South Sulawesi, Indonesia - TDP9 | ecosystem: Environmental > Aquatic > Freshwater > Lake > Sediment | place: Indonesia: South Sulawesi...
CAACGTTCATGTCGAAGAACTCTTTGTTTGAACCTGTGAATTTATTCATCTCCAGGCTTTCACTGGTGGAGACTCGGACGACTTTCACGCCAACGATGTTTTGCTGGATTATCGAGTTTAAGACCCCAAATTGCTCCCTTATCCCTGTGTAGATAGGCCGCGTCCTCTTCATATAATAATAGTTTAGTATGAATATGATTGGAAAAGCTGTTAACGCTATGGTCGTTAACCTCATGTCCATCTCTATCAGGAAATATGCGACAAAAACCACTTGGATTATTGAGCCGAAGAGGGAATACATCCAGAAGGAGTAAAACATTCTTATCCTGTCAACGTCGCTTGTGTTTCTTGACATGAGCTGTCCTGTCTGGGTTTGGTCGTAGAAGCTGAAGGACTTCCTCTGGAGAGCTGTGAAGAGTTCATTCCTTATATCGAAGACTGTTCTCTGACTTGTGTAGGAGTTGATGTATCTCTCAGCGAAGGTAATGATGCTCGTTAAAACGTACAGTCCTATGATTAAGAATAGGTAGTAGCTGAGTCTATCATAGTGATGTTGGACGAGAACCTCGTCGATTATTTTCTTGGTTCCGATGAGGGGGAGATACGTACTTACAAATGTGCTGGCTATGGTTAAGATGAAACTGAAGACTATGAAATACCAGTACCTCCTAGCATACTTCAACATACGAATTAGGTCGCTCATATGGACCTCCTAATCCCCTGTCAACTTATCCTTAACGACCTTGATGTCCTCGGTCGCCTTAAGGAGAATCTTTTTCACCTCGTCAAAGGCCCATCGATCCTCCTCCTTCCTGACATACAAGCGAACGTCTTCAGTCAGGTTGATCAGATTAACATTGGCCTCATAAAGTCCATCTCGCCCATAGAAGAAACCGTGCCATATCCTTCCCATGGTTTGAGCTCTCTCACGGAAGGCCTCCCTCCTCCTTCTATTCTCTTCCCTCAAGGATTTTCCCTTATCAGTGAGTGTGAAACGCTTCACGTCAACCTCTTCAGCACACACTTTCTCTATGAAGCCCTTCTCCTGAAGCCAAGCGAGCAGAGGATAGACCGACCCAGGACTCGGCCTCCACCCCGTTCGATCCTCGATTTCCTTCATGATCTCGGAGCCCGACATAGGCTTTGTGCCGAGTAGCTCGATTACGCTGTAGCGTAGGAAGCCCTTCGGAACCTCGGCGGTGTGTTTTAACCAGTGTCGGTGAAACATAATATCAATGTTGATATCAATATCGATATTTAAGCGTTGCCACCCCAAACATGACTTTAACATAAAATCTGCGGTTTAAAATTCGTCGCCTTCACACCCCACTCCTCCAACGTCAAACTCCTCAAGAATTAATCCCCAGTCGGTCTCCAAGACTATGTTATAGTCTCGCCTATGAGACGGATAAAATGTTTAAATCGGGCCCTAAAGCGTCCTTACGTACTCTTCAGCTGGAGCTTAGCCGCCTCCAGAAGGCGGGAAAAGAACGACTCGGTCCCCATCCTTGAGCTTCGTGGTCAATCCTTGAAGAAAGTCCACGTCCCGACCGTTCACTAGCACCTTGTTCCCTTTAAGGATGTTCTTCGTCGCAGGGTCCAGCAGCATCTCTCGAAGGTTTGAGCCGAATCTTTCGGCGAGGAAGTCTATGAGGAGACCCACAGTCTCAGCGTCTGTGACTATCTCCAAATCCCTTGAGCCGAGGAGCTCCCTAAGGGACGCGTATCCTCTTACGAATATCTTTGGCATATTGCGTTCCTCAAAAAAGGGGGGAAGTCTCTAGGCGAGGCCTATCTCCTTCAGCTTTGCCTTGGTTGGTTTTCCGTTCCTCCAGCCTCGGACCTTATAATAGTCGTCCAGCATCTCCTTCAGCCTGTTCACCCTTCCCTTCGCCGGGCCTTCTGGCAGCGGTTCTTCCAGCATCCTCTTCGGCAACGTGTCGTCTTTCCTCCCGAAGCCTTCGCGGTTGATGAACATCCTCTCCAGCGTGTATATCCGGTCGCCTGTCCGCATCAGTTCGTCGGTCGTCCAGTTCCACCCAGTGATGGGGTTGGTCAGTTCTCTGAGGTCGTCCGCGTTCAGGGCGAAGGTCAGGAACTTACAGAACACGAGGGAGTCGGCGATGCAGAAGAGGTCTTGGAAGGTCTTTACCCACTGAGCCTTCCCCTCGGTCTTGTAGGGGTCCAGTTTCTCGGGGATACCTATCACCTCTGGTGCGATCATGTACGCTCTCAGGTGGCAGCCTCCACGATTCGAGGTGGCGTATCCAAGGCCGTGGCCCTGTATGGCCCTTGGGTCGTAGGCTGGGAGCTCCATCCCCTTAACGTGCATGGCGAGGTCGGGCGCGTTGTACTTATCGGCTAAGCGCTTGGCTCCCAGCGCTATCTCGTTCCCAAAGCCTGAGCGGTATCCTGTCAACCATGCGAGCTCGACTATGGCTTGCGGGTTGCCGAACCTCAACTCCAGCCCGTAGAGTTTCTCCTTGGGTATCAGCCCCTTCTCATAGAGTTCCATGGCGCAGGCGACGGTGCTTCCGAAGGATATGGGATCAATTCCGAGGTCGTCACAGATGTTGTGGGCCTTGGTGATCGCGTTGAGGTCATCTACACCACACATCGCTCCCATAGACCAGACCGTCTCATACTCTGGCCCCTCACCCTCAACCTGATACGGCGGCTCCTTTACCTTCGTCACCCGACCGCATCGGACTATGCAGCCCCAGCACGGCTTGTTGCTGACGAGTATCTTGTCCCTCATAGTCTCGCCGCTCGTCTTGTTGGCCGTGGGGAAGACTCCCGTCTGGAAGTTTCTGGTGGGATAGGCACCTATCTCGTTGATGACGTTCACCAACACAGCTGTTCCCAGTTCGGGAAGTGATTTACCCGTCACAGCGCTGCTACGAATCTTCTCCACAGCCCTCCTAACAGCGACCTCGAGCCCTTTAAGATCCGCAACGCTCACTTTGCCCATGCCTCTCACAGCGACGGACTTCAAGTTCTTGGAGCCCATAACAGCGCCCACACCTCCCCTACCCGCCGCCCGGTGCTTGTCGTTTATTATCGCGGCGAACAGCACCAGCCTCTCCCCAGCTGGACCGATGCTTGCCAGCTTGATCTTTGGGTCGCCCAACTCATCGCGGATCATATCCTCCGTGTCCCAGACTCCCTTACCCCAGAGCTTCTCCGCATCCCTCAGCTCAGCCTTTTCATCTCTCACCCAGAGATATCTAGGCGCCTTCGCCACTCCCTCGAAGACTATCCCATCGAAGCCCGCGAACCTGAGTTCTGGGCCCCAGTCACCTCCGCAGTTCGAGTCCGCGATTCCTCCCGTCAAAGGGGACTTGGTTATGACGTGAAATCTACCGCTGAGGGGAAACGCTGTGCCCGTCACTGGGCCTGTCATAAAGATCAGCTTGTTTTCTGGGCTGAAGGGGTCAATTCCAGGTTTGAGTTCGTCGTAGAGGACTTTTACCCCGAGGCCTCTGCCGCCGACGTATTTCCTAGCCGTCTCGTCGTCTATCGTCTGCGTCCATATCTTCTGGTTTGAGAGGTTGACTCGGAGGAGTTTCAGCTGCATTTCCCTATTCTCCTCAATATTATATTGTGGATTTAGGATACTTAACGTTTTAGATGAGGATAGATAGGCGTTTATGACGTTTTAAGCCTTTGAAGGGACGTGCGTGCTTGGGATTGGTGATTCACTTAGGAGAGAAGGGATGAGAAGAGGAAGAACAGTCCCAAGGAGATCATAACGATTCCACACACCATAATTATGTGGCTGTGAGTCTCTTCGCTGATGTATCTTTTCCCTCTACATACGGAGTAGCCTAGGAAGCTGAACCAGGATATATCGGCGAGCCAGTGCCCGAACACCCAGAATAAAACCCCCAGCATGGTTGTAGTTATTAGCGCTTGACTTAGCATCATCAGGCCCGTCGTCGCCCACCAGAGGGGGATCGTGGCGTTGAATACCGTGAAGACCACCCCTCCCATCAGTGAGTTGTAGCTTGCTTTGACCCCTCTAACCCCCGTTTCCCTCCTCTCCCGTTCGAGAATGCCCAACGCTCCGAATATTATCAAGGCGCCGCCGCCGACAAGGTTGACTAGGCGCTGGAGGATTGGTGACTTGAGAACGGTTGTCAGCCCTAGAACGATCGTTCCTATTATCACAACCTCTACCAAGCAGTGGCCCAGAGCGGCCAGCAGGCCCGTGTTCTTCTCCCCCGACTTCACCACGGTCGTCACTATGAAGACTGAGAGCGGCCCTGGGATCAACGCTCCAGTCAGGGCGATGGTGAAGCCCAACATCAGTTGTGCGAGTAAGTCTAACACTGCCGATTTCCCTTTTCTCAGTCCTAGAGTCTGTGGCGGTTTTATCCTTTTTGTTTTACCGAGTATAAATGTGTCAACTCAACTGTTAAACTTCGATTCTTCTGCCTCATCAGATTAACTGCAGAGAGGAAGTTTCCGAACACGCGAGCTTCCCCAAATCCTTTTATACGTATTTTATAATCATAAAATATGATTTGCCTTGTCTGATATCAAAGTAGCAATCGTTGGGGTCGGCAACTCCGCCTCAGCGCTGATCCAAGGCGTTCACTACTACAGGAACGCGAAGTGCGATGAGTCGATACCGGGCCTACTCCACGCAGAACTCGGCGGATACCATATGAGGGATATAAGATTCGTCGCGGCATTCGACGTAGACTCTAGAAAAGTGGGGAAGGATCTGGGAGAGGCGATCTACAGCGAGCCCAACAACACAAGGATCTTCTGCAAAGTCCCAAAGCTCGGGGTCGAGGTTGTGAGGGGGGACGTACTGGATGGACTGGGAAAGTATGTTAAACCCATCATAGAAGTCGACCCGAGTAAAAAGCCCGTTGATGTCGCCGGAGTTCTACGCGAGAAACAGGTGGAAATCCTCGTCAACTATCTACCCGTGGGAAGCGATCGCGCCACGAGGTGGTACGCGCAGCGGGCGATAGATGCGGGATGTGCCTTCGTCAACTGTATACCTTCCTTCATAGCCTCGGCCCCAGCTTGGCAGAGAAAGTTTGAGAGGGCTAAACTTCCCGTGGCTGGGGATGATGTCATGAGCCAGATCGGGGCGACCGTTCTCCACAAGACGATCGCGAAGCTCCTCGTCGACCGCGGGGTCATGATCGAGGAGAGCTACCAGCTGAACATCGGCGGCGACACAGATTTCCTCAACATGCTCGAGGAGGAGAGGCTCATCTCTAAGAGGGAGAGTAAGACCAGCGCTGTTCAGGCTCTGGTCCCGTATCCTGTGCCCCTTAAGATTGGCCCAAGCGACTACGTCCCCTTCCTAAAGAATACAAAGATCTGCTACATCTGGGTCAAGGGGAGGTATTTCGGCGACACACCAGTCAGGATAGATTTGAAACTCGACGTTACAGACTCTCCGAACAGCGCTGGTGTGGTCATAGACGCCATCAGAGCCACAAAGCTGGCCCTAGACAGAGGAATAAGTGGGCCGCTCACAAGCATCTCCGCCTACGCCTTCAAACACCCTCCCGTCCAAGCGCCCTACGAGGCTGCGAAAAAGTGGGTTGAGGAGTTCATCGAGGGGAAGAGGGAGCGCTAGGCTAGGGCGCCTCTGTTCTCCACAGCTCTCTTTTAAGCATGTCTCTAACCGCGGCTCGAATAGCGGAGCTCCTACTCGGATACATCCCTGAACGTACCAGCTCATCCAACCCATCTATCAACGCCTCGGGAAGTTTAACCGTTACAAGTTTCATGATAATCACCGCTGAAGTTTGTATTTTTGATTCTTTTATATCAGGTAATACGATCTAAATACTCGTTCTCAAAGAATATTAAACTTTCGCATTACCCATTCAGCCATCGAATGGGCCATTTTGAACTCGAATTACTCTACCCGGACCTGACTAGAAGGGATTAAGCCACTAATTTTCTGAATATAACAAGGTTCGAACGTTTCCTGTGGAAAGTAATGGGGAAATGGGATTTTAGAACAGATTAGAAAAAGGATTTGTAAGAGAGACTAGAACCATATCTAAACTCTAATCCAACTCTTCACTCGATTTTGAATCAACAACGGCGAGTAAGGACACCTCCGCTATTGTAGTATTCTCCCCTCCCACATCCTGATTAGAAAGTCTGTGATGTTTTTCGCAGTTAGTTTCCGCGGATTGAAAGTGGGTATGTCATAAAGAGGCCAGTATTGACTCTCCTTTACGATGTACTCCGCTATTTTTGGCAGATCTTCTTTGGGAACGCTCAATTCCTTAAGGCATGTAGGTAGTTCGATGTCTTCTACCAGCCTCACCGTTGCATCCACAGATTTAGCGGCGGCCTCACGTAGGGAAAGACCTTGAACCTTCTCCCCCAACGCAGAGGCGATGAGCGCCAGTCTTTCGAGGGATGCTGGGAGATTGAACTCCATCCAATACGGCAACGCCACTGCACATGCTATCCCGTGTGGGATCTTGTATTTTGGGCCGACGATCTCAGCCACACAGTGACCTAGGAAACCTCCGAACCACGGGTAGCACATGACCCACCCCCCCAGCATCGCAGCCAAGCTCATGTCCCACCTCGCTTGGAGGTCTTCTCCATTGAAGTATGCTTTTCGCAGACTGCGCGATACGAGTCTTACACCCTCCATTGCCAGAGCGTCTGATGGTGGAAAAACTTGGCGAGATAGCAAACCCTCCATCAGGTGGCTCAGAGCGTCCATGCCGCAACCAGCGGTCAACATGGGCGGTAGGGTGAGAGTCATAGCTGGGTCTACTAGCGCCACATCTGCGAACAGATTGTCTCCGCCCGCTATGGCTTTGCGTCCCTTCTCTATCACGAGGGCGCCGCTGTCGACTTCACTTCCTGTGCCAGATGTCGTGGGGATCAATATCATGGGCTGAGCCTTCTTTTCAAACCTCTTTGCGGGCGGACTTGATGGGAGGGAAAGATATTCTAGAATGTCTCCAGAGTTACGCGCCAAACCCGCGACCAGCTTCGTTGTATCTAGGCAGCTTCCTCCCCCGACCCCGATAACCACATCATACTTGCCCTGTCTAACAAAGTTGGCGGCCCCACGGACACTCTCTGTAGTTGGCTCAGCTCGAACCTCGTTGAAGATCTCTATGTTTAACCCTTCTTTTCTCAACGGGTTCATAACTTTATCCAGCAACCCAAGTTTTTCGAGGCTTTCATCGCTGATTATGCATGCGTTCTTACCTTCGAGCCGTCTTGCCTCTTCTCCGACTTTTTCCACACTCCTCACACCGAAGAGTATCCGCTGTACCTTTGGATTCCGAACATAGAACAACCTTGCTAAGTTTTCGTCAAATGAACTCAACGATCCCACCTTTTAGCATAATATTGGTCAAGATTTGATTTACACACATAAATAAGCTTTCGTAGTAGAAACAAAACTCTGATCACTAAAGTTGTTACTATAAAAAGGGAAGAAGTGATCGTTACGTCCCTTTACATCACTCTTTATCAACTTGAGTGCTGAGGATATTCGCCTCGAGTTCTCTTCCTTAGACTCGCGAGGATAGGCATGTTTTCAAGCATGGATGGTGTGACCTTTGCCCAGTATATTCCGGTGGGCTGCATCCCTCCTCTCTTTATCCTGACAACTCTGGTAGGAGTAACCACAGCGTCGACTAAGAAGTCATGTTCTTCCCTCGGGATTCTATCCACTATCTGTAGATCATGAACCGTTGTGAATACGGGCGTCTCCTCACTTATCAGCCCCAATTCCCTGAGGATTCCGTATTCGATCTCGCTGTATCCTCCGCCCTTGCCCACCCTACTTCCGTTCCTCGAAACAGCCACAGACCCACAGACAACCAAATCCACCCTGGGAAGATCATCAATATCTATCGATCTACCGAATTTGAAGACTCCTCTAATAGTGGCGGCTCTTCGAAAAACCCCTTTAGGTACAGTCGTTGGATCTACGACTAGAAATTCCCTCTCCAGCCTGGGTGAGGGCATTATCAGCAGCTTTCCTTGAGAAAGCACTTCCTCTCTAACAGGGATTTGGGGCGAGTCTGGATTAACTTTGACCGTGTGCGCGTTCTTAAATTCTTGGAGGTTCACCAGCCTCTCTGCGGCTCTCTCAGCCCCGTCAAAATTTGGGATCCGACCGAAGATCGGTTTTGGGAACGCAGCAACCCCGCGTTCCTCCATGACTTTCCATATTCTCTGTCTAATCTTCTCCTTCTCTGTGCTCACACTCAAAGGAAGGGTCAGCCTCCCAGACTTTTCCTACCCTAAGGCAGAACCTAGCATTATTCTACAGCGATCGGCCTATCAGCTTTTCATTTAAACGAGATATCCTCGGCATCGTGCCACAGATATTCGAAATACTCCTTTGACAGCTCTGCCAGACCCATGTGATCCGAGCAGATAGCGAGATACTCTGAGCCCTCACCTCTGCCGAGTAGGAGCATGACCCTTCTGCCGTCGACTATGATTCCGTTGCCAAACATCTGCTCCTTCACCCTTACCTCGCCAAACCTGCCCAGTTCCCTCAGAGAGTTAGGGTCGACTTTCGCCGCGACCAGAATTTTAACGTCGACCCCGAGATTCTTTAGACGAGTCATGTCAACTAGTAAAAACTCTAAGAGGGGTTCGGGTAGAACCGCAGCGGCGAGCATGAGCTCTCTCTTTGCCTCGTTGAAATACTCTTTTATCTTCGCTATGATATTGAACTCTCCTCTCACGATCCAGATGTCCGGCCTCTCCTGAAGGCCTCTACCACCGTACAGCGGTTGAAGTTCGCCAAAGATTTGACTCAAGTTACCTGCCAAGGAGCCTTCGACCTGTAGCTTCGTAGCCTCTAACGCCTCCGAGGGGGGTTTAGGGAAGTATCTCTTAGGCCTTCCCTCCTCGACCTCTATCCACCCCTTCTCCTCTAAACTAGTCAAAATGTTATAGATCTTTGAGTAGGGAAGAGATGTAGACTTGCTTATTTGGCCCGCTGTCGCTGGTCCTGAGGTTAGAAGGAAGAGATACGCGTTGCTCTCGTAACCTGTTAATCCGATCTCCCTCAGCGCCCTCTTAGTCTTTTCGCTGACAGACATATCCACATCACCTCGTTTTCAAAATCCTCACGACATAGCTGACGGCACGCTCGAACAGAGGTGAACACTACAAGTACTGGGCTTCACGTATAGATCCTCCCCCTCTTCAAGTGCTTGGAGATCTCCCTCTCGTTCAGCTCCACGCCTATCCCTGGTTTCTCCGGAATCGTGATATAGCCGTTCTTTATGATCGGGCCGTCTTTGACTATGTCATTCCACCAGTCGAAATCTTGAAAGTGGTGTTCAAGGGCAACAAAGTTAGGCAAAGTCGCACAGGCATGGGCGGTCGCCATCGTCGCTATAGGTGTGGTCATGTTGTGCGGTGCCACAGGCATATAGTATAGTTGAGCCATCTCCCCAACCTTTCTAAACTCCGTCAAGCCACCCGTAGTGATGGAATCAGGCCCGATCATTGAGGCAGCGCCTCTTCCGATCACTTCGAGGAAGTCGAATCGGGTCTGGAAAACCTCACCTGCAGATATGGGCACGTCAGTGTGGGCCCTAACCTCAACGAGTGCCTCAACATTGAAGAATGGAACAGGATCTTCGAGCCACCAGAGGTTAAACTTCTCCAGTCTATTCGCAATCTTGACCGCAGCGGTCGGACTGTACTTCCCATGGCAGTCTATGGCAAGGGGCATCTCATCACCTATAACATCGCGCGCCGCTTTCACCTGCCTCTCCATGAGAGCGATCTCAGCCTCCTCAACACAGCCGTTAAAACCGACCAGTCCATGAGCAGGCGTATCGACATCGAGCTTCATAGCGTCGAACCCTTTCTTCAGGACGCTCTTCGTCCTCTTCGCAAAGGCTTCAGGCTCCGAACTTCCGAGCCCCCACCCAACAGGTCCACCTGAGTCCGCATACATCCTAATCTTGTCGCGATATTTGCCTCCCATCAAATGATATAGGGGAACTCCCAGCGCCTTCCCCATAATGTCCCAACAGGCCATGTCTATCCCGCTCCTTCCGAGCCCGAGAAGATGTTGCATCCTGTTGATGTTCGTCGGGTCCTCTCCTATGATCCTTGGTTTCACCTCTTCAATCGCTCCCTCCACAATGAGCCCGCCTCTGGTTTCTCCGATCCCAGTGACGCCCTCATCAGTGTCTACAAAGACTAGAAGCCATTCGTAATCACTCGGCACGGTCGTGGGCCAAAGGCCAGTGGCCAACACAGCGGTTCTCACGTCCTTGATCTTCAACTCACTCACCTAAGATTATTGACTATCACAATCGCTATAAGGGCATTGGTCTTGGCGCAAAACCATTTGAGCCCTATTTCCTAAATGGAACCTGAGAGGAACATTACTCTAGGATTGCGACGAATTTAGCCGAGAAGATAAGGCATCGTTGCCAAAAATAAAAGGAAGTAGAGCTGGTATAAAACGGCCATAAATAGGCGAAGGCCTCTAAATGATTCCCCCATTTCACCTTATCTTTGGTTTGGAAACCCCTTTATACGCGCTCGAATCTTATCTACTCCAACTCTTGGTGGTGGCAAACTTGAACGTTTTGAAGATGACGAGGAGCATATGCCCAGAGTGCTTCAAACCCCTCGAGGCAACGATATACGAGGAAGAGGGCAAAGTCTACATGCGGAAAGAGTGCCCAGAACACGGATCCTCCGAAGATCTCTACTGGTCAGACGCCAACGAATATAAGAGGGCCCAAAGATACGCCGTTACCGGCGAAGGTGTGAAGAACCCCCAGACAAAGACCGTCCACGGCCATCCCTTCGACTGCGGTCTGTGCCCAAACCACAGATCCCACACAAGCCTCGCCATAATAGACGCCACCAACAGGTGCAACCTGCGCTGCCCGATATGCTTCGCGAACGCCGCCGTCGCCGGCTATGTGTATGAGCCCACAATGGAACAGATCGGCGGAATGCTGAAGGTCCTCAGAGAGGTTAGGCCCATCCCCGTCACCGCGCTACAGTTCAGCGGCGGAGAGCCGACCGTCAGGGAAGACCTCCCAGAGCTTGTAAAGATGGCTAAAGCCGCTGGCTTCGACCATGTCGAGGTGAACTCGAACGGCATAAGGTTAGCCGAGAGCGTCGACTACTGTCGTTCACTACTCGACGCTGGTGTCAGCACCCTCTATATACAGTTTGACGGCGTAACCCCTGAGGTCTATGTTACAACACGAGGCCAAGACCTCCTCGCGACCAAACTTAGAGCTCTAGAGAACTGTCGTAAAGCTGGTTTAGACAGCGTAGTTCTCGTCCCAACAGTTGTCAAGGGAGTTAACGACGATCAACTGGGCGCCATAATCGAGTTTGCCGCCAAGAACTTCGATATCGTCCGCTGCGTCAATTTCCAACCAGTCTCAATAACCGGGAGGATCGACCATGAGAAGCGAAGGGAGATGAGGATAACGATACCCGACTGCATGAAGCTCATAGAAGAACAGACTGGGGGCCAGATCAAGGCCTCTGACTTCTACCCAGTTCCCGTGGTCGTCCCCGTCTCCCGCGCAGTTGGCGCCTTGAAGGGGAGGAAATACGCCGAGTTCACGGTCCATGAGCACTGCGGCATGGCCACATTCCTCTTCGTTGAGAACGATAAACTCGTCCCAGTCACTCGTTATATCAACGTCGACAAATTCATGGCCTCCATGAACAAGGTCTATGAGAAGGCGTTGAAGGGGTATAAGAGGCGCGCACAAGTGCAGATGCTATCGTCCTCCCTCAGATACGTCAAGTTTGGTCTACTGAAACAGCTAGCGGGCTCGGTTCTAAGCGAGGCGTCGTACCATTCCCTCGGCAACCTTATGAGAGAGGTCTTGATGGTCGGCATGATGCACTTCCAAGACCCCTACAACTTCGACCTTGAGAGACTGGAGAAGTGTGGGATACACTACGCAGTCCCAGACGGTAGGATCATCCCCTTCTGCGCCATGAACACCCTCTACCGTGCCAGTGTCGAGAGGAAGTTCAGCGTGCCTACGAGAGACTGGAGAAGAGGGGAAACGTAGACTCTTTTCACATACGCTTGGAATAGAGATTAATGTTCCCAATTTTAGTCGTGTCGCGTTAATGTTTTTATTTGGCCTGCCGTATTTATGGTGATGGTGGTCAAATGGGAGGGCCTAAGAAGAAGTCTCTCGCGCAGATGGAGAAGCAGCAACAGCTACAGGCTGTGAAGGAAAGCAAAGTTGCGGCAAAAACGGGTAAGGGGAAGGTCTCGGAGAAGACTGGTATGCTCAGTCTACGAGAAATCACGGAAGAAGACCTGAGCGATCTGGTGAAGATAAAAGCTTTGACACCATTTGCAATAGCCACAAAATACAACGTCAGGCTGAGCGTTGCAAAGGAAATCCTTGAGATGTTGGAGAAGAGGAAAGCCGTCCAGCAAGTCGCGAGCGGCAAAGGGCTTAAGATATACAAGTTCATTGGAAATACTTGAGTCATATTCTGGCTCAATCTGATTCTCACGCTGTCTTCTCAGCAACAATAATATCCATAGTTATTTCAGGTTCGAACCTAAGATAACTAGATAAATATACTATACGATAGCACGCTAAATAAAGAGAGTATATTTCTGCGTTTAATATAATGACATACGAAAATATTTCTGATTAACATGTCCGTTCCGAGAGTAAAGAAAGGACAATGGTCAAAAGAAGAGGGTAGAACGAGATCGGAGCGTTATGGAAAAACGCTCAGACGCTGGCAAGAAGAGGTAGTAATAGTATAAGGCGATTGAAGGTCAGTGCGAGCAAGCAAGGTTACTAGAATAATCTTTTATTAGCTGAGACTAATAGCATTAAAGATGAGACCCTATGTTTAAGGCAAAATCGTGCAGCATATTCATGTCACTAATATTGTTTTCCATCCTATTTATTCTTGTTCCGATAACCTCAGCACCTGTCATAGGGCTTCCTTCTGCTATGGCTGTGTCTCCACTTGCGGAATGGGATTACCACAACGGCAACTGGGAATATGTGAATCGGACAAGATTTGGATTTCCAGTAAACATCACTCATAATCATATTCCTATAGGTCAAAACTGGACTTACGTCTTCAATCTACGCAACGATAGCCAGTATCACGTCTATTTTTACGGGAAATGGATTGGTACTAAAACCGATTACGATGTCTTCGTTTATGATCCTAATGGAATACAAGAAACCTATCATACCGAATCATACGGTTTACCAGAGCATTTGGGTACTAATGTCACGTATCCATTCTTCACTCCGAAGAAAAATGGTAACTACAGCATCCTGTTGGTGAACGATGGAGTAGAGAGTAAAGGTGCAGAGACTGGCACTCTGATGGTAATTGAACATCTTGATGTCAACAAATGGTATAGAAACAAGCTGTATATGGAAGGAAAAGATCCTCTCACCAATAAGCCCCGTTACAATTCGACATACGTTTACGAGTTCAATTCGTCGAAAAGAAATATAGAAATCACAATAGATGTTCCCAACTCCCTTGATATGTATGAAGTCAGGTTATATCCCATGGCAACCCCAAGCTTAGGTTCTGTTCTTAACAGTATGCCCATCGCCTGGGAGCTAGGACTCTACAATGAGAGTACTCAAGTTGTCGGGACATATCCAGTTGGAGGATATAATATCAACTTCTCGGGGTATAGGGGGCCCGTGGAAGATGCATATATGCTCCATAAGGGGACCTCCTTTGATAGTTGCGAACAACCAGGAGAAGACATGTTCATCAATTATACGTCTCCGTATAGCGGCAATGTGTTGTATCATCTTGTTTTTTTGGCTGAATGGAACAACCCAGCCAACTCAATGACCGGGGGATTCCTAAGCTTCATAATAAAGACCGACTTTACTGAACCCTACCTTAGTGTATCTAAGCCAGATGTAATATACGCTAGGAAGGAAGTCACCATAACAGCCATCTCTAATGACACAGAATCGGGTATTCAGAGTGTGAACATGTCCTATTCGATTGATAACGGTATAAGTTGGAACTCTACTGGAATGACTCGAAGTCAGTCTCAAGTTTATACAGCTATCATACCAGGACAGCTTGCTGGAACAAAGGTTCTTTACAAGGTCGAAGCTCAAGACTATGCTAGGAATAAGGCCAAAGAGGAAGGAAGCTATCAAACCAAAAGTCCCAGTTCAGTAACTTGTACGACATCTTCTTCCAGCTTGAGAATTGGAGAAAGAGTGATTATTTCTGGAGCGATAAACACTTCCATATCAGTCAAGGTCACCCTAAATATCAGCGGAGATGGTGGAGTCAGCTGG
>Ga0315314_1002746_pt1 | contig 14308 bp, 13 predicted proteins | sample TDP9_MG_FD_203631 | JGI IMG/M metagenome (GOLD analysis project Ga0315314, IMG submission 203631) | Freshwater sediment microbial communities from Lake Towuti, South Sulawesi, Indonesia - TDP9 | ecosystem: Environmental > Aquatic > Freshwater > Lake > Sediment | place: Indonesia: South Sulawesi...
CGAGGAAGCGCTCTCGGTTAACATGCCAGATGGTAAAGACCCTATAGATCTCCTGGCCAAGGTAGGGGGCTTCGAGATCGGAGGTATGGCGGGGATGATCATCGGGGCGGCCGCGAACCACATACCTGTGGTCATCGATGGCTTCATTTCCGGGGCTGGTGCCCTTTTGGCGGTTAAACTTCAACCTAGAGTGAAAGAATACCTTATCGCCTCTCATATCTCGGCGGAAATGGGGCACAGCCTTATGTTGAGAGAGTTAGGTCTCGTCCCTCTCCTTGACCTCGGCTTACGTCTGGGCGAAGGAACCGGGGCGGCTCTAGCCATTTCGCTCATCGAGGCAGCGGTGAAGATCCTCAACGAGATGGCTACCTTCGACGAAGCGGGTGTCTCACAGGCTAAGGGGTAGAGATGGCCTTTCTTGAGGCCCTTCGTTTCCTGACCATTATCCCCATATCGAGGAGGCGGGTTCTGCAAGGGAGCGAACTGGCCTCTTCCATGGCTTACTTCCCTTTAGTAGGTGCCGTTCTGGGCTCTATCTTGGCCCTTTGGGATATCCTCCTGAGCCATTTTTGGTCCAACTCTTTGGTGGCCGCCTTCATGGTGGTGGCCTTGGTGGTTCTCACCGGTGGCTTGCATCTGGATGGCCTGGCCGATACTGTCGACGGGCTATTAGGTGGGGGGAGCCGGGAGGAGAAATTACGCATCATGGAAGGTAGCACCATTGGAACCTTCGGTGCCTTGGCTTTGCTCTGCACAATCTTGCTTAAGTTCGCCTTATTGATGGAACTCCCTGCTCCTTTGAGGAGAGAGGCCCTTTTCCTTCTTCCCGTCCTAGGGCGCTGGGCTATGGTCTATGCCCTCTTTTTGAGCCCTGCGGCCAAGGGAAGGGGGATGGGGTCATTTTTCAAAGCCCATGGTCAAGGGAGGGGGTTCGTGATAGCCACTATCGTGGCCGTAACCCTTTCTCTTCTTTTCGGGCCGTGGGGGCTGGTGCTTCTTTTGGCTGTTTGGTTAGCGACGGCCCTCTTGAGTCGGGCTATCGCTCGCCAACTAGGGGGGTTGACCGGTGACAACTATGGAGCCATTTGCGAAATAGATGAGGTTTTGGGCTTAGGGCTGTTCAACCTCCTGGCTGCTTTCGTATAAATGGGTTCTCACCTGAGGGAGGCGATTATGAAAGAGGCTAAAACCTATTGCGGTTCTCTACCACCCACCGAGGGGTATCTCCTTGAAGCGCGAGGGGTGGACTACTCCTATTACGATGGCCTCGTCATCAAGGGGGTGAGTCTGGGTTTGAAAAGGGGGGATATGGTGGGCCTTATCGGCCCCAACGGTTCCGGGAAGACGACCCTACTTAGGATCTTGAGTGGTTTCTTGTCCCCCAAAGCGGGAAGCGTCTGTCTCTCGGGGCGAGATCTAGGAGAGATGAGCCGGCGGGATATCGCCCGCCTCATCGCCGTGGTACCCCAGGAACTGGAGATGCTCTTCTCCTTCTCCGTCTGGGAGATGGTGATGATGGGGAGGACGCCCCATGTCCGTCGCCTCTTGGGAGCCGGACGACGGGATAGGGAGGTGGTAGAGCGAGTGATGGAGCGAGTAGACATCCACTACCTGGCTCAGAGGCCCTTCCAGGAACTCTCTGGGGGCGAACGGCAGAAGGTGATAGTGGCCATGGCCCTGGCCCAAGAGCCGGATATCCTCCTCTTGGATGAGCCCACGGTACACCTAGATATAAACCATCAGGTGGAGGTTTTGGAACTCTTAAGGAGGCTCAACCGGGAGTCCTCTCTTACGATGCTGGCCACCATGCATGACCTCAATTTGGCGGCCCTCTATTTCGATAACCTTGTGCTGCTTAATGAGGGAGAGGTAGTTAGCCGGGGGACCCCTGAAGAGGTCTTACAAGAAGCGAACATTCGCCTGGTCTTTGAGGCTTCAGTGGAGATCCAGAAGCATCCCACTCTTGGTGTCCCCCATATGGTGATCCTTCCCCCACCTCGCTGATAATCCAGTAGGAACTTGACATTTCAAATCGATAAAGGTATCCTTTCTTCACCTTCTGGGGCAGGGTTGACTTTGTTCAAATCTATCTTGAAAGCCAGCGTACTTCTATCACTTCTTTTTCTAGTGGCCTGCAGCAACTCCTCTTCAGCGAGGGTGACGCCGGGATCGGCGGTTACCCTAACGCCGGCTAGCGAGTTCGACTTCCCAACCGCAACGCCTTCTCCAACCTTGAGGCTAACGCCCATCTCTGAGTTCAGCCCACCAACTACAACGCTCTCTCCCACATTGACCCCTACGGTTCAAAGAGGTTTCATCCCTCAAACGCTCGTCTTGGAGGGGAGCGAGAGACCCCGAGGGAGGCCCTCGACCCCCACCCCTCGAGGCGTGATGCTCCTAGCCCTTATGGAGGGGTTATCCCTTACTCCGACTATCACACCAACGCCGATAATAGAGCTCCTCCCCGATGGTGTGCCACGGGAGGCCACGGTGCCAATACTGATGTACCACCATGTGGGCGAGCCCCCCCGGGGGGCGGACGCCATCCGCCGAGACCTCACCATTTTGCCTAGCGAATTTGAGGCTCAAATGGCCTACTTATATGAGGAGGGGTATCAAACGATCCACCTGAGCGACCTGATCTTGCATCTACAGATGGGGCGCCCCCTCCCTCCTAAGCCGATAGTCATCACCTTTGACGATGGTTATGACGACGTCTTCACCAACGCTTACCCCGTCCTAGAGGAGTATGGGTTTGTGGCTACTTTCTTCATCATCACCTGGCTTGCTGATGAGGGTCGAGACGATTATCTCTCCTGGGCGGAGATAAAGGCCCTTCACGCCGCGGGGATGGAGATAGGGAGCCATACCTATAACCATCCCGACTTGAGGGGGCAGCCCTATGACTATCTCGTTTGGCAGATTTTGGGGTCCAAGGAGGCGATAGAGGCCCGCATAAAGGAGCCAATGCGCGTATTCGCCTACCCATCGGGAAGGTACGACCAGCAGGCGATGGAGGTCGTTAAGAGCACGGGGCACTGGGGGGCGGTCGTTATCAGTCAGGGAGCCCATCACTCTTCAGATCATACCTTCGAGTTGCAGCGCATCCGGGTGCGAGGCAGTTACAGTCTTGAAGATTTCGCTTACTGGCTGAACTATTGGCTGGAGAACCCCGAGTAGAGGCGTATCTTTTCTAGGTTTCGGGCCTTTTGCCAGAGTTCCTCGACATTCGCTCCCAAGAGGGGGTGCACCAATTGGGAGGCGATTTCCCGCAGGGGCAGGAGCACGAAGGCCCGCTCCTCTAGGCGGGGGTGAGGGATGGTAAGGTCTGGGGAATCGAGGATTAGGTCATCATAGAGGAGGATATCGATATCTATAAGTCGAGGGCCGAAACAGCGAGTCGGTTTCCGGCCCATTTTCCTTTCTGTAGCCTTGACGAACTTGAGGAGAGCCTGAGGAGATAGGTCGGTCTCTATGGAACAGACGCAGTTGAGGAACCAGGGTTGGTCTTTATAGCCCACGGGCTCGGTCTCATAGAGGGAGGATACCTTGAGTATCTGCGCCTCCTGCCCCAGCATCTTGAGGGCCGAGGCGATATTCTTCTTTCGATCACCCAGGTTTGACCCCAGGCTTAGGTACACTGTAGCCATCTTGTCATACCCAGTATAGGGGCGGGGCTTGTCCCCGCCCGGATTTGGGAGGCCACCAGGGCCTCCCCTACATATGGCTGCTGGGATTGGAGCCTTTAGGTGGTATAAAGCCGGCTGAAGCCTCGATTCCAGTCCAGAGGTAGCAAACCTCGCACTAGGGAGGTAAATCTTGCACCCTCTCTATCTTGGCCCCCAGGGCTCGGAGTTTCTCATCTATCCTTTCGTATCCTCGGTCTATCTGACCGATATTCTTGATGATGCTTTGTCCCTCGGCGCAGAGGGCGGCTACAACTAGGGCCATCCCCGCCCTGATGTCGGGGCTCTCCATAACTTCCCCATGAAGCCTAGCCGGCCCCACTACCACTACCCGGTGAGGGTCACAGAGGATGAGGCGGGCTCCCATGGCGATCAGTTTATCCACGAAGAACATCCTGCTCTCATAGAGTTTCTCGAAGAAGAGGACCGTTCCTTCAGATTGGGTCGCCACTACTATGGCGATGCTCATTAAATCAGCGGGGAAGCCAGGCCAGGGGGCGTCGTCTATCTTAGGGATGGCTCCATGAGCGTCGGCCACTACCTGAAGGGAGGTGTGGCGGGGCACAAAGAGGTCGTTGCCCCTGATCTCTACCTCGATGCCCAGCCTTCGAAAGACGAGGAGTATCATCTTCAGATGGTCGGGCTGACCGTTCTTGATGAAGAGTTTCCCTCCGGTGACGGCGGCACAGGCGATGAAACTCCCCACCTCTATATGGTCGGGCTCAATATCGTAGTCGCCGCCGTGCAACCTATCCACCCCCTCTACAATCAAAGTATTGGAGCCCAGCCCTGAAATCTTGCCCCCTAGCCGGTTGAGGAAGCGGGCCAGGCTTTGGACATGGGGCTCAGAAGCAGCGTTCCTTATGATGGTGGTCCCTTTGGCCAAACAGGCAGCCATGAGGGCGTTTTCCGTCCCGGTGACGCTGGCCTCATCTAAGAATATCTCCCGTCCCACAAGTCCGGTGGTGCTCATCTCGTAGCGAGAGCCTACCTCGATCTGAACGCCCAGGGATCTGAGGGCCATAAGGTGGGTATCTACCCTCCTTCTCCCGATAACATCGCCGCCGGGTGGAGGCAAAGTGATGGCTCCGCAACGGGCTAAAAGAGGGCCCGACAGTAGGATGGAGGCACGGATTCTCCCTGTCAGTTGGGGATCGATCTCCGTACTCCTCACCTTACGGGCGCAAAGGGCCAACTCCTTGTCGCCCAATTTGTGAACCTCCACCCCCAAGGAGACCAAGATCTCCACCATCGTTTCTATATCCTTGATCTGGGGAAGGTTACGGATGACCACCTCTTGATCGGTGAGGAGGGTAGCGGCCAGGATGGGCAAGGCAGCGTTTTTATTGCCACTGGGGGTTACACTCCCTTGTAGTGGGTATCCACCTTCGATGATAAACCTATCCATAATCAGGAACCCTTCGAAGGATCTATTTCTTTTTGGGCGATACAGATGATAGAGGTGCCTAAGGGCAGGTTTAAGAAGCGGAGGAGTGATGCCTCCAGCCAGCCCAGGCCGGCAAGGATGGTATTCAGAAGGGGAGGGACAGGCTCCATCTCCACCTGATAAGCCTCTTCATCGGTATCTGGCGCTTTGATTTTAGGCTTCCTCCCCGACAGCCGCTCCCAAAGGAGACGTAGGAGAGCCAGGGGGAAGACGAAGAAATTGTTATAGGTGGTGCGGCGGGGGGTGAAGCCCATGCTCTTTAATTTCTCATGAAGTTCACCTTTGGTATAGCGGCGGTGGTGCTTGTTGATCTCGTCGTTGGCGCTCCAGAGCCAGCCGAAAGCAGGGGCGGTAGCCACCATGAACCCCCCCGGAGCACAGACACGGTAACATTGGCGGAGGACCAGAAGGTCGTCCTCGCAATGCTCGATCACATCCAAGGCTGCTACCAGATCGAAGGTTTGGTCCGGGAAGGGCATCTCCTCGGCGGAGGCGAACCTAGCCTCATACCCCCTTTGGCGGGCTATCTTCAGAGGCTTGGGGTTGTTATCGATGCCTAAAACCCGTCCATACCGGCCCAGATGGTGGATCATGTTCCCCGCTCCGCACCCCACATCGAGGATTTCAAGGTCACGGCGAGGAAGGGTCTGATCCAAGAGGGTAAAGAGAGCCCTGGTTCGAGTAGCGAACCACCAATGAGCGTCCTCTGTCAATTGCTCTTGGGTTAGAGAGACCGTGGCCTCGGTGATGATCCACCTCCTATCTCATTATAATGGCAACCTTTCCAGGGTTCAAACGACTCGTCTGCTAAATTACCTCTTTGTAGACCCCTTCCAGGGTAGGGGTGATCGATCTCCAGTCGTATCTCTCTGCTAGACGACGAGCGGCCCTCCCTAAAGCCTTCTTCCTTTCCCTATCGTCCCACAGTTCCGAGAGCCTTTGGGCAAACTCCTGTGGCTCATCGGCGATGGCCACCTCCCTCTCTGTGACCTCGATCCCCTCGCACCCCAGAGAGGTGGAGACTATAGCCTTGCCCATAGCCATAGCCTCCAACACCTTGAGACGGGTTCCTCCTCCCATGCGGAGGGGAACTATGTAGATGTTGGCCCGAGCGATATAGGGTCGCACGTCGGGGACGAAGCCGGTCACCGTGACTTGTGGGTCTTGGAAAAGGGGGGAGAGTCGAGGCGAGGGGTTCCTCCCTACCACTAGGAGCCGGGCTTGGGGAAGCCTCCCTTTAACCAGGGGCCAAACCTGCTCGAAGAACCAAAGGATGCCATCCACGTTGGGGCGGAAATCCATCTTCCCGGTGAAGACCAGGCTGTCATCGGTCTCCCCCTCCACCGGCTGGTAATATTCGGTATCTACACCGTTAGGGACAACGCTCACCGAGAGGCCCGGGACCAGGCAGCAGAGGGCCTCCTTATCGGCCTCGGAGACCGCTATCACCCGATCTGCTCGGCGACAAGCCCGTGCTTCGTAAAGGTGGAGTTTGCGCCATTGAACGAGAGAGTATAACGCTCCCAGCCAGTGAAGGTGTCGAAGGTCAGTTTCAAAGGCTCGTTTCTGTAATAGGTATTCGGCGTTGATATCATCGAAGATCAAAGGAGTGTGCGATTCGATGACCGTAGGGATATATCTGGCCATCTCGATCGCTTCCACCTGCGCCAGGTCGAACCTCTCCTTCTGAAGGATGGACTTTAGTTTGGTTTCGAACTCCGATGAAGGGAGGCGCAAGGCCATATCGGGCAGGGGCGAGAGGAGAGTGGATAAGAGGCGTTGTAAGGTGGAGCGATGGGGGGTGGGGATGGTCTCGACTTGGGAGCAGAGATCGAGGAGAGGCCCAGCCTCCGCCAACCCGCTTTCCTTGGTAGAGAAGGAGAGGAGATGGATCTGGTGCCGCGGAGCCAGGTTTTTAATAAGGTTGAAACTCCTTATGCTCGCTCCTCGGTCGGGCGGATAGGGTAGTTCAGGGGTGAGGAAGAGGATCTTCATCCTAGGCTCCGATAGAGGGCCAAGGTCTCTCGCGCGGCCTTCTCCCAGGAGAAAAGGCAGGCTCTTTTTAACCCCTTCTCCCGGAGTTCGGCGCGTAGCGAATCATCGGTGAGGAGCCTCCAGATAGCCACGGTCCAGCCAGGCTCATCTTCAGGTTCGACGAGGAGGGCGGCGTCGCCTACCACCTCGGGAAGGGAGGAGACGTGGGCCACGATAACCGGGGTGCCACAAGCCATCGCTTCCAGGGGCGGAAGCCCGAACCCCTCATAAAGGGCAGGATGAACGAGGAGTTGAGCGGCGTTATAAAGGAGGAGGAGGTCTTGCACCGAGACCCGGCCCAGGTAGAGCACTTTATCCTTTAGGTACAGTTCCTCGATGAGGGTGAAGATCTGGTCGTAGAGCCAACCCCTTTCCCCCACCACGACCAATTTCACTTCGGGCTTGTATTCATCTAAGAGTCGGCGGTAGGCCCGGAGGAGAGTGGGGAGGTTTTTCCGCGGCTCGATGGTGCTCACGAAGAGGATGAAGGGGGTAGATAGCCCGTACCTTTGGGCACACTCCTCGAGAACTCCCCTTTTGTCTTCCAAAGGGCGATAGGTGGGGTTAGCAGCCTCGTAGATCACGGTGATCTTGCCCTGGGGGACCCCCAGTAGGCGGATGGCGTCCCGTTTGGTGGCCTCGGAGACGGCGATTATGTGATCGGTATGGCGCACTGCCTGATCGATCTGCCCGTAGTAGCGAGCGCTCTCGGCGGTGAGGAAGTGGGGGTACAAGAGGAAGGCCAGATCATGAATAGTGATGATAGATTTACAGTTGCGACGGAAAGGGGGGATGAAGTCAGGGCTATGGAGGATGTCGAGGCTCAAAGGGCCGATCTCGAGGGGTAGAGTCCACTGCTCTAGGCGATGGTGGCTGGGGGTCCAGAGGGAGTGGCGGGAGAAATTCCCTCCTTCTGTTAATACCGCCTTGTCCTTGCGGCTTTGAAGGATAAGGAAATCGTCCTCCTTATCGAGGTGGGCTAATTCCCTAACTAGGTTGAAGATATATTGGCCGATGCCCGCCTGGCTGTAATAGACTAGCCGGGCATCTATGCCGATACGCATAGGCGCACTTCCTTTGAAGATCAAGCAAAAACGATTATAACCCCCGTAACCTTGGGAAGCAAATCAGGTTTCAAAAAACCTTATCTTCTGCTCCACAAGCCGGTAAAAGTCGATCGATGATGGGAAGGTAGCCGAAAGAGAAGGCCATGGATGCGCCTTCTTGTATGTCAAGGGTGAGCGTATTTTCAATGCTCCCATTTCTTTGGGAAATCTTTCTAATTGTGGTAGAATAGCGGTACAAAGGCTGTAGGGAGGCGCGTATGCCTAGGGAGACGTTGGATGAAGGGATTAAGGCGCTCCAGGGTGACCTTTTGAAGATGGCCGGGCTGGTCGATCAGGCGATAGGGCAAGCGGTAAAATCGTTGGTTGAGAGGGACGCGAATCTGGCTAAGAAGGTGATCGCTTGGGACGAGGGGATCAACAAAGCCCAACGGGAGATCGACGAGAGGGCTCTTATTCTCATCGCCACTCAGCAGCCTCTAGCCAGCGATCTACGAGTTATTCTAGCCATCTCCGGCATCGCTACGGAATTAGAGCGGATGGCGGACCATGCCAAAGGTATAGCCCAACTCACCATACATTTGGCTCCCCAGCCCCATCTGAAGCCTTTGATCGATATCCCGCGTATGGCGGAGAAGGGGCGAGCGCTCCTAAGGGAGCAGTTAGAGGCTTTGCTCGCCCACGATGCAGAGAGGGCCAGAGCCTTAGCCAAAGAAGACGACGAGATGGACGCCCTCTACGATCAGATATACCGCGAACTCTTGATCTTCATGATGGATGACCCGCGGACCATTACCCGGGCTACCTATCTTATCTGGGTGGCTCATAACCTGGAGCGGATAGGGGACCGCACCACCAATATCGGCGAGCGGGTGGTCTTCATGACAACGGGCGAGGTGGAAGAACTCAACCCTCCGCCTGAGATGGAGGCACCCCCTTACGTGGAGGTTTAGGCATGGATGAGGTAAAGGAGCTCTTAGCCTGGCTTGATGAGGAGCAGCGGCGAGAGAAGGCTCTACTTCAGGAGTTGCGCAAAGAGGCAGAGGAGCACGCGGCTCGCATCGAGGATCTAGTTAGCCGATTTGGGGAGTTAGAGGGCCGATTGACTCGTCTCCATGGCCAAATAGCCCAGTTCCCCAGCCTGGATGAGACTCTGTCGCGGGTGAGAGCGGAGACGAGCCTCGTGGTCCACGAGGCCCGAGAGGAGCGACGCCGAGCAGAGGAAGAAGCGGCGGCGTTGCGCCAGAGGGAAAGGGAGAGCGTGGCCCAGGCCTTAGAGAAACTGCGGGAGGAGATTAACTTTCTCCTAGAGAAGAAGATGGAGCCCCTGGGTTTTCAAAAGTCTGAACTCCAGAGGTTATCGGAGGCTATTGGCAGCCTGAAGCAGGAGGTTTCCGGCCTCCGAGAGGAGAGCGTTGCTCAGGGGAGAAAGATAGGGTATCTCGAGAGCAGGATCGACAAGAGCGCTCAAGAGATCGCAGAGTTAAAAGTTATGCAGGAGGAGATGCGGAAAGATCGCGAGGGGCTCCTGGAAGAGGTCCGGCGGTTGAGGGATGAGCGTCAGAAGGAGATAGCGGAGGTGCGCCGGGATAGAGTAGCCTGGCAACAGGAGATATCCAAGCAAGGAGAGGAAACATCCCGTTTAGAGGAGCGGATGAAGGAAGCGGCTAAACCCTTGGCCAGTTTGCAGAAGTTGGAGAAGGAATTGCGGGTGCGCCGAGATCAGTTGCTCCATCTGCAGCAGATGGGGGAGGAGCGCCTTAGGCGGCAACTTGAGGAGTGGAAGAAGGAGAACGAAAAGCGGTGGGCCAAGAGTGCCACGGGATGGGAAAGAGAAAGAGAGGAGGAGGAAAAGCGCTATGCTGCGCGCTTTGCGGAGATATGGCGAATCCAACGAGAGTATGCCCGTGGACAGATGGCTGAGTTAGAGCGGTGGATAGAGGCGTTGGAAGAGCAGATTAAGGGGTCTTAAGGGTGGTGGATGGGGATGACGGGAGCCGAGTAATAGGTACGGCCGGCCATGTTGACCACGGCAAATCGCTCCTGGTGAAGGCCCTGACGGGCATCGACCCCGACCGGCTCAAGGAGGAGAAGGAGCGGGAGATGACCATCGATCTGGGCTTCGCTTGGTTCACCCTACCCTCGGGCTTGGTGGTTAGCATCATCGATGTGCCAGGCCATGAGGATTTCATCAAGAATATGTTGGCCGGGGTTGGGGGGATCGATGCCGCCCTCCTTGTGGTGGCTGCCGATGAAGGGGTGATGCCCCAAACGATGGAGCATCTAGCCATCTTGGACCTTCTAGAGGTGAGACGGGGGATAGTAGCCCTGACCAAGGTGGATCTGGCAGAGGATGAGGAGTGGGTAGAACTTGTGGCTGCTGATGTAGATCGGTCACTTAGGGGGACGACTCTGGCCGGTTCTAAGATCATCCCCCTTTCGGCGGTGACCGGGCAGGGGATCCCTTCTTTGATCGAGGAGTTAGATAATTTGCTCTCCCAGATACCCCCCCGACGGGAGAGAGGTCACCCCCGCCTCCCTATCGATCGAGCCTTCACCCTGGCTGGTTTCGGCACTGTGGTCACAGGGACTTTAATAGAGGGCCGATTTCGGATAGGTCAGGAGGTAGAGATACTGCCCCAGGGGCTCAAGAGTCGGATTCGCGGCTTGCAGGCCCATAAGGAGAAAATAGAGGAGGCTGTTCCCGGTAGCCGGGTAGCCATAAATCTGGTGGGAGTGGGTAAAGATCAGCTCCAGCGGGGGGATGTAGTGACTAACCCTGGATGGCTCGAGCCCACGCGGTTCATAGATGCTCGCCTTCGTATACTGAGCAGTGCCCCCAAGCCCCTTGGGCATAACACTTCCGTAGATTTTTACAGCGGCTCAGCCCAGATACCAGCCAAAGTACGCGTTCTGGGGGCTAAGGAGATCGAACCGGGGGAAGAGGGGTGGGTACAGTTGGTATTGGCTCGCCCCACGGCGCTTTTGACTCACGACCGCTTTACAATCCGCCAACCCTCTCCCAGCATCACCCTGGGGGGTGGAAGGGTAGTGGATCCTCACCCTCGTCGACGCCAAAAGAGGTTCCGTCCCCAGGTGATTGAAAGGTTAGAGGCCTTGGCTTTGGGCACGCCCGAGGAGGTGGTTCTTGCAGCCTTGGAAGAAGGACCCCAGGAGATGGGGAGGCTGGTCAAAGATAGCCACTTGGAGCGAGAAGTGGTGGAGGAGGCGTTAGAGCGGCTTCTCGAAGGTTCTAAGACTCTGGTCTTAGGAGCGAGCGAGGGTCAACTTCTCCTCTCTTCCACCTGGTGGGATGGGTTCATGGCCCGCCTGGTTGATCTTATCGAGGAGTATCATAGTCGCTATCCCCTTCGCTTGGGGATGGCTAGGGAAGAGGTGAAGAGCAAACTGCGCTTTCCTCCCCGCCTCTTCAACGACCTCATCAAGCAGGCGGTTAAAGAGGGAACCGTGGTCGAGGAAGGGGCGGCCCTGAAGTTGCCGGGCCACGAGGTGCGCTTCACCCCAGATGAAGAGGAGCGGGTAGAAAGGCTTCTTTCTAGGCTTTCCCAAGAGCCCTATACCACCCCCTCGGTGGACGATTGCCAGGCTGTACTGGGAGAGGAGGTCTTGAACGCCCTCTTGGAGCAGGGAAGATTGGTCCAGGTGAGCGAAAATATCCTCTTCCTGGCCAGCACCTATGAGGCGATGGTGGAGCGGGTGGTAGAGCATCTGAAAAGGGAAGGCACCATCACTTTGGCTCAGGTGCGGGATCTCTTCTCCACCAGTCGCAAGTATGCCCAAGCCTTCCTAGAATATCTGGATGCCCAAGGGATCACCAGAAGGGTGGGGGATGAGAGGGTACTTAGGTAGGAGGAGCCCTTGCCTCTCGAGTTAGGCCTCATAAGCGAAGGGTTGGAGGAGATGGCTCGCGCCCTAAGCCAAGGGATGAAGGGCGATGAGGTAGAAAGGGCACGCCTCTTATTGAGGGGGACTGACCCCGAAAAATTGAGGGCCAAGATAGAGGGGGCCAAGACCTCTTGGCTCCTGGCTTGGCCTGAAAGTACCCTTTCTGTAGCCTACCCTACCCCAGAGTCCCCTTTGAACTTCAGCGTGGCAGCCACTGATGGCTCTTTCATTAGGCCAGACCGACATATCCCGGCTCGTTTTGTGGTCATCAATATAGGTTCAGCGTTGCTCACCTATGGTGAGGAGCCTATGGCGCGCTTGGATTCGAGGAGCCATCTCTATTTCCGTGAGGAGGAACTCCGTATCCCCCACCCCTTCAAGGAGCTATATCTGGAGGGGGAGTTTCTGGGAGCCAGGCGGACGGTCCTAGAGTTAGAGGCTTTGATAGAAGTGGCCACCCAGGGAATAAGACCGGCGGTGGGCCTTCAAGATGGTAGCCTCATCCTTTGGGGGCTTCCTACCACCGATGACCCAGATGATATCTCGGTGCGCGACTATTTCTTGCGTCCCTTTCTGAGAGCCCTCCAGGAATTGCGAGCCCAAGGCATACCGGTGGCCAGTTACCTCAGCCAGCCCCAGAGCAAAGATGTAGTCAATTCGTTACGGGTCGAAATCTGCGACAACACGCCGGTTAACTGCGACAAATGCACTTATGTGGCCCGGCGCCAGCGGCCTATATGTAGCGACTTGGCAGGGGTCTTAGACCGACAACTCTTCGATTCCCTGAGGCCAGGAGAGCGCTCCGCCCTCTTTCGGAGTTCATCCAAGATCCTCCTTGGCTATGGCGAGCATGGGATATATTTCTTCTACCTCAACGTGGGAGGAGAGATCGTCCGTCTGGAGGTTCCCCAATGGGTGGCCCTTGACGAGAAGAGGTTGAACCTCCTTCACGCCTTGGTTTACGACCAATGCCAGCGAGGCCGAGGCTACCCCTCTGCCTTACAGGAGGCCCATGAGCAGGCGGTCATCACCGGTCCCGAGAGGAGGGTGGTGGAGGGCCTGGTGGAGGAGGCGTTGGCTAGAGAGGGGGTGACCTTCTTCAGGTCAGGGAAGGCTGCCAGCAAGAGGGAGCGAGGGGTATGAGGATCGGGGAGATCATCGAGACAAGAAGCACCAGCTTTGTGGCCGAGAGTTACGAGTTGCATCGGCCCCCCGCCCTGGGTAGTCTGGTCAAGGTTAAAGTGGACAGCCACCGAGAGGTTTACGCTGTGGTCTCCTATGGGGAGACGGGGGGCATCGAGCCCGGCCGAAGGGCGGTGCGCTGGGGCAGCGAGGAGGTCTTCGATGAGGCGATCTATAAGGAGCACCCGGAACTGAGGCGCACCCTGCGTACGGAGTTCGCCGTCCTCTCCGTAGGGAGCCTAGAGGGAGGAGAGGCAAGGCAGGGGTTGCCCTCGGAGCCGCCACCTATGCATTACTCGGTCTATTCTTGCCTGCCGGAGGAGGTGGTTCGCTTCACCGAGGAACTCTACTACCTCCGTCTCCTTCTGGCCGGAGAGGGGCCGGTCTCCAAGGAGCAACTCTTGGTAACCCATCTACGGGAGGTCTACCGGGCTCGGGGTGACGATGAGGAGTGGCTTGCGAGGGCAGCGCGAGAGGTAGCCCGGCTCTTGAAGCGGGACTACGACCGGTTGATGACCGTGCTTTTGGGGATAGAGCCACACGGCGGGGTTTGAATGGCGTGGTCTGTGATGAGGGTGGGTTTCGCCTTTGTTAGCGCCTTGCAACTGCTACGAGGTGTTCAATGGAGCGTAAGCGCTTAGGCATGGTAACCGATGGGACCTTTGAGGCCGGGCTTATTGTGCGGCTGGACACCGGATGTTCCACAGAGGATTTGCGCATCGGCAGTTTCGTAGTGGTGGAGGGGCGTAGCCACAGGTTCTTCTGCACCATCGCCGATATGCGACTACAAGTTACAGATGCAGGACTTCTGGCTGACCCACCCCGCGACGCCTCGCCTTTCGTCAGGAGGGCCTTGGAGGGCATAAGCAGTTATGCCACGGTGCAGGTGAAGCCTCATCTTATGCTCGATATATCGAAGGGGGTGGGAGAGGAGACCCCTGTCGAGCCGGTGCGGACCATCCCTATGCATTTCGCCGAACTCTATGAGG
>Ga0315314_1002747_pt1 | contig 14307 bp, 7 predicted proteins | sample TDP9_MG_FD_203631 | JGI IMG/M metagenome (GOLD analysis project Ga0315314, IMG submission 203631) | Freshwater sediment microbial communities from Lake Towuti, South Sulawesi, Indonesia - TDP9 | ecosystem: Environmental > Aquatic > Freshwater > Lake > Sediment | place: Indonesia: South Sulawesi...
ACATAACATTCTTAAATCCATCATTCCTGTGGGGTTTACCAGTAGTCTCAATTCCCATACTTATTCACCTTCTCTCCAGGAGAAGACCGATAACTTTCCAATTTTCTACTGTCAGGTTTATTCAGTTAGCCTCCACAACAGTAGTCAGGCGCTTCAAATTAAGGCAATTAATCTTACTTATATTGAGGTCTTTTATTCTTCTCCTTTTAACTCTTCTCTTCGCCAGACCCGTGGTAAGGAAAACGCCTCTCTTCGCACAGGTAGAGGGGGCTTCACTAAGCACTGTAATTCTCATTGACAATTCTTACTCTATGGGATATGTGGAAGAGGGAGAATCTCATTTCGCCCTGGCCAAGAAAGCGGCCAGGCGTATTCTGAAAACGATGAAAAGAAGTGACTGCACAGCACTCTTTTTGGTCTCTGATGAGGAGGAGCCCTTAGTCTCTTATCTCACTGACGACAAGCAAATGGTCTTAGAGAAGATGGAAGAAGCTTCTCTCAGTTTCCGGCCTACGAATCTCCTTCCTGGCATCTCTCAAGCTTACAAGATTCTCAAGGAATCCCGGTCACCAAATAGAGAGATTATCTTGATCACAGATTTGGGAATGAATGGGTGGCAGGGATTTGATAGAAAGAGTATAAGAGAATTCGACCCTCAGGTGAAGTTTATCATCGTTGACCTAAACAGGAAATTGCTTCCCAATGTCGCTGTATCAAAAGTTGACTGTCGCCGACTGACTGTAGGAGAGACCTCCAAAATATCAGTTAAAATAAGAAATTACTCTAAAGAAAATATTTCTCGTTTATCTGTTTTAGTTTTTCTGGAGCCGCAGGATAAGTTTCAAATTAATAGAGAAACTGGAGAGAAAGTGGGCCAGGGCTTTATAGATTTAAGAGAGGGAAGAGAGGGCAATAAAGACTTCTTCTACAATTTCCCCCAACAGGGAAATTATCTGGGAAGGGTGGAGATTCAGGAAGATAGTCTACCCTCTGACGATAGATTCTACTTTAAGGCAGAAGCATTAGAAAAGGCTAAGGTGCTCTTGATTGATGGCGATCCCGGAGTTTCGTCTTTTTCCAGTGAGACCTTCTATTTACGACTTGGCCTATCGCCTACCAGTTCCGGAGTTACGACCACACAGTCGCCATTAGCTGTGAGGGTGGTAACGCCGGATGAATTCCCAGAAGAGAATTTAGATGATTTTTCTGTAATCTTCCTGGCTAATGTGGGAAAGGTTTCGAGTTCCCTAAGGGAGAGACTCACAAGTTTTGTCAGGAAAGGAGGAGGCGTCGTTTTTTCACTGGGTGATAACGTTAATGTTGAAGAATACAATCTCGGTTTTAGCGACCTCCTGCCAGCCAGGTTAGTTGAAGTTAAAGGGAGTTCTAAAGGGGAGGGAGGATTCGGATCAATTGATTTTCAAGCCTTTAGTCACCCAGTCTTAGAAGTTTTCGCCGAAGGTAAACAGGGAGATCTAACCCGAGCAAGCTTCTACAGGTACTTCGCAACTCAGCCTAAAACTTCTGCAAAGGTGCTTCTCGGTCTCAAAGGTGGTCTACCTCTACTTATCGAGGGTGGATTGCCATATCCTGGGGCGGGGAAGGTGTTACTGTTCGCCTCAACTTTGGATCGGGACTGGAATAATCTACCGACCAAACCAGTCTTTTTACCTCTAATCCAACAGATGGTTCGCTATCTGGCATTCTCTACTTTAAGGGAAGAAGCTTCGGGGAGTTTTCTTGTTGGTCAGGAGATAAGATATGAATTTGGTCCGGGAGAATTATCTCAATCTGCAGAAATAACCGATCCTCAGGGGAAGAAGTTTTCAGTGGTTCCCTCCCAGAAGAAAGATTTCTCTGGAATAGAATTTGGCCCTGTGGAAATCCCGGGCATTTACCAACTCTCGTACATAGCGGATGGGAAATTGAATAGTAAATACCTACCTGTTAACCTCAATATAGAAAGCAATGAGTCTGAGCTGACTAAAATCGAAACTAAAGAGATAAGGAGGTTCTTTTCCGGTGCGCCTGTTACGATAATCGATGACTTAACCAATTTAGAAAAGGAGATTTTACAACTCCTCTACGGAAAGGAAGTATCCAAAGATTTAACCTTTCTTTTAGCCGGACTTCTACTTTTGGAGGTTTTTATGGCAAATCCGCGGAGAAAGAGGTAGTCTGGGATGGGACGTCAGAAGTTTAGTTGTTTACTCGCAGTATGTATAGTTACCTTTAATTTGATTGCTAGTTCTCTTCGAGCCGAGCAGAGGGATAGGTTTGTGTTCAGCCAATTACGGTATGCGGGAGGAGACTGGGATCCATATCCCACAGCATATGAGGAGATTCTCCATTACTTGATAACGACTACTAGCGTGAAAGTTCAAAGACCGAGAAGAGAGTTATCATTAAATGACCCAGAAATGTTCTCTTCTCCTTTTTTATATATGACCGGCCAGCAGGATTTCGCTCCGTTCACTTCGCAAGAGATAGAGAACCTCAAGCGTTATCTATTGGGTGGAGGGCTACTTTTGATAGACAATGCCTCTGGAGGGGAGAATTTCGACTTCGACAGGGCAGTGCGCAGGGAGATGGGAAAACTCTTCCCTGATTCGAGGCTAAAAAGGCTTCCAGCGGACCACGCGGTTTTTTGTTCATTCTACCTATCGCCCGGTGTTGTTGGCCGGAGGGCAGGCAATCCTTATCTGGAAGGCATGGATATTGATGGTCAAACAGTGGTAATCTACTCGCAGAATGACTTGGGAGGAGCCTGGGTTAGAGATAGACTGGGAAACTGGCTTTACCAGTGTGTTCCGGGTGGAGAGTTACAGAGACTGGAGGCAATGAAACTCTTTTTAAATATAATTGTTTACTCTTTGACCGGCACATATAAAAGGGATGCTGTTCATCAACCTTATATTCAACAGAAACTCAAAGCCCAGGAGACAGCACCGTAGTAATTTATAATGGGTAATGGGTAATGGGTAATTTGACATTTGACATTTGAAATTTGAAATTTTAGATTGGTAGTGTAGGGCTTTATGCCCGTAACTGGGATGAAGGGATAGTTTTCGGAGTCGCTCGGTCAGTAAAACCTCGCTCTAATTCCGCCAGCGCTGGAGTAAAACCTGGCGGAATTGAAGCTCCTGCACCTATCCCTTCATCCCAGGGGAAATAAAGGTGGGGATAGTTTTCGGAGTCGCTCGGTCAGTAAAACCTCGCTCTAATTCCGCCAGCGCTGGAGCAAAACCTGGCGGAATTGAAGCTCCTGCACCTATCCCTTCATCCCAGGGGAAATAAAGGTGGGGATAGTTTTCGGAGTCGCTCGGCTGGGGAGTTGAAAAATAGTTTGCTCATCCGGGAGGAATTTTTTGACGCCAAGAAACTTCGGACTCTGCCTGGCGCAAATCAAAACTCCTCGCTTCGCTCGTCGAAATGTCATTGCGAGCCCGAAGGGCGTGGCAATCTCCTCCATAATTATGAGATTGCTTCGCGGAGTTTACCCTGAGCAGTATGTCGAGATTCTTCGCTTCGCTCAGAATGACAGAGGGCGAAGGGTTCGCAATGACACTGCATGTCAGATTGCTTCGGTAGCTTCGCTTCCTCGCAATGACGCGGACTTGAAGGAACGGGCTCAATAAATTGAGCCCCTACAATTAATGTAGGGGTTCGATTCATCGAACCCGTGATTAAGACGTGGGGATGGTGGGTGATGGGTAATTTGAAATTAGAAATTAGAAATTAAATTTTTGGAGGGGGTTAACTGTGGGTTTTCTCCATTTTTCACTACAGCCTAACAGACTGTGGCTGGTAATAGCTACCATTATTATCTCGGTAGCAGTCTCATACTGGAATTTCAAATTCATAGAGAGAAGAAAAAGTCTATTTTTCATTTTGAGGTTATCAGTCTATCTACTTCTAATATTCCTCCTGCTTGAGCCAGTAAGAACTGTAGAAGAGAAACCGGCTGAGGAGCCGAACGCCGCCTTCTTAATAGATACCTCAAGCAGCATGGCAGTGAAAGATCCCATTTCCAGGTTCTCTCTGGTCAAAGAATTTTTGAAAGGTCCTCTGGTTGGGGGGGTAAAAGAGAAATATAATCTTCTGTTTTTTACTTTTGCCTCTACCTTCAAGCGAGCCGCGGTAGACGAAATACTTCAATTGATTCCTCAGGGAGAAAGCACTGATATTGGACAGGCCCTGGACGGCTTAGAAGAAGAACTTCGTGGCCAGAGACTTGCTGGAATCTTCCTTGTTACAGACGGGGCTCATAATGTAGGAGGAGATCCCCGTCTGGTAGCTGAAAGGTTCGCCGTGCCTATTTTTTCCATAGGCGTAGGGAATCCCAAAAAATTTAAGGACCTTCAAATTTCTGAAGTTCGAGTTAGTGATTTTGTCTTCAAGAATACTCCAACAGATATAGGTGTCGAGATAAGAAGCTATGGATTTGAAGGTAAGGAGATATCGGTTATCTTAAAGGAAGAGTCGGAAATACTCCAGACAAAGAAAGTTCATATGCCAGAAGACGGGAAAGAGACCTTTTTGAGTTTGAGCTTCACTCCCCGCTCGACAGGCTCTTTCAACTATACGGTCTCCATTCCATCCTATAGTGGTGAGATCTCCTTTGCCAATAACAGAAAAGATTTCACTCTACAGGTACTTAGGGATAAAATTAGAATTCTCTACATCTGCGGACAGCCAAGTTGGGAATATAAATTCTTAAGGACCGTTTTGAAGAACGATCCCGGCATAGAATTGGTCTCTTTTATAATACTGCGTAATCCTGAAAATATCTCCATAGTGCCCGAAAATCAGCTCTCCTTGATTCCCTTTCCTGTCACAGAAATATTTGGCAAAGAGATATTTAACTTTGATTTGCTTATATTTGAAGGTTTCACATATACCCGCTTCGGGATTTCAAAGGAGTATCTGGAGAACGTTCGAAAATTCGTTACCCAAACAGGGGGAGGCTTTCTGATGATAGGTGGAGATAACTCCTTTGCCGGGGGAGGATATAAGGGGACGCCGATCGAGGATATACTGCCAGTGGAAATGGAAGATGTGAAGGACGACATTATAGATGGCAAGTTCAAAATGTTATTAGGAGAGTCCACGCATCCAATTCTGAGATTATCCGATAACCCGGGAGAGAATAGCCAGATATGGGCGGGGATGCCGGAGTTGGATGGATGCAATCGTCTTTTAAAACCGAAGCCTGAGGCCATTGTTTTAGGAGTTCACCCTTTAATTAAGAATAGGTATGGAAATCTAGTGATACTTGCTGTTTGGGAAAAAGGTAAAGGAAGGGTAATGAGTATGGCTTCCAATAGTACCTGGCAGTGGTGTTTTCAGGCTCGAGGCCGGGGCGGCACAGGTTCCCCTTACGAGCGCTTCTGGCATCAGGCTGTCCACTGGTTGGTCAAATCCCCCGAACTTAAACTCGTCCATCTAAGTACAGACAAGAAAATCTATGCAAAAAGAGAAGAAGTTCTTTTAACTACGAGAGTCTTTAACAGATACTACAGGCCGAGTGAAGATGCTAGGGTCTATTTAGAATTGGTGAACCCATCAGGAAAGAGGATTGATTTGGGAACCGCTTCAGCAAGAGACAGGTCTGGCGAATATGGAACGAGCTATTTAGCAGAGGATGAGGGAAATTATACATTTACTGCTATGGCCTGGGAGGGTTCAAAGGTTCTCGGCAGGGACACTGCTTCCTGTAAAGTGACCATTCCATCTCTTGAGTCGGAAAATGCTCAACTGAACGAACCTCTTTTGAGAGAGCTCTCAGATTTAACTGGCGGAAAATATTTCCCTATTAATAGTATTGTCTCAGAAGAAATCATTTTACCTGAAATAAGGGAAGCTACTCCTGTAGTGAAGAGAGTAGTGGCTATCTGGGACAATCCTTATATCTTTTTTCTCTTATTCGTATTGTTAGGCATAGAATGGTATATTCGTAGGAGAAGCGGTATGATGTAAGAGGGGAAAATGGTCGATGTCTATTCCGAATTGATTAGAATAATTGGTAAGGTCAGAAAGTGGGCAAAAATGAAAGGTTTGATTGAGGGGATTCTTTTGTCCTTTTCAGTTCTTCTGGGGTTGGTAATAGTTTTCAGCATTTTAGACTATTCAATTTCGGTTAGTTCGAGGGTACGCCTCTATTTTCTTATAGGTCTTATTTTCTCGATTATCATCTTCTCTGTAAAATTTATTCTCATCCCCTTACTTTCCCCCCTAAGTGAGGATAAGATTGCCCTCAGGGTACAGAAAAGGTACCCCATATTAAGAGACGACTTGATAAATTCTATACAGCTTTTTTCAATCGCAAGCTCGACGGATGAAGTCTATGTATCAAAGGCACTTATTGGTGAACTTATCAGAAGGACTTCTGAAAAGGCAGGAATCATTAGAACTTTTGAGGTAGAAGATATAACTCGTCTTAAGAAGCTTCTGTTTACAAGTCTCTCGGTTTCTCTCACCTTCTGTTTTCTTCTATTCTTTCCCCCGCGTATTCTTTCGTTTTCACTTCCGCGCCTTTTTAGACCCTTAGACTATGAAGCGGTGAATCGTTTGCTCAGAGTTACTCCAGGGAACACAGAAGTACTCTACGGCGAAAGTCAGAAGATCGGGGTCGAGATTTTCCAGAAAGGCGGAACTCCCTACCTAATCTACAGGGTTTCTGGAGGCAACTGGCAAAGAGCTAAAATGCTTGGAGAAACATATTTAGAAGAGACTCGCAAGTTCTCCTATGAATTCTCAAAGATTGCTCAGCCAGTCGATTATTTTATCAAGTGGAAGGATTTGCGGACTCAGGCTTACTCTATCAGTGTAGTCATTCTTCCAGAAGTGGGAGACATTTCTGTTAAGTACGTCTATCCTTCTTATACAGGATTGCCTGAGTTGAAACTGGAGGAGACCAGCGGGGACCTTGAGGCGCTACTGGGGACTCAAGTTCAAATGTCCTTAAAGGCTAATAAGCCGATAAGGGAAGGACACCTTCTAACTGACGATGGGAAGAGACTGCCCCTCACAGTGGAGAGAGATTTATACTTGAAAGGGAGTTTAGTTCTCACCGGCGAAAGACAATACTGGGTTGAAGTGGAGGACACTCAGGGTCATACAAATCCCAGTCCAATAAAGCACTCCATAAAGACGCTTCTCGATAGCCCGCCTCAGATAAAGATTATTGCTCCTGGTTGCGACCTGACAGTTTCGGAGAAAACCAAAGTTGAGCTTGCCTATGAGGCAAGCGATGACTTCGGAGTAAGCCAGATAGACCTTATATACCAGAAATTAAGAAGTGAATCTTCTGATTCGATGAAGCCCGACAGAATAAGGATTGAGCGATTCGGCCCCTCGGTGGGTCAGAAAATCCTCAACTACCAGTGGGACTTGGGAAAGCTCAACTTGCATCCTGGTGAGCTAATCAGTTATTACCTGGAAGCCCGGGACAATGATACCATATCTGGCCCAAAAAGTAACATTTCAAAAAGCTACTACTTGGAGGTATTCAGCTATCTTAAAGAACATCAGGAAATTGAAGAAATGGAACACCGTTTTAGAGAAGAGATATTGCGTATTCTCGGTGACCAGATTGTAGCAAAGAGTAGAGTAGAAAATTGGAATGAAACACAGGGCTTGGAGGAATTAAAAAGTGTCCATGCCGATCAGGGAATAATTAAGAAGTCAACTGAAGACCTATTCAACAATTTGAAAGAGCTCCTTCCTCGTATGGAGGCGGATCCTCTCGGCAATTTCCAAGTATATTCAGAATATAGAAATATGGAAGAAAACCTCCGGTATGTGAAAGATGAAAAAATGGCAGAAGTCTTATCCGCAATTTCCGAAGCAGTGAAAGCAAGTAGCGCCGGTAGGGAAGAATATATAGAAAAGGTCAAGAATAATCAGGAAGAAATTATTTCTCAACTGGAGAGGATGTCTCTTTTAGCCCAGAACCTTCTCCAGGATGAGAAGATGCGCGATGTACTGGAGACAGCCCAGGATCTATTAGAGAGTCAAACAGACCTCACTCAAAAGATAGAAGAGATGGGGAAAGAAATGGATAAAGATAAATTGGAGGAACTTAGAAAGAGCCTGGCGGAAATCTCAAAACTTATGGCGAAGCTGGCAAACAGCCTTTCCCAGCTACCGGAAACTTTACCAGAAGAATTCATCAATCAAGATGCAATCAAGAGTCTCGACCTGGGAGAGATGGCCGGTGACATAGAAAAGATGACCGATAAAATACTTAAAGGGGACCTGGAAGGTGCGTTGAGCATAGCTAAGGACTTACTTAAAGGACTTTCCTCAACAATGGCCACCCTCCAGGCTGCTGCCGTTCAGGTCCCGTCTTTCGGCAGCTCCTCTGAACTATCCCAAAAGGCAAGCGCCTATTCCCAGGAATTGGAGAAATTGATTGAACAGGAAAAGGAATTGGCTGACCGGACCAACCAGCTCAATAAGAAACGGCTGGAAACCCTGTTTAAGAAGCAAGAGTCCCTTTTAAAAGAGTTAGCTAAGTTACAAGGAGAAGTAATAGAAGAGACGAAAAAATTACTGGAAAATCTAAAAGGGAAGCTGAACTATGCGGAGGTCTATCCCATTATCTACCAGAATCTGCTCGTGGTCTTGGGGAGGATGAACGAAATTCTGAGTGAGCTATCCGGGGATACTCCTCGCCGGGCAAAGGAGTTATTGAAAGAGTCTATTGAACGCTTAAATATTATGCTGGGGCTTCTGAAAGATTTCACCCTTAAGATTGGGAAGGAGAAAGAGAAAATTTCAGATGAGCTCTCTAAATTATCTCAGGAAAAAGAAGAGGGCAAAGAATCGACCCCTCGGGAGAAGGATCTCCTATCTTTGAAGGAGAATTTGGAAGGGAAAGAGATTGATATTTCTGGAACTGGAGAGAAGATTGTGGATTTGCGAGAAAAAGAAGAGGAGATTATGAAATCATTGAGATTTGAGGAAGAGGAAGCCGAAGTCTTTAAAGAAGAGGATCTACGTGAGTTGGAGAGTCTGGCTGAAAAACAGAGGGAGCTCGAGGGACGAACCGGAAAACTGAAGCAAAAATTAGAGGAACTGTCGGGCAAGACTTCTGCCATTGGGCCAAAAATTATTTCTGATATGGAGAAAGCTTCCTCCGCAATGGGTGGGGCTTCTCAAGAATTGGAGAAGAAGAAGACCGAGCCTGCCTTAGAAAAGGAGAGAGAGGCTCTCTATTACCTGGGTCAGGGAAAGGAGGAGCTCGCTTCTGCTTCTAAAAAATTGGCAGAACTGGCAAAGAGAGCAGGGAAGCCTCTTGTGGGCTTCCTTCAGCCGAGAGGAGGAACACTTCCTGGAGGGAGGATGGGATTCAGGGAAGGCTATGTAAAGATTCCAGAAGCTCACGAGTACCAACCACCCAAGGAGTTCCGTCAGGAGCTTCTGGAAGCCCTCAAAGAGAAGTACCCAGAAATTTATAAAGAACTGATTAAAGAGTACTACCGGCGCCTGGCAGAGTAGTATGCTCGGGATTTGGTTCGCTCGCTAACAATTTTTTGCTCTTCGAGCACCGCCAAAAATCTCAGGAGTTTATCCCGTCTTTGCTGGGATAAACTCTAATCTTCGATTTTTGGCTAAAAATTCTAATGCTCGCTACACTAAATCCCCTCGCATCGGGGAGAGAGCGCCCGATAAACCGAGGGCTTTAGGTTAAGATGTAATCAATTGAAGTCGTTGCGAGCCCCGTAGCGGCGTGGTCCCGATAAATTGGGACTTCACGGAGTTTGCCCTGAGAAGTATCTGAGGTTCTCCGCTCTGCTCAGAATGACAGAAAGCGAAGGGTTCTCAATGACACTCCTTATCAGCAGAGCGAGCGCGTAGGGGCGACCTTTATGGTTGCCCTGTAGTAGGAAGAGGCAAAGGTTGCGCTTTGCCACTACAAATTATCAAGAAAGGAGGATGTAAATGGCGTGGGAGGTGAAGAAATTTATCGAAGAGAAAATTTCAGAGATGAAGAAAATTGTGGGAGACAAGGCCGCTGTGGCGGCTACTTCAGGAGGGGTGGATAGCGTAACCTGTGCGTTTCTGGCACACAAAGCACTGGGAGAAAAACTAACGGTTATTTTTATTGACGATGGCCTGATGCGAGAAGATGAACCGACTAAAGTGTCCGAGGAGTTGGGAAATTTAGGAATAAAGGTCGAAGTGGTCGATGCAAAAGACATATTTTTTAAGGCACTTAGAGGAATTGAAGACCCTGAACAGAAGAGGAAAAAGTTTAGAGATACTTTCTATAGAGTACTGGGAAAAGTAGTCAAGGAGAGTAAAGCTAACTATCTAATTCAAGGTACGATAGCTGCGGACATCTCAGAAACTGAAAGAGGTATTAAGACTCAGCATAATGTTCTCGAACAGATAGGAATCGACCCCAGAGATTACGGATTTCAAGTTATAGAGCCTCTGAGAGAAATCTATAAACCCGAGGTAAGGAATGTGGCGAGGGAATTGGGGCTACCGGAAGGGATTTATCAGAGAATGCCCTTCCCTGGACCTGGCCTGGCAACGAGAGTTGTAGGAGAAGTTAATCCCCAGAGAGTGGAGATAGTCAGGAAAGCAACCAGGATTGTAGAGGAGGAGACAGAGAAGCTAAGACCCTTCCAGGCATTTGCAGTCCTTATGAAAGATAAAGCCACAGGAACGGTAGGTGGAAAGAGAGTCTTTGGGAACATAATAGTGGTCAGGAGCATTGAGTCTAAAAACGCAATGACCGCTTCTGTGAGTAGAATCCCGTGGGAAGTTCTGGAGAAGATTCAAAAAAGGATTACCGAGGAGATACCTTCCGTGACCAAGGTCCTTTTCGATATTACTCCCAAGCCTCCGAGCACCATAGAGTATATTTGAGGAAGTGGAAACGCCTGCAGTCCCAAAAACAGCCATGGGAATCAAGATTAATCTTATAAAATTACTGGTTCCTATTTTCTTATTAGCTTTCTCTACTTTCCTTCACGCTGGAGATATAATCGCTGAGGGGGAAAGATACTTAAATCAATGGAATGTCGAGAAAGCAATGGAGCTCGCTCAAAAGGCCATACTTGAGGAACCGGATAGGGCCGACTCCTTCAGATTACTCGGGTTGTCCTATTTTTATCAGGGGAGTTATGATAAAGCAGTAGAATATCTCCAAACAGCATCCCTCATGGACCCGCGGAATGAGGAACGAAAGAGACTCTTCTCCTTTGTCAAGGGCACTAAGAAAATCACAGAAGAATTTGATAATTACTCAAGTGAACATTTTATACTCCGTCTGGACAATAGAGATAGTCTTCTTGTCGACTACGGCCTTGATGCTTTGGAGAAGGCCTATCAAGCAATAGGGAATGATCTGGATTACTTTCCAGAAGAGAAGGTTCTGGTAGAAGTATATCCTACAACTGAGGGGTTCACCTACTCTTCTAGTCTTTCCCAGAAACAGATTGAAATATCCGGGGCAATCGGAATCTGTAAATTTAACCGAATTATGATTATATCCCCACGCTGCCTGGCATATGGCTATCGCTGGCTCGATGCTTTGTCTCACGAACTTATCCATTATCTTATTGCGAAAATTACAGGACTCAATATCGCCCTGTGGTTAAACGAAGGCCTTGCTAAGTATCATGAGACAAGGTGGAGAGTTCAAGAACCGAACTATCTAACCCCCCTTTACAGAGACTCCCTTTCACGGGCATCAAGAGAGAAAAGATGGACTGACTTCCAGAAGATGAAAATGGGCATGCCCACCCTCGATAGCCGGGAGGAGGTCATCTTAGCCTTTGCTGAAGTCTCTCTGGCAGTAGATTACCTGCTGCAGCATCATGGAAAGGAAAAGTTAATCCATTTCCTCAAGGAACTCGGCAGGGCTGCCTGGAAAGGGGAAGGGGGAAACTTTGAGACAGTCGGGGAACACTGGGACAAACTTTTCCGCCAATTCTTCGCCATAGACCAGGAAGAGTTTCAGAGCGTCTTAACAGAGTTTCTGGAGGAGAAGAATCTCGAAGAGACTCCGGAAATAGCGTTGGATAGCTTCAAGCTAAAGGAGGAAGGAAAAGAAGTAGATGAACTGGAAGAGTGTGTGGGAGTAGGAGCGCGCGGGCATGTCGAGCTGGGAGATATTTATCGCCAGAGAGGAAGGTTTAGTGTTGCTCTTATTGAATATGAGAAAGGCTTAGAAAAAGAACCTAACAATTATGTCATCCTCAATAAGGTGGGTAAAACTTACATCGCACTGGGAAAATTTGGAGAAGCAGAGGAGTCATTCAAAAAATCCTTAAAAGTTAACCCTAACTACGAGCCAACCTATACAAATCTCGCCACTCTCTACTTTACTCAGCAGAGGTTAGAGCTTGCACTCGAAAATTACCAGGAGTGTAATCAGATTAACCCTTTCAATCCTATTATTCATAAGCACATGGGCCTTATCTACTACAGGCTGGGAAGCTAAGGCGAACAGAGAATGGAAGATTGCCCAGAGGCTTCTTCCGGGCGATATAGAGGTGGATTCCTGGCTTCTCGAGATGGAAAGGAAGAAGCCTTAACATAGTGATAACCTTTGTGCAAGGAATGACAGAATTCAAAAAATAGTTTGTTCATCGCCAGGGAATTTTCCCACGCCAAAAAACTTCGGACTTTGTAGGGCGCAAAAATAAACTCCTCCGATAAATCGGAGTCGAACAAATTTTTGCTTGGAAGAGAAGACGCCGTCCTCATTTTTTGGCTAAAATTCCAAAGGCTTTTCACAAACTATTTTTTGAATAAGGAGAAGGGAATATAGCCAAGAGTAACAATCGCGTAGGGGCGACCTTTACGGTCGCCCATAAAAAATAGAAAAATGGGCGCTGTCCCTATTTAAGGAGGAATAATGTGGGGATTCTACTTGCCCACAAGAGTAGTTTTCGGGAGGGGCAGTTTAGATATACTGGGTATAGAAGTTAAGTCTCTGGGCAGTCCTATTCTTCTTGTCACTGGAAAGAGGGCTGTTCGGGAGACTCGTATCTTAGATAAGGTCAGCCGAATCTTAGAGAAGGAAAATATTGCCTTCTCTCTTTACGACAAGGTCTCTCCAGAACCTGATACCGAAGTAGTGAATAGGGGTGTAATTTTTACTCGTCAGAATAGATGCAAGGTTGTAGTGGGAATTGGTGGCGGAAGCGTTATTGATGTGGCTAAAGCAATTGCCGGACTCGGGGTTGAGAAGGATTTTGATTCGATAGCAGAATATTTAGAAGAGGAAGGAACTAAAAGGTTAAATTCATACGGTCTTCCTTTTATTGCGGTTCCCACTACAGCTGGAACCGGAGCTGAGATCACCAGGAATGCTGTGATTATCAATAGGCATACGAGAAGTAAAAGAAGTTTTCGCAGCAACTACCTGTTTGCCAGGATAGCCATTATCGATCCCACCTTGACCCTAAACCTTCCTAAAGAAATAACTGCCTCGACCGGGATTGATACTTTGAGTCATCTCATAGAGGGATACGTTTCCCGAAAATCGAACCCATTGACAGACGTTCTGGCAATTAAGGGTATTAGTCTCGTAGGAAAGGCCCTAATCTCTGCCTACAAAAATGGCCGTGACCTGGAAGCGCGAGAGAAGATGTGTCTGGCCAGTCTTCTGGGTGGCATTGTCCTTACAAATTCAGGCTTGGGTATCGCTCATGGAGTGGCGCCATTCTTGGGAGCATTGTATGGAGTTCCTCATGGCCTGGCTAACGGCGTACTTCTGCCGCACGCAATAGAATTCAATCTGTCCTCAAGCACTCAGAAATTCAAATTTGTTGCCTCTGCTCTGGGGCAAGAAATAGACGGCTTATCAGACGAAGAGGCTGGATATAAGGCTCTTGTGGCAGTGGAAAGGATAGTTAGCGAGCTCGGAATTCCCCGGAGTTTGGGGGAATTTGGTGTAAAGTTAGAAGGTCTTCCCGAGCTTGCTAAGAAATCTCTCACTTCAAACTCAACGAGAGGGAATCCTCGGGAAGTGAGTTATGAGGATCTCTTATTATTGCTGAGGAAGATAGTGTAGGAGAAAAATCAAAAATCAAAAATCAAATATCAAATATCAAAACCCATAACCCATAACCCATAGCCCATAACCCATAAAAATTGGGAGGAGTAATTATGGAAAGAGTTAGCGAAAGGGAGAGGGAGTTCCGATTTGGCGATTCAGGTCCCAAATATCTTTTCAGAGGACCCCGGATAGAGTGGGGAATTTTGATTCTGAAGCCCGGAGGGTCGTTAGGAGGCCACTACCATAAGGAAGTTGAAGAGACATTCTATTTCTTGGAGGGG
>Ga0315314_1002748_pt1 | contig 14302 bp, 14 predicted proteins | sample TDP9_MG_FD_203631 | JGI IMG/M metagenome (GOLD analysis project Ga0315314, IMG submission 203631) | Freshwater sediment microbial communities from Lake Towuti, South Sulawesi, Indonesia - TDP9 | ecosystem: Environmental > Aquatic > Freshwater > Lake > Sediment | place: Indonesia: South Sulawesi...
TTTGATTCTTTCATCAACCATCCAAATGCACCTTTGAACGTTGAAGAACAGAATTGGCATACTATCAACATTTAAACATACCGCACACTCTGCTCGAGAAACTGTAATGAGCTATTCATCAGGTGATGTTCTGCGGATTTAAACGAGTTTAAACAAACTATACGAAATTCTTATTTAAGAAAATGTGACATGTTGACCAATCTCGACTAGGGGGATAAGTCAATGCAAGCATCTGAGGTCGCAATGATTGGAGTTCTCGCCGCTTTGTATGCGGTTGTTGGTCGTTTAACCGATTTGGGCATCGTCGCGCCTGTTGTTGGTGTAGTTGCATTCTGGCCAGCTGCGGTTATCCCCGCAATTTTTGCTGTATTGTATGGACCTTGGACCGCTGGATTAGGAGCGGGAATAGGCATTTTCATTAGAGATATGTTGTTCCACGGAAACGCGTTGCTTTCTTTAACCGTGGGTGTGCCTGCAAACTTTTTTGGTTTTTTCATTATTGGCTACCTTGTTCAGAGACAGTTAGATTGGCGAAAAATTGTTCTTGGTTGGGTCATCGGTGTCATTATACTGGGGCTTGGTATTAGTGCTTCAACTGTGTTACTGCCTTCACAGTCCAGCGCTTTCACTGGGCTTTCATCATTTGAGAGTTTGGTTCTTTTCTTCGGTGTTAGTGCCGGAAGCTTAATTGTTATCGTTGCGGTTGCACGTTTTTGGTCTGAGTGGAAAAATTACGGTGTAGCCTCAGTAATCGGGTTGGGGGTTGGAAGCACCATTATAGGCATTTTACTCTGGGTGTACAGTCAATTTCTCCCCTTACCTGGTGGCTTTCAGTATTTGCCCACCTACGCCATTTTGCTGTATATAGTTTGGACGTTTGCTACGGAAATCCCTTTCATAATGTTGGCTGGTCCACCCGTTTTGAAAGCGTGCTTTAAAGCGTTCCCAAATCTGGTACCTAAAGGGATGAGGCGATTGGTTAGTGGTGAAAAGGGCTAGAGCCTTCAGCCCATCTGGTATTTCTAGTTTCTTTCAAATCTGCGATACAGAACCTGATGGAAAACTGATTCTCAACCTTGAGCGAGTTGGAGCGCGGGGCGGCGGTTTCGGCTTAAAGAAAGGAGTGCTCACCGAGGTTCGCGTTGTCGAATCCAAGTCAAAAAGCGTTAAGGTCTTCATAAATGGAAGACATGCGCCTGAGGCGGAAACCACTCGAACAGTTGTCGACACCTTGTTAGAAAGGATAAACCAGCCCTACAGCGTTGAGGTTAAGCATCGTGTTGAAGTGCCTATCGGCGCTGGTTTTGGCACTAGTGCTGCTGGTGCGGTTGGCACTGCGTTGGCTCTGTGTAAGGCTTTGAACCTGAGCCTTACCTACCGAGATATTGGTCGCGTCGCTCATGTGGCTGAGGTGAAGTGCAAGACTGGGTTGGGCACGGTTAGCGGCATACTGTTCGGTGGATGCGTTATCGTGCTAGAGCCTGGGGCACCTGACCATGGGACTGTGGACCGCATACCTATTCCTCCAGATTACCACATTGTGGCGGGTGTGTTTCAGCCACGGTTAACAAGCGAGTTTCTCAAATCAACGAAAAAACGTGCAGTCGTTAATGATGTGGGCCAAAAAACCTTGATGAGAATCTTGGCTGAGCCTTCTCTCGAAAACTTTTTGCGTTCCTGTCGAGAGTTTGCTGAAAAAACTGGCTTGGCAACAAAGCGTGTGATAAGACTTATGGATGCGGCTGAGAAGGCTGGCGCGGTTGGCGTAGCGCAAAACATGTTGGGCGAAGCTGTTCACGCTTTGGTGGAGATGGATAAGGTTAAAAGTGTTGTTGAGGTTTTTGAAAGGGTTCTGCCATCTGATAAAATTGTTGTGGCGGAAGTCAGCCTCGAAGGCGCTCAACTAGTAACGTGACGTAAATGAATAGAAAATTCGGCACGGTGCTCGTCGGCGGAACCTTTGACGAGTTTCACAAGGGACATCGAGCCCTGATTATGAAAGCCTTTGAAGTGGGCGAACGCGTTATAGTAGGCTTGTCCTCAGACCAGTTAGCTAGAGAGCTGAGAAAAAACCATGAGGTTGCAACATACGAGGAACGATTGGAAGAGCTGAGAAATTTTTTGAGGCTGCAGGGAGTATTTGACCGAGCGAAGATTGTCCCCTTGGACACGTCCTATGGCATAACGCTTTCAACAACCATCGCTGAAGCACTTGTACTCAGCAAAGAAACTGAACCCGTCGGCAAAACCATCAATAAGAAACGAGAGGCGAGTGGACTCGAACCCCTAAAACTGGTGGTTATCGACATGATTCCAGCTGAAGACTACGTTCCTATTTCTTCAACGAGGATTCGACACGGAGAAATCGACCGAGAAGGACACTTAATCAGGCACAAAGAACATCTTTAATACGATTTCCCATACCATATTACTTTTGTATTATTAGGTGAGTGTGTTGCAAAGAACAGGCATAGCTGGGCGAGAAAGAACGAATCAACGCAATCAAAAGACTGCAGGAATTCGCAGAGAAGAAATGAACTCTATCCATTCTTCTCATTGATACCTATATTTTGCCTATTCCTCCACAGCGCGGACAATCTCCAGTGCCATCACATCGACTGCATTCAAAATTTTGTAAAATCCCAATAATCTCGTCTGTACCATTGCATCGTCTGCATTTTCCACTTCCCCACACGATGGGCATTCTCTAGGTGACGTTTTATCACCTCCTTAACCTTTTTCTAGTCAGATGCCTGTGATGCTACATTTCTGCGTTCCATTCTTTTAAGAGCCTGTCAAGAAATTGCTCCACAAACTTGTGCCTTTCTTCTGCGATTTTTTTGGCTGTTTTGGTGTTGACCGTGTCTTTCACTTTCAATATCTTCTCGTATATGTGGTTGACTGAACTCAGCGATTTGCCGTCGTACTTCTCCTTTGGTGGAACAGATGGGTCGTATATTGGCAGGTTGCTCCACCCGCCACGCGTAAACACCCTCGCTATCCCAATTGCACCGAGGATATCCAGCCTATCCGCATCCTGAAGTATTTGCGCCTCTAAACTCTCCGCTTTCATGCCTTTTTTGAACCTGTGTGCTTCAATACAATGAACAACTTTGATAGTTTTCTCCTTCGGGAAGTTGACTTCTTCAAGTATCTTCCTCGCCATCTTTGCGCTTTCCACGGCGTGGTCTGCAATCTTTCCTTCATCTTCTAGGGCTCTTGCAATATCGTGAAGCAACACCGCCGCCTTAACCACATCCAAGTCAGCGCGTTCTTTTTTGGCTATTCGCATCGCCAAATTGTAAACTCTTTCCACATGGGATTTGTCGTGATGGGAAAGTCTAAAAAATTCTTCACTTTTGTTTTTGATTCTTTCAAAAACAGAGTTATCCCACATATTTACCGCCTTGTCTTTGTTTCTCTTTTATCCCTTGAATCATAAAGATTTGAAGTTTTTGCAGCTCGTTGGACGCGAAAATATAAATACCAATATTTTTATATTTGAACCTTCTAAATTATATATGAAATATTTGAGAAGGCTCGTTTCACTTGATTGAAAATATATTTGCGCAATTTCGGGAATGGATTGACAATCGGCACGAATACGCCAAGGCTTGGAAGGAAAAAACTGGAAGCAAAGCCATAGGATACTTCTGCACATATGTACCCGAAGAAATCTTGTACGCCGCAGACATTTTGCCAGTTAGGGTTTTAGGCAGCCATGAACCGCCGACGGTAACCGAACCCTACATATTTGCTATGTACTGTCACTTCTGCCGCGACTGTTTGGCTCAGGGATTGAAGGGCAGGTTCAACTATCTGGACGGCGTAATTGAGGGTCAGTCTTGTATTCATCTTCGGCAGGCTTTCAACGCTTGGCGGCTCCACATTCCCATCGAATACGCCTACTACATTTACGTGCCCCATGGAATCCAAACACAACGCGCCGTACCGTACTTCACTAAAGAACTCGCCAAATTCAAACAGAGCCTCGAAAAATGGACGGGCAAAAACATCACAAACCAAGACTTGGACAAGGGCATAGAGATACTTAACAGAAACAGGGAATTAATGAGACAAATCACAGAATACAGAAAGGCCAACCCGCCTAAGCTTACAGGCTTAGAAGCCATGGAGATGACGCTCTCCAGCCAAATGGTCGACAAAAGAGAACACAACAAACTGTTGGAGCAGTTACTGCAGGAACTGCCTAATCGCCAACTCAATCGTCAATCGAACATTCGGTTAATGATAATCGGCAGCGAAGACGACGACCGAGTTTTCATGAAAAACGTCGAAAACTTAGGCGCCACATTCGTCATAGATGAACACTGCACAGGAACACGCTACTACTGGGACAACGTTAAACCGCAGGAAGACAGACTCGCGGCTATCGCATCGCGTTATGTTTTGCGTGTGCCCTGTCCAAGCAAGGATTGGCCTGAACTGACCAGAATTCAACACGCTGTGAATTTAGCAAAAGAATACAATGTGAACGGCGCCCTTGTTATACAGAATAAATTCTGCGACCCGCACGGCATTGAAATTCCACCCTTGAAAGAAGCTTTAGCCCAAATCGGAGTGCGAGCATACCCCTTAGAATTCGACGTGACCGTGCCCTGGGGCCAATTCCGAACACGAGTGGAAGCGTTTCTTGAAACCCTAACTGGATTGGAGGAGTTGTTCTAAAATGGCGTCCACAGTTGAAGTGAAAGAGTATCCAACCGAACCCTTGAAGTGCTGGGACCAAGCCAAAAACCTGCGCAAAAACTACTACGAAGACTACTTGCACGCGCATGAGAAAGGCGGTTTACGCTGGGCTGGCGGCGCCTGGTCTTTCAGCAGCATACCTGCAGGTTTAGGTGAAGACATCTACTGCATAACTGGAGAGCCGTACGGAGCCACCATTGCCTTCTTTAAAGACTTTGCCGCTAAATGCCATGACGCCACAGAAGCGGCTGGTTTTCCACGTACACTGTGCGCTTACATGAGAAACTATTGGGGTTCAATTCTCCTCGACAAGTACATTCTCACAGACGGCACGGTTGTTGATGGTTATCCTGCGCCTGACTTCATCTGGCAGGACCACATCTGTTGCAGTCACGGCAAATGGTATCAACTCGTCAAGTGGCTGGAGAAGAAGCGGAGCAAAGAAGTGCCAATGTACTGCGTCGATGTATCCGTGGGCTATCCATCAGACTTCTCGCCTGAGGAAGACTACAAGGTTGACTACGTTGTGGGTCAACTCAGCGACGGTATCGAATGGCTTGAAAAGGTAACTGGACGAAAATACAATGATTCACTATTATGCGACGCTGTTTGGAACGAGATAAAGGCGACATCGCTGTGGGCTGAAATCTGCGCCCTAAATCAGGCTGTTCCAGCGCCTTTAGACGAGAAAACCATGTATTCCTTGTATGTTATGGGCACGTTAATGAAGCATCGACCCGAATGTGTCGCGTTCTATGAAACACTTAGAGACGAGGTCAAAGACCGCATTAAACGGGGCATAGCAGCCGTTTCCACTGAAAGATTTCGTGTCATAACCGACACGCAGCCTCCATGGGGTTTCTTAAAAATCTTTAGGGAAATGGAAAAATACGGCATCGTGTCTGTAGGTTCTCTCTACACGTACGGCTTGATAGGAATGTGGCAGTACCAGCCCGACGGCACATGGACACCTAAGCCCATGCCGCCCGAAAAGCCGCAGACAAGAGAAGAAGCCTTGCAGACTCTAGTAAGATGGACCTTGCACAAGCCAGAGTGGGCGCACTTTTACCAGCCCGAGTTAAAAACCAAGATGATGGACAGTATTGTCAAACAATGGAAGGTCAACGCTGTGCTCCTCCACTATAACCGTGGCTGTGAGGGTCTGAGCGTTCATATAGCCGAGAACCGCTTGGGCTTAATCAATACTGGTGTTCCAGTTTTTCCGTTTGAGGGCAACATGGGCGACGAACGAGACTTTGACTTGGCAGGCACAATGTCGCGCTTAACCGCTTTCTTTGAAAGCATGGGTCTCAAGAAACTGAAGGAGTAGAGTGAAAAAATGATAACCGCAGGAGTAGATGTGGGAGCCAAATTTGCCAAGGTTGTCATTCTAAAAGACGGACAAGTAATAGCTAGAGCAAAAACGCTCGTCGGATTTGACCTTTTGAAATCGGCCAGCGACGTTTTTGAAACGGCATTGAAAGAAGCTGGGCTTTCCAGAAGCGACATTCAGAGAGTTGTGGCTACAGGCATGGGTGGGAACGCCGTTCTGCAGAAGCCGCCAATAAACGCTGATGAAGCCGTTTCAGTGGTTGTGGCTGCAGCGGCTGGAGCCTACCATGTGGTTCCTACGGTCAAAACCGTGATAGATGTGGGCGCAGAAGAGGGAAGAGGCATCAAAGTAGAAGGCGGTAAGGTAAGGGACTTCGTTATAAACGAGCGCTGTGCAGCTGGAGCTGGAACCTTCATCGAAGCCATGGCTCGTGCCTTAGAAGTCAAGGTAGAGGACTTGGGACCACTGTCGCTCAAGTCTCTCAACACGATTCCCATGAACGCTCAGTGCTGCGTGTTCGCCGAGTCTGAAGTGGTTTCGCTCATTCACTCTAAGGTTTCTAAGGAAGACATATCCAAGGCTATCCATGACGCAATAGCTGGGAGAATCAGCAGTATGGTTTTGAGAATTGGAGTTGAAAAAGACGTGGTCCTCATCGGCGGTTGCGCCTTAAACCCAGGGTTCATACCGCCCTTAGAAAAGGAACTTCATACAAGCATAATCGTACCCGAGTTTCCAGAGTATGTCAGTGCGTTAGGCGCTGCGGTGATAGCGGCTAATCCATCGAGGTGAACATGAAAATGGCGCAGGCTGAAGTGAAAACGCAGGAGTATTGGAGATGGCCCGAATACAGACTCACTATTCCTGACAGGGACTGGCGCAATGCAAATGTAATAACCGCTGGGGTTGACATTGGCTCTGTTGGAAGCAAGTCAGCTGTCTTGGTTGACGGTGAACTCTACGCTTATGCTGTTATGAGAACTGGTGGTGTAAGTGAGGACACAGCCATAAAAGTAGCGACCTGGGCTTTGGAAGGAACAGGCTTAGAGGTTGGAAAACTGCATTACGTTGTGGGCACGGGCTACGGAAGAGTTAACGTTCCCTTTGCCAAGAAGAGCATCACGGAAATCGCTTGTCATGCCCGAGGCGCCAACTACATTTACGGTCCAACCGTTAGAACCGTTTTAGACATAGGTGGACAAGACTGCAAGGCAATCCGCTGCGACGACAAGGGTAAGGTCTTATCCTTCCTAATGAACGACAAGTGTGCCGCTGGGACAGGTCGAGGCTTGGAAGTCTTCGCCGACCTAATCAGCGTGCCGATTCAGGAGGTAGGCAAGGTTTCGCTCAGCGTTGATCAGGAGCCGCCTCCAGTTAGCAACACCTGCGTCATATTCGCCAAGGCTGAGTCTCTAGCCCTGCTACGCCAAGGCTGGTCTAAAGAGAAGGTTGCAGCTGCATATCACGCGGCTATGGCGGACAGAATAGTTGACTTGCTCACGCGTGTTGGCATTGAGAAAGACTTCGTGATAACTGGCGGCGTCGCCAAGAACATGGGCGTAGTCCAGCGTCTTGAACGGATTTTGAAAATCAAGCCACTTGAACCAAAGATGGACCCTATATTGGCTGGAGCCTTGGGCGCCGGCTTGTTTGCGAAGGCGTTGTATGAAAAAGAGCAGGGGCTACGCTAAACATTGAAGGCTCATTACGGCTACAAGGATGGCTCGGGGGATTACTTCATCATAATAGACACTGACAAATGCAACGGCTGCGGCAAGTGTATAAAAGCGTGTCCGTACAGCGTTTTAGAGTTGATTCCCAACGAATTTGACATTGAAGGCGGAACAATGGCTGCGGTGAAAGAGGAACACCGCAAAAAAATCAAATACAGTTGCGCTCCGTGCAAACCAATTGCTGGTGAACGACGACTGCCATGCGTATTGGCCTGCGAACCACAGGCCATAACCCATTCTTGGTGATGAAGTCCGTCTACGTAGGTTACATGCATGGAAACGGTCACCTTTTTTGTCAACAATATTAAGGTTGAAGCGTCAAAAGACTCTTCTCTCTTAGAAGCGACTAGAAAAGCAGAGATTTACATTCCTTCTCTGTGTTATCACCCAGATTTGTCGTCTTCACGCAGGACAAAAGCCAGCAGTGCAGTTTATCGTGGCAGTGAAAAAATCATAGGCGATGCAGTTGATAAGGAGTTTGAGGGCTGCAACCTTTGCCTCGTTGAGGTTGAAGGTCAACCCGACTTGGTTCTTGCTTGCGATACTCTCGTCTCGGATGGGATGAGGGTTCACACGGACACTGAACGTGTTCGCGAGGGCAGACGAGAAAAACTGCGGCTGATCTTGGCTCAGCATCCCCACGCCTGCCTCATCTGCACCCAGAAAGAGGGTTGCACCCGAGAACCGTGTTCCACAAACGTGCCATTGGCTGAGCGTTGCTGCTCTAAGTTTGGGAACTGTGAATTGGAGAAAGTTGCCGAGTACATAGGGATTCGGGAAGACACCCCTCGTTACGTGCCGATGAATCTTCCAGTGGTCAAGGATGAACCCCTCCTTGTACGTGACCTCAACCTATGCATTGGTTGCATACGCTGTGTAAGAGCCTGCCAAGAACTCCGCGGCGTCAAAGCGTTAGGCTTTGTTTACCGCAATGGCGAAGTGTTTGTTGGTTCAGTGGCGTCTACCCTCAAAGAATCAGACTGCAAGTTTTGCGGTGCCTGTGTTGAGGTTTGTCCCACAGGCGCCTTAATGGATAAGGATGTCAAGGCTGGCGAGCGAGAACAGAGTTTGGTTCCGTGCAAGTTCGCCTGTCCTGCGGGTGTCGATGTACCCAGATACGTGGGTTTGATAGCTCAAGGTCGCTACGCCGAAGCTGTTGCGGTTGTTATGGAAAAGGCTCCTTTTGTCTCTGTATTAGGACATGCGTGTGCTCGACCGTGTGAAAAAGTGTGCAGAAGTCGAGAAGTCAACGAGCCTATCGCCATCTGTGCTCTCAAGCGTTTTGCTGCTGACAGCGTTATGGAATCACCAGCAACACGTGTCAAGACTACCTCTTCAACAGGAAAACGTGTGGCTGTAATCGGTTCTGGTCCAGCTGGGCTCACAGCCGCCTATTACTTGTCTAGACGAGGACATTCGATAACAGTTTTCGAGGGTATGCCCAAAGTAGGCGGCATGATGCGTTACGGTGTTCAAGAGTATCGTCTGCCTGAGGGTGTGCTCGAAAAAGACTTGAGGAATATTTTGAGTTCCAACATTGATGTAAAGGTCAATACTGCATTTCAAGAGCGGCTGTCTCTTAAAGAACTGAAGACTTGGGGTTACGACGCCGTGCTTTTAGCTGTTGGTTTGCCGAAGAGCAGAATCTTGAATGTGGAAGGTTCAACCAGCCCAGACGTGCTTGGAGGCTTAGACTTTCTGCGAGATGTTCGCCTTGGAAAGGAGGTTAAAGTGAAAGAGCGTGTTTTGGTTGTTGGCGGTGGCAATGTTGCCATGGACGTGGCTTTAACCGCGCTGCGATTAGGCGCCAAACAGGTTCAGTCGGTGTGCTTGGAAAAGTGGGAAGAGATGCCTGCCTTTCCATGGGAGGTTCAGCAGGCGGTTGAAGAAGGCGTTAACATTCACAATTCGTTGGGTGTCAAGAGGATTTTTGTCGACGACGGCGGAAAAGTGGTTGGCATAGAATTAATTCGATGCGTTTCAGTATTTGACCAAGAGGGCAGGTTTAATCCATCCTTTGACGAGTCAACGACAAAAACCATGGAAGCTGACATGATAATTTTCGCGATTGGGCAAGCGTCTGAACTGAAAGGATTGGTAGACGCCGATTCGCTAAAACTCACAAAACTAGGAACCATAGAGGTCAATGATTCCACCTTAGAAACAAGTCTTCCAGGCGTGTTTGCGTGTGGCGACATTGTGAAGGGACCAGCCTCCATCATAGATGCTGTTGCTTTAGGCAGAAAAGCTGCGGTAGCAATAGACAAGCATTTGGGCGGCGACGGAAACATCGAAGAAACTTTGATACCGTTTGAAAAGCCGAATCCATGGCTTGGACGAGAAAAAGGCTTCGCTTTAAGAAAGCGTGCTGAGATGCCGAGCCTACCAGTTGAAGGGCGTCGAGGAAACTTCGCCGAGGTAGAGTTGGGCTTCCATGAAAAAACAGCGATAGAAGAGGCCAAACGTTGTTTGCGATGTGACCTGCGGCTGGCGATTAGGCAACCGATTCTGCCGCCTAAAAGATGGATGAGGTTTGAGACTGAAACGGTGGCTAAGGTTCCTGAATGTGAGGGCGTGTTTCAGCTGCTCGACGAGAAAAAGAACGTTGTTTACATTAAAGGTACGATGAACCTCCGCCGAGAATTGTTGGAGCAGTTGTCAACAAACAAGGAAGCCAAATACTTTCTATACGAAGAGGCTAAGATGTTCACTATGCGTGAAAGCGAACTGCTTCAACAGTTTATTAAGAAATATGGAAAAATGCCTATCCAAAACGTTGGGTTGGAAGAAGACCTATATTAAAGTCTTAATATCCCATAATACTCCTTTTGAATTTCGAAGATAGAGGTGCTTAATGCGCTTTGGAAAACTTCGACGTTCTCGTAATTGGTTCAGGTTCAGGCATGATAGTTGCTTCAAACGCGGTTGCCAGCGGCTTAAAGACGGCTTTGGTTGAATCCGGTCCTATGGGTGGAACATGCCTAAATCGCGGTTGCATTCCGTCAAAGATGCTCATTTACCCTGCAGACGTAATCGCCACAATTCAGGAAGCGCGTGAGATAGGCGTAACTGCGGTAGTAAGCTGGATTGACTTTAAGAAAATAATGAATAGAATGCAACAGCTCGTGAAAGAAGATTCAGGAAGACAAGCCAGAGCAGTTGAAGCCACTCCAGAAATGGCGTGGTTCAAGGATGTGGGCTGCTTCGTATCAGACTACACGATGGAGGTCGGAGATCACATGATTAAGGCAGAAAAGATTTTCATTGTTTCTGGCGCAAGACCAGACATTCCTCCGATTAAAGGAATTACGAATGTTAATTACCTAACAAGCGACACAGTGTTGGAACTTGAGACGCAGCCCAAAAGCATGGTTATAATCGGAGGGGGATACATAGCAGCGGAATACGGGCATTTCTTCTCAAACATGGGAACAAAGGTAACAATAGTTCAGAGAAACCCGAGGTTTCTACCTTCGGAGGAACCAGAAATATCTCAGCTGTTGAAAGAAGAAATGGAAAAGAGGATGGCAATATTCACAAACTTCGAGGCTGTTGAAGTTGCCGAAAACAGCGGAGTGAAGACTTTGAAGGCAAGAAGTCGACTCGATGGCAGTTTTAAAGAGTTTTCTGGTGAAGCCTTGCTGATTGCTACCGGGCGGGTGCCCAACTCTGACATTTTGAAACCTGAAAAAACCGGTGTAGAACTGGATGAGAGGAGGTATGTGAAGGTGAATGAATACCTTGAAACTCGAAAGAAGAATATTTGGGCTTTTGGAGACGCCATCGGCAAACAAATGTTTAAGCATGTTGCCAATTATGAGGCGGAAATTGCGTGGCACAACGCTGTACATGATCATAAAATAGAAATGGATTATTCTGCGGCTCCACATGCTGTCTTTACTCATCCACAGGTTGCCTCAGTGGGCCTGAAAGAAGAAGAGGCAAAGCAGAGGGGCTACAAGATTTTAGTGGGCAAAGCCTTTTACAAAGACACAGCTCAAGGAGCTGCAATGGGCGAACCAAAAGGATTTGTCAAAGTCATTATCGACCATGAAACTGGAAAAATTTTTGGAGGGCATATAATAGGTCTCCATGCTTCCATACTTATACAAGAGATTATCAATGCAATGGTTTCCGGTGACAAGACTTTCGAACCCATTGCGAGAGCCATGCACATTCATCCTGCTATGCCAGAGGTTGTTCAAAGAGCGTTTGATAACTTGAGAGAGGTTTGAGGAAAAGGGAGTGAGGAAAGATGAAATCTGTGAAAGTTGCAGGCAAGAATAGTAAGCATAAGGTTTTCTTGTATACACTGAGCAGTTGTGCTTGGTGTAAACTAACGAAGAAATTTTTGACAGAGAAAAAGATTGAATATGAATATGTAGATGTTGATCTCTGCAGTGACAAAGACCGAGACGCAATCAGAAAAGACATTGAAAGCCGAGGGGGAGAACCTCGATATCCCATAATAATTGTCGATGACAAGATTTTGATCCATGGTTTTCGCAAGGATAAGATAAGCGAGGCGTTAGGCATTTGATAACACTAGAAAAGGTAAGGCAGAGAGCCGAAGCAGATGCAAGAACTAACGGGTGCTACCTGAACCCTGACTCCCCATTTCTCAACGACCTATTTGATGGATTGATGCAGAATGAAGAACGTTATGGGTATCCTTCCTGCCCATGCAGACTTGCCACTGGAAAGTTTGAGTTGGACAGAGACATAATCTGTCCCTGCGACTATCGAGACCCAGATGTCAAAGAGTACGGATGCTGCTACTGTGCACTCTATGTTCGAAAGGATGTGTTTGAAGGCAAAACCTCAACCAAGCCAATTCCAGAGCGCAGACCAAAAGAAAAACTAGACGGGGCTTATGGTGTGAGCAGAGTGGGTGGAGAGTCTCTTTCTGTGAAACCATCGGAAACGACCGCTACTCTGGCTAAAGAGTTTCCTCAAATTAAGTTGAAAATTTGGTATTGCAGACAATGCGGCTACGTCTGTTTCCGTGAAGACCCTCCGTACATCTGCCCAATATGTAAGGCTAAGAGAGAGATGTTCGCTGAACTGCAACTAGGTATGGGCAAGCAAGCGTAGCAGTGTTTAAACATTTATACTGGATTTCTCATCATAAAATATTGAGGAAGCCTTTTGAGTTTGCGTTGTGGTGGGGGTAAGCAGAGAGAGGAAGAGTTAAAGGAGCAGGGCTGGGTCAGGCAGTTTGTCACCGATGAGCCGCGCCTAAGCGAAGCAGTTGAACTCTATCGGGAATTGGGTTATGAGGTTCATTTGGAACCAACCTCTTTTGAAGAACTCAATCAAGTATGCAAGAACTGTTTTGAAGGCGACTGCGAAAAATACAAAACCATCTACATAAGGCGAAAATAACGGCTGGGTTTTTTCTCAGTCTGAGATAACCTTGGAAATTCTGTCTAGTTTAAGGCTTGATCACTTGCCTGCAACTTTCTGTAAGACGCTATGTAGCGTCTCGAGAACAATTATGTCTTCAGTCTTAGTTCCCCATTGTGCAAGAAAGAAACTTCGTTTGCGTATTTTGTAATTGATGGATTGTGTGTGGTCAAGATGAATGTTTGCTCTTGCTCTTTATTCAATTCCTTAATCAGTTTCATGATGTTTTCTGTGTTTTCTTCGTCTAGGTTGCCCGTGGGCTCGTCCATAAGAACTATCGCTGGGTCATTGGCAAGTGCCCTTGCAATGGCAACTCTCTGTTGTTCTCCTGCGCTAAGTTCAAGCGGCTTATGCTGTAGGCGGTGTCCAAGGCCAACTGCTTCCAACAGTTTCTCTGCCTTTTCTCTGCGCAGTTTCTTCGGAGCTTTGGCAAATATCAGAGGAAGCTCAACGTTCTCTAGCGCTGGCATCTTGGGTATCAGATTGTAGAACTGAAAGACGAACCCTATTCTCCGACAGCGGATTTCAGAAAGGTTTCGCTCATTCATTTTTGTTATGTTTGCGTCTTCTATCCAGACTTCACCCGATGTGGGCGTGTCAAGTCCTCCGAGCAAGTTGAGCAGAGTAGTCTTTCCCGAGCCGGAAGGACCTTGAATCGTCATAAAATCCCCCTTTCGGACTTCTAGGTTTGCGTTGCGAAGAGCCACAACATCAATCTTGCCCCTTGAGTAGGTCTTTGATAGATCGACGGCTCTGAGCATTGATGTTTCAACCAAATTTCAGCACCTCATTTGGACGTGCGCGAACAGCTCTCCACACTGGATATACTGCAGCAAGAATCGAGATTACAACAGACAAAATCAGCCCGTCAATGAAGACTTCTGGGAATATAAAGATGGGGAACACCGCACTGGAAGTTATCGGTATCAAAAAGCCTCGGATAAGGAGGATGAAAGAGACCACACTGCCCAGAAGACCGCCAAATGCGCCTGTGACCGCGGATTCGTATATTATCATCTTTGTCACATCGACACCCTTTGCGCCCAATGCCTTTAATATTCCGATTTCTTTCATTCGCTCTAGGATGCCTGTCACTGTAATATTGGTGACTCCGAAAAAG
>Ga0315314_1002749_pt1 | contig 14302 bp, 12 predicted proteins | sample TDP9_MG_FD_203631 | JGI IMG/M metagenome (GOLD analysis project Ga0315314, IMG submission 203631) | Freshwater sediment microbial communities from Lake Towuti, South Sulawesi, Indonesia - TDP9 | ecosystem: Environmental > Aquatic > Freshwater > Lake > Sediment | place: Indonesia: South Sulawesi...
CAGCTGAACAAAATCGCAGCCGGGAACGCTGATAGAGTTGAAGAGATATGTCGCACAGACTTTAAAGTCCTTAACAGCCATAGCCGCTAAAATACTTCCTGTAAGACCGCTACCTCCTAGTATCAAAATTTTCTTCATTTAACAGCCTCAGCACATTAAATAAGCATTGACAAAATAAAAATGCAACGTAACAAAAGCTAAATTCGGGTTTGCCTCAAAGCTGCAGCTTAACCCTATAATCCCAGCGCCCGTTAAAGTGCGCTTCAAAAGGTCAGACCGAAGGTGAGATATGCTTGACCGAGCTTCACAGCGATTCAACTCACCCAAATCATAACTTGCCATAACTGTACCGATCAATCAGAAAATAACGTAACCAAAACTGGATTTAGTTATTTTATATACTCCGTCCTTCAGTTTTACTCTGATAGCCGTTACAATGTTGGTTGGCCTTTGCTTGGTTTCTTCTTTCTCTCTATCGTAACCACCATGAAAAGGAAAGCTACAACCCATATAATAAAGAATAACTCTCCTGCATAATAATGTATCATATAGATATCCCAGTTGAAATAATAATTTCCAAATATGATGACCGCTATTCGCAGAATGTTGGTCATGTAAGTCCCGAAAAAGCCTATAGACAAGTAAATGAGCTTCCTCACTCTAGAAATCGTTAAAGTTTGAAGGAAACTGTAAGCCACAGCAGTATAAATGAGCAAGCTATGAACTCCGGCGCACGGCCAGCCTATCACAATTGCGCCAGACTTTGGAGTATATAAAACATCCTTGCTGTAAGTCACATTAACCCTGAGTGCCCGCAGGAGATTTGCAACCAGAAACACGATTGCGGGAACCCACTGCTGGAAAATGGTGAACTGCGTGAGCGGATACGCGGCGTCTATGAGAAAGACGCAAATTAAGGCAACTGAATAAATAATCGGCCCAAGAAAGTATTTCAAAGATTTGACGCCGAAAAAAGATGTTATCAACCCGACTGCATATACGGTGAAAACGATGAAGTCAATTGAGACCATCCAGTTGTGAGAGAGGGCTGGAGTGGGGGCGTCACGCAGTCCTAAAGCGGACCCAGCTTGATAAATCAACTGAGGCAACTCTGTACCATATAAAAGCAACTGATAGACGGAAATGCCACCAAGAAACGAGATTACACCCACCCAAACAACACGAGTTTCCGCCCTTTTCTCTTTAGAAACTATGCGATAATAAAGCCAAGTAAGGACCACAAAGAAGGCAGCATAAGTGAGCGCAGCATACCCGACCCACATCCACTCAAACATAGCTGCTGGCCTAACGAAGTAAAAACCCGCCAAAGAAACAACTTCTAAAATAGGGAAGGCATCTTGAGGCATCCACGGAACTTTCCATAAAAAGGAGAAAATTCTGGAATTCTTCACATGCGCCAACATCTTAAAACTGCCTCGTTGCCAAACGCAAATAAGAAAGTGTTCCCTTAAAAATCTTGACATTTATGTAAATGTCTGCTGAGGCACGTCAGCCCATTTTTGAGGTAGTGATGCCGCTGTTTTTCTCAGCGACGGCTTTTTTATTGGGAAGTAATTCATGCCCTTCCATACTTTTAGAACATCTCGTAAAGGCATTGCCTTCTAATTGCAAAGTTTAAAGGATGAATTTAAGTATGAAGAGGCTTTATGATTCTACTTCAGAAAAGTTGAAAAGGAAGATAGTTGAAAAGAGAGGTGGGTGAAAGACAATGGAATACGTATATGCCGCGTTGCTCTTACATAGGGCTGGAAAACCGATTAATGAAGAAAATTTGAATCAGGTGCTTAACGCTGCGGGCGTTAACGCTGATCCGGTTAGGGTGAAGGCCCTTGTGGCTTCCCTTGAAGAGGTTAACATTGATGAGGCAATTAAGTCTTCGCCAGCGTTAGTGCCAGTGGCAGCTCCGACCCCATCTGCGCCTGCGCCAGCACCTGAAAAGAAGCCGGCTGAGGAAAAGAAGGAGAAAGAGGAGAAGAAGGAAGAGGCGGCTTTAGAGGGATTAGGTGCGCTTTTCGGTTAGTTAGCCCGCCTCTTATGCTTAACCGTGTGAAGAGGGCGCTCCTGTTTTCTTAAGGCTTTTACCTTTAAAGTCAATTAAATTACTCTTGTTGTTGGAGGTTGTGGGTTGGGGCGTTTTTCCGAGGGCGAGTATCACGTTCCCTTCTTTGATGAGTATGGGTACGTTAGAAAACTATGCCCCTTGTGTAGAGAATACTTTTGGACGCAGAACCCTGATCAGAAGGTTTGCGGAGAGTCAACTCCAGAAGGGTGCGCACCCTACACCTTTATTGGTAACCCGCCTACACGAAAGCGCTATAGTCTTCAGGAGATGCGTGAGGCTTTTCTCTCCTTCTTTAAGAAGCGGGGTCACGAAATTATTAAGCCGTATCCTGTTGTGGCTAGGTGGAGAGACGACCTTTACTTCACTCATGCCAGCATCATTGACTTTCAACCATATGTTACTGAGGGGATAATTCCCCCGCCAGCTAATCCGCTCGTTATAAGTCAGCCTTGCATTCGGTTTGTGGATGTCGATAATGTTGGACCGACCTTTGGTAGGCACTTTACTATTTTTGAAATGGGGGGGCATCACGCGTTTAACCGTCCAGAAAGGGAGGTTTACTGGAAAGACGAGACCGTTCAATATCACCATGACTTCGTCACGAAGGAGTTGGGAATTAAATCTGAAGAAGTGATTTATAAAGAGGGAGTGTGGTCTGGCGGAGGAAATGCTGGACCCGATGTTGAGAGCATTGTCCGCGGATTAGAATTAGCCACACTGGTGTTCATGAAGTTTAAGATCGTTGACGACGAGTTCATTGAGTTGCCCATACGAACCGTCGACACTGGATATGGAATCGATTCCCGCTACACGTGGTTGTCACAAGGTTCCGTGAGCGGCTTCCACGCGGTTTACGGCCCCATTTTGGACAGCATCTTTAAAATAGCGGGCATAGGCGAAATCAACAATGAATTGTTAACGAAGGTAGCCGAGCTTTCTGGTTTAATGAGTCTGGAAAAAACGGCTAAGCGGCAAGAGGCTCGGAAGAAGATTGCTGAATCCGTGGGTATAAGCCTAGACAAACTTAACAAGGTGTTGCTTCCGGTTGAAAACGCCTTTGCTGTGGCAGACCACACAAAATGCTTAGTTTTCATGTTAGCAGAGGGCGTTGTGCCTTCAAATGTGCGTGAAGGATATTTAACGAGGCTGATGCTCCGTCGAACTTACAGGGCACTTAGAGCCCTCGGAATAGAGGAAAAGCTCCTTGACATTGTTGAAATGCAGATTGCGCTTTGGTCCAAGGATTTTCCGCATTTAAAGGAGACGCAGAGCGAAATACTGGAAATTCTTTCAGTGGAGCGGGACAAGTTTGAGCAAACTATTCAAAGGGGCGAGGCGCTCGTAAAAAGAATAGCCCACGAATTAAAGGCGAAGAGAACCACTCAAATTCCAGCGGAAACTCTGATAGAACTCTATGACTCCCATGGCTTGCCTCCGGAAATCGTTCAAGAAACGGCTGAAAACGAAGGCATTCGGATAGATGTGCCTGAAAATTTCTACATGAGGGTTGCGGAGAAGCACGTTCAGGCCCCTCCGCCGCAGGAAGTGGAGGCAATAAAGGGATTAAAAGAGATGGTTTCAGACCTTCCCAAGACGCGTATGCTCTACTATGAAAACTCGCATCTTTCTGATTTCGAGGCAAATGTACTAAAAGTAGTGAATGGTAAATATGTAGCACTGGATAAGACAGCGTTTTACCCTGAGGGCGGAGGACAGCCAGCAGACCATGGGCATCTGGAATTTAATGGAATGCGTTCAGAGGTTAATGATGCCCAAAAAATTGGAAACGTTATTGTCCATGTTGTGAAGGGTCCTTTACCAAAAGAGGGAGACAAGGTAAAGGGTTTCATTAATTGGGAGCGGCGGATGAGTCTAATGAGGCATCACACAGCGACTCACCTTGTCATGGGCGCGGCTAGACGTGTACTCGGAGAACACGTTTGGCAAGCAGGAGCCCAAAAAGGGGTTGAAAGGTCTAGGCTTGACATTTCGCACTTTAAACGGTTAACACTTGAGGAGGTACAGGAGATTGAGCGGCTGGCAAATCAGATAGTAATGCGAAACGTGCCTGTTGAAACAGTGTGGATGCCCCGCGAGGAGGCGGAGAAAAGCTACGGCTTTAGGCTATATCAGGGGGGAGTCGTTCCGGGAAGAGAAATTCGCGTAGTGAAAACAGGCTACTGGGAAGTGGAAGCTTGCGGGGGGACCCACTGCAAAACAACGGGGGAAATCGGATTCATTAAGGTGGTGCATACTGAAAGGGTTCAGGACGGCGTTGAGCGAATAGAGTTCAGCGCGGGCTTACCAGCATTAAGGGCTGCGCAAGAAAATGAAAGAGTGTTGTGGAAGGTTTCTGAAATGCTCAATGTGCCCTTTGAAAAAGTTGAGAAAACTGCAGAGCGAGTTGCTGCCGAGTGGAGGGAACTTCGCCGTGAGAAAGAACGTCTCATCGAAGAAATTGCAAAGTTCACGGCTAAAGAGTATCTAGCTAAATCTAGGGAAATTCGAGGGCTAAAGGTTGTGGTCCAAACGCTCAGAGAGGTTGCGACAGACCGCCTCATAAAAATAGCCAGCGAACTAGTCAAGATGGAACCAAAAATTGTTGTTGTACTCTGCGGAGTAAATAAAACCGCCAACATTGTGGTTATGGCTGGAGAGAACGCCATAAAGCATGGCATAAACGCTTGTAACATCGCTAAAGAAATGGCGATGTTGCTGGGCGGAGGGGGAAGCGGCAGACCCGACTTCGCTCAAGGAGGAGGAAACCTTATTGAAAAAGCATCCGATGCTTTAAGTAAAGCAGAAGAGATCATAAAAAAGCAAGTTGGGGGAAGAACGTAATGGCAATTGAATGGAAGAAAATTGAGGAAAAGTGGCAGAAAGCCTGGGAAAAAGCAAGAATTTTTGAGGCTAATCCTAGGCCAGATAAACCCAAGTACTTCATCACTGTGGCGTATCCATATCCAAACTCTCCTCAACACATTGGGCACGGTAGGACTTACACGTTAGGGGATGTTCACGCCCGTTACATGCGTATGCGTGGATACAACGTACTTTTTCCAATGGCATTTCAATATACAGGAACACCTGTTTTTGCCATATTAAAACGTTTAATCGCCGGCGACGAAGATTTAATTGACACATTTACGCGAATCTATAAAGTGCCATACGACAATCTGAAAGATTTTGTTGAACCCATTAATATTGCTCGATATTTCCATGAAGAAATAAAAATGGGCATGAAGGGAATGGGTTACTCCATTGATTGGAGACGCGAATTTACTACAGTAGACCCCCACTATAACCGATTTATCGAATGGCAATTCCATAAATTACGTGAGGCTGGCTTTATTTCACGAGGAAGCCACCCCGTGGGATGGTGCCCAAGTTGCGGAAATCCCGTGGGGCAACACGACACTCAAGGAGACGTTGAGCCCGAAATTGACGAGTTTACCCTCATTAAATTTGAGCATGATGGTTATGCCTTGCCTGCCGCTACTTTGAGACCTGAAACAGTTTTCGGCGTTACGAACATGTGGTTAAATCCCAAAGCCGAGTACGTAAGGGCGAGGGTGAACGGCGAGCAATGGATCATAAGTAGAGAAAGCGTTGAAAAGCTGCGGTATCTAAATCGCAAAGTTGACGTTATTGAGGGCTTCCTAGGAAGAGAACTTGTTGGAAAAGAGGCAAAAAATCCGTTAACCAGCGAGAAAATGCTTATTCTTCCAGCGGATTTCGTTGATCCAAAAAATGCCACGGGCGTTGTTATGTCTGTTCCCGGCCACGCACCTTACGATTACATAGCACTGGAGAACATAAAGAGGCAGAGGGACACGCTTAAGGAATTCAAACTGGCGCCAGAAAAAATAGATGCAATTAAACCCGTATCCATTATTGCTGTTCTAAAATATTCGGAATGCCCAGCGGTTGACGTAGTTAAACAAATGGGCATAGAAAGCCAGACAGACGCTCGCCTTGAAGAGGCAACAAAGACCGTCTACAGTTATGAGTTCCACAATGGGAAAATGAAGGAGAACACTGGAAAATACGCGGGTCTCTCAGTTGCAGAGGCAAAAGAAAAAGTTAAGGGAGACATGGTTCAAGAAGGAAAAGCCGAAACCATGTATGAACTCGTTAACAAGCCCGTTATATGTCGATGCGGAACAGAATGCATTGTTAAAATTTTTGAAGACCAATGGTTTATTGATTATGGAAAACCTGAATGGAAGGCATTAACGCATAAATGTTTCGACCAAATGGAAATTCTGCCTGAGGAGTTACGCCAAGAATTCAACTATGTGGTTGATTGGCTTCACGAGAAAGCCTGCGCAAGAAAAACTGGACTCGGAACAAAACTGCCTTGGGACCCCGAATGGATTATAGAGTCGCTTTCAGACTCCGTCATATACATGGCATACTACATAATTATCAAACAGATTAAGGAGCATGGAATTCAGCCAAATCAGTTAACTAACGCCTTTTTCGACTATGTTTTCCTCGGCACTGGCAGCCTGGAAAAAGTGTCGGAAGAAACGGGATTAAATCAGACTCTTCTTAAGCAAATTCGCAATGAATTCTTGTACTTCTATCCACTTGACAGTCGCCACTCGGGTCGAGACCTAGTTCCAAACCACCTAACCTTCATGGTTTTCATCCACACAGCGATTTTTCCAGAAAATCTGTGGCCCCGCCAAATTGCTGTAAACGGAATTGTGCTGATGGAAGGCCAAAAAATGAGCAAGTCGCTCGGCAACATTGTTCCTCTTCGTGAAGCCATTAGCGTCTTTGGAGCAGACCCATTACGGCTCTCAGTATTGGCCACCGCTGAATTGTTGCAAGACGCTAATTTCAGTTCTACTTTAGCCAAATCCATGAGTGAACGGCTTGAGCGCCTCTATCGATTTGCTACTGAAGTATCACAAACGGGAAAGGAGACCACAAGCAATTCATTAGCGTTAATAGATAAATGGATGGTCAGTCGTTTGCAGGAACATATAAAAACAGCGACAGAAGCAATGGACAAACTAATGGTCAGAAAAGCCATTCACAGTGCATTATACTTGCTGGATCAAGATTTTCAGTGGTATTTACAGAGGATCGCCGGAGAAAAGGATTTTCCAAAAAGAACGGCGGCCATCAATAAAGTGTTTAGAGATGTGCTAGATGCTCAAGTTAGGATGCTTGCTCCTGTGACCCCGCACATATGCGAAGAAATCTGGGCAGAGACGGGAGGAGAGGGCTTTGTTTCTTTGGCTGAGTGGCCCACATACGATAAGAGGAAGGTCAACGTGCAAGCGGAGGAAAACGAAGGTCTAATTATGAGCGTCTTAGAGGATACTTCGAACATCCTTCGAGCCATCAAAATAGCCCCGAAGAAGATTTGTTATTACGTTGCTGCGCCTTGGAAATGGAAAGTCTACTTGAAAGCGTTAGAAAAATCGATTTCAACTCAAATCGCTTTAAATGATTTGATAAAGGAAGCGATGGCAGACCCCGATCTCCGAGGAAAAGCGGAAAAGGTGGCAAAATTCGCCCGCGAAGTTCTAGACGAGATCAAACGGATGCCCGAAGAAAAGAAAAGGAGATCGCTAAAAGTGGGAATCATAAACGAAGAAGAGGTGCTTAAAGGGGCTCAGGAATTCCTTAAACGAGAATTCGGTGCCAAGATCGAAGCCTACAATGAAGAGGACCCGAAGCGATACGATCCAAAGAAAAGGGCTCAATTAGCCAAACCATGCCGACCCGCAATTTTCATCGAATAAGAATTAATATTCGAGCTTCCTAAAGACTAAAATAGGGTTTAGGGGCCCGTGGCCAAGTCAGGACAAGGCACCGGCCTTCTAGCAGAATGGAAGAGAGTCGGAGATCCGGGGTTCGAATCCCCGCGGGCCCGCCAAGTTGTTTTTAACGCTTAAGTGTGAGTCAAATAAATTATGCGCAAGTGTGTGCAGGTGATGACATGAAATTATTTGAGGTTCCTCGGCTCTACATTGAGACTTCCGTTATTAACGGTGTTTTCTCAAAGGATGCAAGGATTCGCATAATTTCCTCCGTGTTCTTTGAGAAGGTTCGTGCTGAGAAAATAGAGGGGCATGTCTCTTCTTATGTTCTTGCTGAAATATACGAAACCCCCAGCGTTGACAAAAGAGATGGCTTGCTTCGGTTTGCAAGTTTATGCATCGCCGATGCTCCCAGTGGATCCGAGGTTGAGGAACTAGGTAGAAAATATGTTGATAGGGGTATGATTCCGAAAAAATACGTCCTTGATGCCTACCATATAGCCTCGGCTTCCCTTGGCGGATTTGAGGCTCTCGTGACATGGAACTATGAACACATACTAAGGGATAGAACTGAGAGGTTGTTAAGAATGGTTAATAAAGAACTGGGGATACATGTTCCTTTGCTAAGAAGCCCCGAGGTGTACGTATGGTAACCACGGCTGAACTGAAAAAACTAAAAATAGACGCAGTTGAGGAAATTCATCGGATAAGAGAGAAGCTGGCTGGCTACAGCTCAGAAAGGATACAAGAACTAGCGAAGAAAGCAGAAATGGAAATGGAGAAACTTAAAAAATCATGTACCGAGTAACCCTTGCGGACCCAAGGAAACCAGTCACTCTTAAACTGCGAAACCGAAGAAGTATTCAGTAGAAGCGGGAACCATGAAAACACGCAAAACTTGGCGAGAAGAGCACAGTATACAACTAGGTAAAGGTAAAAGGCCTACACAGGTAGAAGACTTCGAAAAATTTTTGCAGAAAACTGTGATTGTGAACCGCCCTCTCTTAGTTTTTGGCTGTAAAATTGTACACTTTACCTTATACAAGTAAACGTAAATTATAAATTCTCTTAGGTGTAAAAAGTATGTAAAGGAATAAAAATGAGCACCCACGCGGAAGATTTGAAGTTTCGCTTAATGACTATTGAGCTTCTTCGAACTGCAAAGAAGCGGTATACTTATAGAGAGCTGTCTACGAAAACTGGCTTGCCTGTGACGGTTTTGAGCAGGTATGCCAAGGGTCATGTTTTGCCAAATACTGATAGGGCTCATCAGCTTTGGAAAATGTTGAAGGCCCTTGTTGGTTTAGAGGCTGAGCTTCGCAAAAGAATAGAGTTTAACAGTGAAGGATACTTTGATAACACGTGGATCATAGGCGACTATAACATATTGAGGCAGGCTGCAAACCGAGCCTTGGCGAGGTTCGCTGGAAGACGGGTCACAAAGATTCTGACTGCTGCTGTTGACGGCGTTCCCTTGGCAACCATGGTCGCAAACTCGTTGGGCGTCAACTTGGTAATAGCGAAGAGAGGTAAGGAAGTTGGAGTTTCAGAGTTTTTGGAGGAAACCTATGTGTTAAGGGACTCAGGCGTAACCATGACGCTTTACTTGCCAAAAGACGCCCTCAAGAAAAGAGACAGCGTACTCATAGTGGACGACATGGTAAAGACGGGGGAAACCCAGCTTGCTCTCGTCAATTTAATCCATAAGGCGAAGGCTGAGGTGTCAGGAATCTATTCCCTCATAGCCATCGGAGACGAATGGCAAAGAAAGATAAATCTGCCTGAGAGGAGTTTGGTTGAGGTCGTAATCAAACTCAAATCGAAGTACCAGCCAGACAACTTTGTTTAAACAAGCACCGCTCGCAATTCCTCTTTCTACAGAAGCCTTTGCCAACCCGAAGCAAAGCTGTTTCAAAGTTCACAAAAGTTTTTTCAGGAACAACGTTTTTCCTCCAAAACTCCTTCAATTCTTCCAATGCCCTTCGGGGGCTTTCACTCTTCACTATTCCAAGGTTTTTCGCTGCTAAAACGACTAAAGGAGTTGGCTCAGGGTCGGCTTTACTCCAAATGCCCCTCAACTCTCGCAGAAAAATGCTCACGGTTACGTCTCCTATGCCCTTCCCCAAATTTTTTAAGCGCCTTTCCAAGTCCGAAGAGTCCAAGGACCTTTCATGGAGAAGATTAAGGTTCCCATTGTACTCCGCGACTAATTTGCCCATAACCTCCAAAAGTTTGTCACTCGTTTTGAAGTTGTATCTTGTGTAGGTTCCTTCGTCAAGGATTTCCACTAAGCCATGCCAGCCAGTTTCCAAAATTTTTTGAGGCGTAATTACTCCGTGCTTCTCAAAGCATCTGTAAGTCTTTATTACGGAGCTTTCCGTTATTGGGGCGCCAAACAGAATAGAAGCCAGAAACCACTTGAACACCTCTTTATCCTCAGCGCCTACGAGGTTGATTCCCAGTAAATCTGAGTACTTTTGCCCAAAGTTTTCTATTAATACTCGTACCATTTTTTGCTTCATGGCTTCGTCTAGCCTCGATAATTTTATTCATTTTTATTCTGCACTTAACTGTTCTTCTCGAACCAAAAGCGTAACATAGCTTATAGCCAAAGAAATCTTTTAATGAATGGTGAGGGGCTATGAAAACAATTGAGTGGAAAGACGGGCTAGTCATCACAATAGACCAGACGAAGCTGCCCACAAAAACAGTTCTTCTCAAAATGAAGAAATGCGATGAATTGGCGGACGCCATTAGGGAAATGAAAATTCGGGGAGCTCCCCTCCTAGGCGTAGCGGCTGCGTACGGCTTAGCCCTAACCGCGCACCACTCTAAGGCGGAAACAAAGGAACAACTAATAAGGGAACTTGAGGCCTCGGCTACAACTCTGAGGGAAACGAGGCCCACGGCAATGAACCCTTTTTGGGCTATTGATCGAATCTTAAAGAAAGCGCATGAAACTGTTGGAGGCCTAAGGGACGTTGCCAAAGTCGTAGTGAACGAAGCGCAAAAAATAGCCGATGAGGATGCTAATGTGAACAGAAAAATTGGTGAATATGGCTCTGCCCTAATTAAGGATGGAGACGTTATTCTCACGCATTGTAACGCTGGAAGCTTAGCGACAGTTGATTATGGCACGGCTTTAGGCGTTATTCGTGCCGCTTGGAAAAAGGGAAAAAGAATTGAGGTGATTGCCACTGAAACGAGGCCGCAGTTGCAGGGCGCTAGGCTCACTGCCTACGAGCTTAAGCGAGAAAAAATACCCGTAACTCTCATTACGGATAACATGGTTGGCTTTGTCATGGCAAAAAATCTGGTGAGTCTCGTGATTGTGGGTGCTGATCGAATCGTTCGAGATGCCGTCATAAACAAGATTGGCACATACTCCATCGCCGTGTTAGCCAAAGAACACGGCGTTCCCTTCTACGTAGCTGCTCCAACCTCAACGTTGGATATGGACCATAACTCAGGCGATGTGGTCATTGAAGAGAGGAACTCCGAAGAGGTTACCCACTTCCGCTCGAAAAGGATAGCGCCGAGGGGCGTTAAAGCAATGAATCCAGCCTTTGACATAACTCCCATGAAATACGTGCGCGCGATCGTAACTGAAGCGGGCGTTTTTCCCCCAGAAAATCTTAAACAATGGCAGAGAGTTTAAACACGAAGAAACCGTCGAGGATGATGGGATGGCTCAACCTGAAGTAAAAGCATCCTTTAAAGATAGCAAGATTTTCGTTTCCTCACCCGAGGAAATTGAGGGACTTACATCCAGGGGCTACGGCGTGCCCGAAAATGGATGCTTAGTGCTCACTTTTTATGAGGCGCTCTATCTGCTTAGCAAGGAAATTTTAAAGATTCAAGATGAAAAATCAGGAAAAGAAATGGGTTTTCAAGACCTCCTTAAGCTGTTTCAGTCCGTTGACGAAAACGCTTGGGTCAGGTATTTAATTTATCGAGACCTTAGGAGCCGAGGGTATATAGTTAGGGAAGGTTTTGGACTAGGAATAGACTTTCGGGTGTACGAGCGCGGAGGATACGGAAAAGAAACGGCTAAGTACCTAATTTTTGGGATTCAGGAGGGGCAACCCGTTTCCATGGAGAAGCTGGCTCAAGCCTTGAGGTATGTTCAAAGCCTAAAGAAGAAGCTGGTGATAGCAGTCATAAATAGAAGAGGAGAAATCGTATACTATTCACTTTCACAACTGACTCTGAAGTGAAAACCATGAAAAAAGCCGAAGCCGTTGCACGGCTCATCCGTCCCATAAACTGCACGGTAATGGGCTTCGCCGTAATCGTTGGAATAATAGTGGCAACTCCAAGCTTTTCCATGGGAAGAAACGAAGTGATTAGGGCTGCCCTCGGTTTCGTCACAGGGTTCACCTTCCTAGCCACAGCGAACGTGGTCAATGACTACTACGACAGGGAAATCGACGCTGTAAACGAGCCGAACCGCCCAATTCCAAGCGGAATTATTCGCCCAAAGGAAGCCTTGAGTTACGCTTCTGTCCTAAGCGTAGTAGGATTTGTCTCTGCATCACTGACTAATTGGGAGTGCTTAGTCCTTGCGACAATGTCTTGGATTCTGCTACTATACTATGGCACGAGGGGTAAACGGACCGGGCTCCTTGGAAATTTCGTTGTTAGTGCCTGTATATCTTTACCTTTTATTTATGGCGGGTTCGCAGTTGAAAGGGGATTAAGTTTAGTTCTTACGTTGTTTTCCGCTATGGCGTTTCTTTCAAATACGGGAAGGGAAATAACGAAGGGAATAGTGGACGTTGAAGGGGACAAACTTCGAAATGTCAAAACGGTCGCGGTCTTATGGGGGTCGAAAACCGCCGCTGTCGCTGCGTCTTCTTTCTATGGTGCCTCAGTCATTTTGAGTTCCTTTCCATGGTTTTTAGGAAAAGTTTCGGCTTTTTATCTTCCCCTCGTAGCTTTAGCCGACGCAGGCTTCATTTTTTCATCCCTCACTCTTCTTCAAGATTATTCGCGCGAAAATGCGAGAAGAGTTAAGAATCTGGTGCGCGTTTGGATGGTTATAAGCTTGCTAGCCTTCGTTGCTGGAAAGTTTAGCTGGAAGTGATGGGATGCCTGCCTTCAGAACGGTTCGGGGAATGAGGGATTTTCTGCCAGAAGAGGCGGAAAGAATGAATCATGTGCAAAGAGTTGCAAGGGAGCTGGCTCAGCTTTACGGGTACGAGGAAGTTATCACTCCGCTTGTGGAGTATTATGACCTTTTGGCGGCAAAAGCTGGCGAGGAAATTCGGGAAAGAATGTACGCTTTCAAGGATATGAGTGGTCGAAAAGTGGCTCTGAGACCGGAGTTTACTGCCTCCATGGCTAGATTGGTGGCAACTAAAATGATGAACAAACCTAAGCCGCTGAAGCTTTTTTGTTTAGGCAGTCTCTATCGCTATGACGAACCTCAGTACGGTCGTTACCGAGAGTTTTGGCAAGCGAATTATGAGCTCATGGGCTCCGATAAGCCTGAAGCTGACGCTGAAATACTCACGCTCACTTATGACCTAATGGAGCGATTAGGTTTTCGCAACTATTACTTTAAGATTGGACATATGGGAATTTTGCGAGGAATTCTGGGGCAAGAAGGCGTGAAGGAAGAGCAGCAAAATCGGGTTATGCAGTTAATTGACAAAAAACGATGGGACGAGGCGGTAACGCTCATCAGTGAATTGGGGGTTTCAAAAAAGTGCTTAACAACCCTAAAAAGGATTTTCGAAACGAAAGGAAAAGATGTCTTACGCGTCTTAAAGGAAACGAAAGAAATTGTTCAGAACTATGAAAGCGCCGCGGCATCTGTGGAAAACCTTAGGGAAATCCTTGAGTTGACGCAATCAAGCGGCGCCAAATTTGAGGTTTTGGTGGATGCTGGTTTCGCGAGGGGCCTCGAGTATTATACTGGAATGGTTTTTGAGCCTTATGTTCCAGAAATGGAGATAGCGTTGAGCGGCGGGGGACGCTACGACAAACTTATTGAGCTTTTTGGCGGTGAACCAACTCCAGCCGTAGGGGTTGCTCAGGGAGTAGACCGCCTCGCCTTAGCCATGAAGAAACAAAGGATTTTCTCTAGACTTAAGAAGGAAAAGCGGGTGGTGGTTATTCCTGTTAGCGGGGAAATACGCGCCAAGTCTATGGAAGTTTCGTTAAAGTTGAGGGAGGCTGGCATACCCACTGAGGTTGAGGTTATGGGGCGCACGGTTTCTAGGGCTTTATCTGACGCAGATAGAAGGGGCGTCACCCACGCTATCATTGTAGGTCTAGAAGAGATTAGAGAGGGAAAAGTTGTTCTGAGGGACATGAAGAAAAGAGAACAAAAGTCGATTAATATACAGGATGCATCGAAGGAAATTTTGGGGAAGGAGGGTTAAAGGCTCCCAACTTGTCACGAGGCGAATTCCTAAGATTATGGCGGCAGTCC
>Ga0315314_1002750_pt1 | contig 14297 bp, 13 predicted proteins | sample TDP9_MG_FD_203631 | JGI IMG/M metagenome (GOLD analysis project Ga0315314, IMG submission 203631) | Freshwater sediment microbial communities from Lake Towuti, South Sulawesi, Indonesia - TDP9 | ecosystem: Environmental > Aquatic > Freshwater > Lake > Sediment | place: Indonesia: South Sulawesi...
CTTGGGTTTTCTTCGAGTAACTGCACTATCGTGTTTCCAACGTACAGATTCCCAGTTTTCATGGTTATTCTTTTTAGGGCGTCGTATAAGTTTCTGGACAGCGTAACCGTGTATATGGTTCGTGTGTCTTCATCATCCTCTTTTGCTACTTCTATACGAGATTGTTTCTGCATTTTATTTCGCCTAAACCTACAGAATCGGAATCAGACTAAAAAAATCTTTTTTCTTGTGAATCAAATTTTCAAATAAAAGACAGAACTACAGATTTCAGCTCTTAAAAGCAATTCACAAACAATAATATAGTCTCTTCTTATTGTTTACTACTTCTGGTGATGAGCGGATTGAGCAAGATATTGTTGGGCTGTTCCGGCTGGTCCTACAAAGATTGGATAGGCCCATTTTATCAGGTTCAGAAAGAAAGCATGCTTCAAGCATATTCAGAAGTTTTTAAGACTGCGGAGATTAACTCTACCTTCTACGCTTATCCTTCCAAAGGCATGGTTTTAGGTTGGCTGAAATACACAAAACCAGAATTCGTGTACACCGCCAAACTCCCACGAATAATCACTCACAAGAAGAAACTCGACATCAAACTGGGCGTCAAAGATGACGTAGCCCGCTTCTGTGAGTTAATGCAACCCCTACAGTTGGATGGGAAACTCGAGTGCTTACTTATTCAGATGCCTCCTGGCATAAAATTCAATCTGACCCTGCTGGAGAGTTTCTTCAAAGTCTTGCCTACAGAGTTTCGTTTTGCCATCGAGTTTCGAGATTTGTCTTGGTTGAGGGATGAAACTTGGAGGCTTCTAGAGAAATATAATGTGGCTTATACGATTGTGGATGAACCGGTACTACCACCAAAGGTCCATGTCACAACCGACATTGCATACATACGATGGCATGGGAAAGGAAAACGCCCATGGTACAACTACTGCTACGAAAAAGAAGAACTAGAACCATGGATACCAAAAATCAAAGAAACCACCAAAAAAGCTGAGAAAGTGTATGGCTACTTCAACAACCACTACCACGGCTATGCTGTAAAGAACTGCTTAGAAGTCATTGAGATGCTCGGTACCCTAACACCAGAACAAGGCAAAGCCAAGAAAATGGTGTCCAAACACTTTGAAGGAAAAGCAAAGATGCCAAGAGAAGAGAAACAGATGATGGTCTTAACTGCTTTCATGCCTGAGAAGGTCCAGGAGATGGGTTTCCAAGAACTCCTCCAAATATTCATGCCAACCTACAAAATAAAACGGTCTAAAGAGATTAAAGACGAGGAAGTGGTGATTCAAGAAGTCACTGACGAGCATGTTGAGGCGTTAATCCGAAACTATCATCTATTAATCGACCTCAAAAATCAAATGATTCTCCACGACTGTGCGGACTGGAGCCGATGCGTGCCAATTAAACAGTTTTGTAAGCATGTGGGCAAGGTTATGATGACAATACCCAAGGAAAAAGCCGTGGAGATTCTGAGAAGAATCTGTTCCCAACGAGAAGAGTGGGAGTTTAAACCCTACGTCGCTTGACTTTCTATTAGAGTTTTTTAGAGAGTTCTGTTTATAAACAACGAGAAGCTGTAATTCACTTCTAAATAAGTATTGAACAAAAGGAGAGAAACAAATTGAGCGAAAAGGAAACATCCATCATCGTCGTAACCACTCCAACCGTGCCAGGCTACCAAGTCCTGAAAGTTTTAGGTCCTGTACATGGATTGACTGTACGAACAAGGGGTGTTGGAGGGAAAATCGTTGCAGGAATAGAAGGAATCTTCGGTGGTGAAGTAACTTCCTATACTTCAGAATGTGAGAAGGCACGAAATGAGTCTTTGAATAGATTGGTTGAAAATGCTAAGAAAATGGGAGCAAATGCCATTGTCGGCGTGGACTTTGAAACAAGTGACATATTGCAGGGCACTGCTACCGTCTTTGGCAGTTATGGAACAGCAGTTATAGTTGAAAAAATGTAGAAAAGCTAACTATCGAAAACATCTCCAGTATTTCTTTAACAATCTTTTCAGTTCCTTCAGTGTATTCTCCACTGTTGGGCGAACCCATTTGGGCTCTACTGGAGGAGTTGTGGGGTCACCTACGCTTATGGTTTCTAAGCCCGCCACTCCAGCGGTGAGCGCATACCAACAAGGAGGTAAGACTGTGGGGTTGTATCCGCTTCCTGGCATCAACACAAGCCTACCGTCACAAACTTTCTCTGCGACTCCAACGATAGTACGCGACAAATTGAAGAAACCATTTACTGTGAGTCCCAGACTTCCAAGCATATCCGCAAAGTGAGAATCACTTCCTCCGTTCGCTATGATGAGTTCTGGCTTAAACTCCTCTGCTAAAGGAATGAAGATTTCCCTCAAAGCGTAAAGATAGGTTTCGTCACCGGTTCTGGGAGGCAAAGGCAAATTAACGTTATACCCCTCTCCTTCGCCCCTTCCGATTTGTTCGACAAACCCTGTTCCGGGATAAATGGTTCTTGGGTCTTGGTGCAATGAGATGAACAGTACGCTAGGGTCAGCGTAATAGATGTCGCTGGTTCCGTTTCCAAAGTGCACATCATAATCCAGAACCAAAACCCGTTTAAGCCCATACTTTTCGCGAAGGTACTCGATTAAGACAGCTATGTCGTTGAAGAGACAGAATCCGCCTCCATAGTTCCTGCCTGCATGATGATAGCCACATCCCAAAGCCACCGCACGACCCACTTTTCCTTCAAAAGTAGCCTTTCCCGCCTCTACTGCCCCTCCAATTATTAAGAGAGCGGCTTCAAGGATTTTAGGCGACACTGGGGTCTCAACATCATAAGGTCTGCTTGTTTCAGCCAAACGAAAAATCAGATCCACATATTGTTCATCGTGAGCCTTCAACAGATATTCTTTAGTGATTGCCTTAGGGGTCAAAACGGTTACATTTGGTGAACGAAGCAGTCCCTGTTCCTCGAAAAGACGCAAGACATTGATGAAGCGGTCTCCGCGGAAGGGGTGACCTGGCCCTAAGTCGTACTGAGAATATTTTTCGTGATACGTGATGCCTACTTTCAAACAGTTTCCCCTATAATAAAGTATGTAATTCTTTTAAAACTGCAACTGTCAATTCTTTAGCGATTAGGAAAGTGATTCTTTGGTGTTGATTTATAAAAAAAGGAAGAAGATTTAGGAAGGTTCGAGGCTTAAGCTATCCTTCGTGTTCTTCTTTTTCCTCGTGCTTCTCTTCCGAGGTGTCTTCTTGGTCTCGAAAAAAAGCTTCTTCTTCCATAGGGGCTTCAATTTTTTCTTCTGCTGGAGTTTCCACAATAGTTATTTCGGCGGTGTCTTCTGGAGTAACGGTTGTCTCTTCAATAGTTTTTTCGACAGTTTCCTCTGATATCGAGGATTCCGTTTCTACGGGTGTTTCTGGTAGCGTCTCAACCTTTTCTTCTGCGGTTACTTCCTCTATGGGCGTTTCTGTAACTGTTTCCACGGGTACCTCTGTGGAAGTCTCCGTTTTCGTCTCTTCTACGGTGGGTTCCGGTTCCAGCGACTTCTCGCTCAACGTTTCTGTGGGTGTTTCCTCGAGAGGTGTTTCTGCTACGGGTGTCTCTACTTCAGTTTCCTTAACAACTTCACTTGGGGGAGGCATTTCCACCGATTCACTGGTTTCTGGTGAGGTCTTAGGCATAACCTTTGGCAGGATTTCTCCGACGATTTCTTTTATGGTGTTTAGTTGCTGTTTTGTGGCTTCAAGCGCAAGATTGAAAGCGCCTGTTTCCTTCTCATGTGACTGTTCGTCGATTTCACCTGCCGCGTATTGTAGTTCTGAGCTTGCGAGGAGCATCTCTAATGTGTTGATTTGTTCTTCGAGTTCGGTGATTTTTGAAGTCATTTTTTCGGCTATGTCTTTTCTGCGGGCTTCGATCTCCGTGATGGCGTTTGTAATGTCGTTGTTTATGGAGTCGTAGATATTTTGGGAAATCTTGCCTCTGTTGAACAGATCGTCTAAAGCCTGTTTCTTTTTTCTCGCTTGTTCCAAATCTTTGCTTATTTCTTCAAAAGAGTATTTCCATGAAATCAAATTTACGCACCTGCACTTTGCTAGCATAGAAAATCGAAAATAACCTTTACTAACATCTAGATATATCGCAGACTGTCAAAATGAGTTTTCTTTCCGCCTTTATTTGTAAACTCCTTTAAATTTGTGTGATTCGGTGGTTAAAATATTGCGTTAAACATGAACACGCTACTGACTAATATAACACGTTGTTATGGAGTTCTCTCTTAACCCCTCAGTCATCAAACGATTCATCAATTTCCGAGACAGTCATGAAGCATCTTAACGTTTCTTCAGAGTGTTTTCCAAACAAAGTCTGTGAAGAGAAGGGAAAAGAATATTCCGTATCGAATTTAGATTTTGAGTCCAAGTTTAAATTAGAGACAAAATATTTAAATTGTCTATAGAAAATAAATCTAGAACAAAGATACATCACGGGAGGTGAAGAGTCTTGTCCACCCAAGTTTTAAAGGACATGTACGAAAGAGTTGTGAAAAACTTCATGGATGTGCTGATAATGGCAGAGCTAAGGAGTAATCCTCTCAGTGGCTATGACGTGATCTCACTGGTTCACAAAAAGTTCAATCTTCTCGTGAGCTCGGGCACAGTTTATTCTCTTCTATACTCCTTAGAGAGGGGCGGATTAATAGAGGGCCAGTTAAACGACAGGAAAAGGGTTTATGTCCTGACCGAAAAGGGCGAAAAAACCATCAATGCCATTCTAAACGCAAACGACCAAATTCAAGGCATGTTAGTGAACTTGTTTAAAAAGAATAGCAACTTGCAAAACCGTGTAAGATAGGGTGTCGTATTAGGTCTGTAGTTTCGCCATATAGTCGTCTATGGCGTTTTTCACTTTCTTCCATTCGTCCATGTTTCTTAGTTGAAACTTGTGTTTTCTCTTCCATTTTCCGTCTCGAAACTGCCAGAGATACATGGCGATAGAGCGCTTTCCATAGGATTCGATAATCGCTATCGCTTCCCACCATTTGTCGCTTCTAAAGATGGTCACGTGATCTATCACTTTGTAGAACTCGGAGATGGGTAATTTTTCGCTCATTTTTTCAGCTCCTTTCCATTCATTGGGAACATTCTGGATTTAAGTTCTTTCATAAGTCGTAGAGTTGTAGAAGACTGGTTACAAATCGTTTTACAGACACAAATTATATCTTTCTTCTGTGACCCTCTTTTCCCAAATTTCGTGCGTTTTCTCCTCAGTTTTTTAAAGCCAAAGCGTGTGTAGAGATGACCAGCTGCTATTAATTCGCTTGTGGTCCAGAGGAATACTGTTTTGTACTTGCGCTCCTTGCAGAACTGGAAAGCAAAACACTTTACACTTCGGACGAAAGGTTGCTAGCCAAACTGAAGGATTCTCCGTAGATTCGCCACATTTCAGAATACAAACTAAAAACTCCAAAACCAAGACGAAAATGAGTTGCTGACAGCATGACTTTTGGAGGCATGTTCTAGCCTTGATCATTGAAGCGCCAGATGTTCCCTACACCTTTAACATGAAGAAGGTTGAGAGCGCTGTCTCGAACATAATACATGGAGAACAGTCACAAACAGAGGCGCCTCAGTTAATCCAGAATCGCTGAAATTCTGTGAAAAAATCCTTCCAGAACTACAAAAAGAATAACACAATATTGAATGACAAAGTGTGCGCTTAGTTTGGAGACTACTGGATAACCATGAGTGTCTCTCCCTTGTTTACCATCAAGCCTTCAGAAACCTTAACTTCTCGAACAACTCCAGCCCTTATAGCCGTTATCTCATTTTCCATCTTCATAGACTCCAAAACACAAAGGGTGTCCCCCACCTTCACCAAATCGCCGAGCTTAACTTTCAGTAAAACAACTCTTCCCGGCATAAACGCCGTCACCACGTTTCTCTCATCGACCAACCTTCTCATAGGTTCTCTTGTTGGTGTCGGAAAGATTGTTTCCATAACCTGCAAAGAGACTCTCTCCGTCCTTTCATATTGAACTTGGAATAATTTGTTATTAACTTTGATGCGAAATGGTTTATCTCGGTTGAATTTGTTGATTTCCACCTTGTATGGCTTGCCATCAACCTTAATTAAGATAGGAGTGCCTCGAATAAGTTCATTTGAAACATCAACCTCGTAGGTTTTATCATTGACTTCAGCCAAGAAAGGAGTCTTCTTGCCAACTCTGAGCAGTCTAACTTTATGCCTTTTATTGTTCACTAAAACTTTACGCTCCATCAGCGATGGCACTCCTTTCAAGTCACTTCATTTTTATTAACGGTGTCTTCTCATCATCCTCCACGAAGGAACCTCTTTTGTTTTTCGTTGCGGGATAACAGCCAAGCCCATTTGCCTACTGCATAAATGGGCAGCAAGAACGGCTGATAGAGCAGCTACTTCTTCTTCTTCTTCGTCGCCTTCATACTTCTCTTCTAGTGTTAGGCTGCCGATTCTTTCTTCAACAAAATGAGTGTGTATTTCGCCTTTTTTGAAATTTTCGTCTTCCAGTATTCTCTTATGTAATGGTATGGTTGTTGCAATTCCTTCTATTTGGTATTCTTTTAGGGCGTTTTTCATGCGCTGTATGGCTTCGTCGCGGTTCATGCCCCAAGCAACTAGTTTGGCGATTAACGAGTCGTAAAAGACCGGTATGGTGTATCCGGCATAGAGAGCACTGTCAACTCTTATGCCGAAACCCCCTGGTGGACGATATTCTGTTATAGTGCCAGGACAGGGTACAAAGTCTTTGTAAGGGTCTTCTGAGTTTATTCTGCAGTTTATTGCGTGCCCTCTCGTGGTTATGTCTGCTTTTTTGTATGACAATTCTTCTCCAGCAGCTATCCTAATCTGTTCTTTTACGATGTCGACGCCTGTGACCATTTCTGTGATGAGGTGTTCGACTTGAAGCCTTGTGTTCATTTCTAAAAAGTAGATGTTGCCTTCTTTGTTGACCAGGAATTCTGCTGTTCCTGCGTTGGTGTAGTTGATGGCTTCTGCTGCTTTCACGGCTTTTTCCCCCACAATATTTCTTAGTTCTTCGGTCATCATTGGAGATGGGGTTTCCTCCATCAACTTCTGATACTTCCTTTGGATTGAGCATTCGCGCTCGCCTAAATGGATGATGTTCCCCTTTTCGTCACCTAACACTTGAAATTCGATGTGTCTTGGTTTTGTCAACATTTTTTCAACGTAGATTTCTGGGTTTCCAAAGGAGGACTTAGCTTCTAGTCTGGCAAGTTCCATCGCTTGGGGTATGTCGTTTTTGTTTCTGATGATGCGCATGCCTTTGCCTCCGCCGCCGAACACTGCTTTGACGAGTATTGGGTAACCCATTTCCTCTGCAACCTCTGCTACGTCGTCTTCGTCTTTGACGGCGTGCATGCTTCCTGGGATGACTGGGACGCCTGCTTTCGCCATTGTTTTGCGAGCCATGACTTTGTTGCCCATCTTCTTTAGAACGTCGCTTGATGGACCGATGAATTCGATGTCGTTGGATTCGCAGGCTTCGGCGAAGGCTGGAACCTGTGCGAGGAAGCCGTATCCTGGATGGATTGCTTCGGATGCCGAGTTTTTGGCGGCTTTGATTATTTTGTTAATGTCCAGATAGCTTTGGGTTGGTGGTCCGGGTCCTATGCAGTATGATTCGTCTGCGTGTTTTATGTGGATGGATTCTCGGTCTGCTTCCGAGTAAACTGCTACAGTCTTTATTTCGAGTTCTTTGCAGGCTCTTATGATTCTTAAAGCGATTTCTCCTCTGTTGGCGATTAGGACTTTTTCGAACATGGGTTTCATTCCTTGTAAGGTGTTTGCAAGACTTGCTTCACTTTCTCGGTGATCTTTGGTCCAAGTCCATACACGGTTGTTGCCCATCCGTTTGCGTTTATTAGGGCGTTTATTGGGGTTTGGTAGGATTTGAGTATGGATACTGCTTTTTCTCTTCCGATGTTTGGGAGGCTTGCCATGAAGAAGATTTGGGCATCGGTTAGGGTTTCTGTCTTCTTTATTGGGTGCACTACTGGTGTTCTCTTTTCGATAATTTGTTCTTGTCTGGCGGCTGTATACAGAAAGTCTATTGTTTCTTTGTAGGAGGTTGTGTGGATCATGAATATACCTTGTTTTGCGAGGGCGAACATGGCGCCCCACACTGCGGATGGTTGGATCTTGCTGAACTTGTAGATGATTGGTAGGTATCCTTCTATGAGGATGAAGGGTTTCAGATAGACTTCTTTTAGTTTGAAGAGTTGTTCGAATAGGTATCGTCTGGTGAGTGTGTAGACGAAGTCGTGGACGGTTTTTCTTTCTATGGCGCATTGGTCGGATACGATGTAGTCGCCTTTTTGTAGGGTTGTTATTTGGATTTCTGCGCCTGTTTCTTTTAGTCCCTTTAGGATTTTTGGGGCAGTTGTTGCTTCTCGGGTGTCTATGACAATTGTGGGTTGTGTTTTTGGGGTTGTTTCTTTGATGTAAGGGATGAGAGTTTCTGTTCCAGACATGCGCGTTCTCAGCTCTATTCGTTAATTGTGGTCTTCGCATTTGTTTCTTTTTCTATAAGTGTTTGTGCGTTTGAGTTGTGTGCACAGGTGAAAAAAAAGACAGGGGGCTTTTTTGTTTATGTCCAGCTTTTTCCGAAGTTTGCGCCTTGGATCACTGCGTCTTTGATGTTTATGTAGCCATCACAGTTTATGTCTGCGTTTGGGTTATAGGTTGGTTCTCCTTGTTTTGAGCCGAAAGCCACGCCTAACAAGACAGCATCTTTGATGTTAACGTATGTGTCACCATTGACATCGCCTGGGATGCCAACAAAAACCCAACCATCAGTGAAGTTGTTGTCTTCAGTCGCTGTTTCGCCTACAACTGGCCAAGCAAAAGCGCTTATAGTATAGTTGCCATAGGTAAAGCCGCTGGTGTTCCATATGAACGTTAAAGTTGTTGAAATTCGAGCAGATGCGTATATTGATTGGTTTAGGATTAATGTTTGATTTTCGTATAGGCTAGCAGTAAAAGTTTCTCCAAAGTTGCCTTGGTTTTGAATGGTTACGTTGATGATTATGGGGAAACCTTGCCCAGCTACGGTTTTGGATGGTGTGATATTTGTAACCGCCAGGTCATGAGACTCTGTGAACAAGTATGTTATTGCCACTTCAGTGTTGTTGCCAGAGGTTCCTGTTAGAATTAGAGTGTGGTTTCCTCCTTCCGTTGCCTCTGTCACTTCAACCTCAACGACTGTTGTGGTCGAGCCGTCGGGCACTGGAATTAAAGTTGAGCCTGTCACCCACCGAAATACTAGTTTATCTGTAGTTGTACTACTGGCGTTCAAAATGATTGGGTTGGTGAAACCTCCATAAGAAGTTATGTTTAGGGTGTAGTTGGCTTTACCTCCGAGAGGAACAATCTGTGGAGGAGTGACCACATCCACGGTGAACGAGGCTATTGAGAAAAAGCCGTCAGATACATCTTCTCCGGTGTTTGCTCCATCGCTCGCAATCACTTTCACAATGTAATTATTTCCTCCCGAAAAACCTGTAAGGGGTAGATCAAAAGTTGTCTGGTTTAAACCTGTTTCTAGGGGATTCCACGTGAGCCCTCCGTCGCCGCTTATTAGTAGGTTGTAAACAAGAGGATCACCGTCTAGGTCAGAGGCTTCCCAAGAAACTTGCACTTGATCTGATGTCAGAATTTCGCCGCCGTTGGGTGATAGGACACGGACGGTTGGAGCATTATCACTTATGATCCTGCTGGCAACTACGTGTCCAGTTGCGTTTCGTATTTGAACCGTTCTAGTTCCAGTTGCATATGGTATTGTAAATGCGAGAGGTATAACCTCAAAGCTACGACCGTAAATCGCGCCTTCAAATGTGACATTGAAGCCTATGACGCTTAACATATTGCCTGTGCCATCAATTTGGGCTACTGAATAATTACCTATGTCGCCTTCTTCAAAATCGGGTGTCCCAGATGGGAAGCGATACCAGTCATCGAGTGCAACCGTTCCGTTTCGCCAGAATCTCCCGCTAACTAAGAGTATTTCAGGATCTGCTGTTTTCGTTAGTGCGCCTAACAACGTTTGATATTCTGTTGTCCTAATCCAAAAACTGGGCACAGCGGTTCTGTACGGATTCTGTGCAGGGGGCCATGGAATTTCACCGGTGCTCATAAAAGTCTGAGCGTTGACGGATCTTCTTCCAATAACATAGTATCCTTCGCCATTATCATTGCTGTGACCGAGGTTATAAGTGTGCCCAATTTCGTGGGGTGAAGTTTTCCAGTATTCCACTGTGACCACGGCGCCCTTTCCCCATCCCTGTCCAGCGAATCCAATTGTATCGCTCCATCCAGGGATGCCTGCGAACCAGTTGTTTTTAACCACACCTACAACACGGTCATAGTAACTATTAGCCCGTAGAGACAGGGTGTGAAGCAATACTGTAAACCTTGTATCGGCCTCCGCTTCGGTGGTAGGTCTTGGTCCAGCATTCACTGGCCAGTTAAAACAAGCCATTGTATAGTACACTTCTGACTCGGCTAAAGGATATGTTGCCTTAATATAATTGATAGATTCTACACCGTGTTCTTCAAATGCTGCTCTGCTGAAGCCGTTGAAATAGCTCGGATAGCCGTCTTCGCCATCAAACCTAACTGCAACAAACAGTATGTTCAATCGCTTAGTGTCTGTTACTTTTCTCTTTTCAAAGTCCGTGCGAGGAAACGTGTTATCGGTTTCATCGGTCTCTGAAATGAGGTTACTTGGATCTATGGTAAATTTGAACGCAGCTTCAGGTTTGGTGCGGGCCGAGAAAAATGGCGACGTGGCAATTTCACTGCCTATTATGAAACTGTGGCTGCCTGGTGCAAACTTATACTTGAATTGGTATATTGTTGGAATGAAGCCAGGTGTCTCTAACTTTATGTCAGTTTCCTTGATTACATCAAAAGTAGATTCATAACCTATCCTAAAGTCGGTAGCTTTGTCTTGAACAAGATTGCTTGTTTTGATTGGAGGCGTAAGTGGAGGATAAGCCCAACCAATATATTGAGGATTTGTCCATCCAACTCCAGGCGATAAGTTCTGGATATCCAAATAGTTGTCTATGCGGACTTTGCCAAAGGCATGAACAACATCTCCATTCCCTAAAGACAAACCGACATGACCCCAATTACGATATTCTCCATCTAATGTCCCTGAACAATCATAGAAGGCATATGCTCCCCGAGGGGGCGCACCTGAATTATCCTTTGCACCCAGTGCGTCTGCTGCTTGCTTAGCGTACTTATAGGGCAGTGGAGGAATCTCCGCACCAGTAAGCTCATACGCATTCCACACAAACCTTAGACACTTGTTAGCATACTCCGTAGAGCCAAGTTCATCTAAAGCCCAAGCAATAGCTTTCTCTATGCGTTCATCCACTCCCCATACAACTTGAACTGGCTCTATAGATATCGCCCTAAAGTTGCCAAGTGTAACAGTTTTTGTGGTGATATCTGTCAATCCATCATTGTCAGTAACCGTTAGCTTAACAACATAGACAGTTCTTGTCTTGTACTTATACGTTACAATCATGCCCATACCTGTTTCTCCATCGCCAAATTCCCAATCATAGCGCACTATGAATCCGTCTGGGTCGTAACTAGCTGAAGCATCAAAAGTCACCTCTCTTTCTTCCAATTGTACAATATAGGTGAAGATGGCGACTGGACAGCCAGATGGCATAATTGTCACATGTCCTTGAATAAAGCCATGAGGTATCTCAGTGGCAGTCTTATCTACTAGACAATAAACCATGCTCGGACCGGGCCCAACGATTAAGTCAGTTTCAACAGGTGTTGGTGAACCAGCTGAGTAGAATGTCAAATTGACTAGCCAGTATGTTCCCGTAACTGGTGTAGATGGCGCTTTGTAAACTAACGACTGATGATATGTGCCTGCATCGTTGTCTATTGGATAAGCTACTAGTGGTCCGCTGTTAGCTGGCCAGTAAGCGTAGTTGAGCTGTTCTGCTGTGCAGTTTATTACGCCGGGAGTCCATGATAGAATTAATTCCCAACCAGCCATTCCTCCGGCTTGGTTTGGTATGTTCTCAGCGATAATACTTACAACGAATGTAGTGTTTGGGGGAACTACTGAAGGCACATCAACTTTGACATTGCATTCTTGAGCTATTACACTATTGACTGAAACACACATCAGGATGTCAAGTACAATGAGTATCATCATTGATCCAGAGAATTCCCTCAAGAGATTTTTCCTCCCGTTTTTACAGCATTTACGATTAGTGCTGTTAGTGCGTCTATTGAGCCGTCAGCCCTAATGTATATGGTTCCACTTGCTTTAGCTAGTTGAATGTCCAACGCCAACGTTAACATGCTTATTAATAGTAGTATAACCATTATTCCCGATTTTGCTTTCCTTTCCATTTTCTCCATTTCCTCCTTTCCCCAATTATTGTTATGCTTCATCGTCTAACAAGAAGAAACTCGACAAAACTGAATACTATAATCGAGACACTAAATATTTAACACTTATGAAACGTTTTTCCATCGTCACAAAATCTTACAAGAATCGTGAATAAGACCAGTCAACCAAAAACAAATCTAATCATTCAAAACATCACCCCTAAGTCGCTGAGAACCCGCAGCCATAAACATCCTAAACGGCACCTCGCCATATAACAAGAAAATCATAGGAGAGTCATTGACCAAAACCCCAAAAGTTGTCTGTTTCAAATTTAGACAGACAAAATCAAACGTCTCTTTTACCAGTTGATAATGATAACCAATTTTTTCCCAGACGTTATCAACAGAGAGAAGAAGATGAAGAAGAAGAGCAAAATAATTTTGACTCTCCCCCTTCTATAGAGAGAGTTCTTATGACTGCATACACTATTCCTCTTAATCCTCCTTCACCTTGCTCACAACCCTAACGTCCTCAATCACTGTGCTCGGATACTGCCCACCCTCATCCTTCTCATACTGCTTCACCATATCCCAAACAGTCAACAAAGCTACTGTAACCCCAACCAAGGCTTCCATCTCAACCCCTGTCTGTGCCCGAGTCCTCACAGTTGCAACACACTCAACCCCGTCCTTAACAACTTGCAAATCTACATTCACATTGGTCAAAGGCAAAGGATGACACAAAGGAATCAAACCACTCGTGTTCTTAACGGCTAAAACTCCCGCAACCCTTGCCACACTGAAAACATCACCTTTCTCCACACGCTCATCCTTAATCAACCCTAAAGTCTCCTTCTTCAACCTAATCAAACCCTTCGCCACAGCCTCACGAAAAACTTCTGGCTTCCCAGTTACATCAACCATAGACATGCAACATCACGTCTCCATTTACTTAACACTCTGCTTAGACTTATCAGTCTGCTCCCACAACTCCATCAACCTTCCAATCAACTCCGCCTTCGGATTTGCCTCATTAAACCGAAAAATGCGAATCCTCCCAAACCGTTTATGCCGAACAAGACCATGCTCCTCAAGAACCATCAAATGATGATTCGTAGTAGCATAATTCAAACCAGCCCGCCTCGCAATCTCTGAAATGTTAAGCTCTCCAATCTCAGTCAAAATCCTTAGTATCTTGACCCTTCCTTTAGAGGATAAAACTTCCTCAATCGCCACATCAAACCTTCCTAGTTACCTCTAACAGACAAAGCCTTCACCAATTCACGCTCCAAATCAGCAGCAGGAACCCTCGACAAACTGATTATGGTGGTCTTGCCCCTCTGCCCAACACCAGAGAGACGAGACTCAGTGACACCCACAGCAGAAAGGTTCTTAACATAGTTCCAGACCTGAGTGTGCCCAAGTTTCTTCTCCCCATACTCTTCACAAACAACAGCATACGACTCTTCCGCCTCTCCAATGGACATCTGAACTGCCCCGGTCTGTTTAAACCGTCTCGCAACACCCAAAAGAAGCAGTTTCTCGTGAAGCCCAAGCGAAGAAATCACATCCTTGCTTATGGTGGGATAAACACTGGCAGCCGCCATACGAACACACTCGGCTGAAACCTCCACCAACCGCGACACATCCGCATACTTCCCAGCACGCCACAGAAGTTCAATCCCATAACGTGCGTCGCCTCTTTCAGAAGAAGCCAACCCAGCAACCAAATCCAAAACATCCCCAGCGACCGCACCAGTCCTAAAAGCAAGATTAACCCGATCACTCAGGATGTCCAGAAGCTGAGACATCGAATACTCACTTAGATGAATTATGTTGTGTTGAAGGGTACTCCTCGTGCTGGGGTCAAGCGAATCCAAGCA